>Ga0207073_1042_pt1 | contig 31828 bp, 36 predicted proteins | sample Alteio_BWMinHeat_65_FD_153575 | JGI IMG/M metagenome (GOLD analysis project Ga0207073, IMG submission 153575) | Enriched cells from forest soil in Barre Woods Harvard Forest LTER site, Petersham, Massachusetts, United States -... | ecosystem: Environmental > Terrestrial > Soil > Temperate forest >...
TCAAAAAATTGATCGAAAACAATGATTCTGGTACCATTCTTTAGGTGCGCGGAAATCAAATTCAGACCTGCTTTCAAGCCGTAATCATTTTTATACGAATCTTCGAAGCGATCAGGCGACGCAAAACCCAAGTTGTCGCCTTCAACGTACACCGCTCCTGCAATTTGGCTTGCAAGATATTTCGATATCGAAGTCTTACCGACGCCGATTGTGCCATTTATTACTACCAGCATTTCGCGTGCATCAAATATCTTCACGACACTCAGGTTACATGCATCCAACTGAGGTGACCAGGAAAGGAATGTCATGCGCCTGGAGCCCATCCAGGAGCGCCCTGGCATCCTGATAATGGGGTGCCACTGGGGTATCTTGGAATCCATGGCGAATTTTGAATGAACTCCCTGGATTTCCCTGGGAAGGTCCGCTAACCCATCGAAATAACAGCTACCGAATCGCCCCGACCAATTTATTCACAGGTCTTTTCCCGTTTTTGTTCTAAGTACCGAAAACTCAAACCAAAAGGTTTCAAGGGTTTATCGGTGTCGCTCTCGAAGCGCCGTCACTCAGAATCAGTCACTGTCAGCACAGTGATCTGAGTTTTGGCTGAGTGCTGGCTGAGCGGAACGCGGTTTCTTTCGAGTTCAATTAAAACTCCAATTTCTAATGGGCCAAAGTATAACTTGACGAATTATAACCAAATGGGTATATTGAGATGGTGAAGGTGACCTTCGTAGCCGCAGTATCAGGACGCAGTTACTTCGAGAAGTTCTTGCAGGACTTATCGACGCAGGATCGCGCAGTGGTCCTGGCTGTTTTCAAAGATATCCAGGAACATGGACTTGGAGCAAAGGGCTGCGAGTTTAGACAAATCGAGAGTAAGTTGTGGGAGGTAAAGGTACGCGCTCCCACTGGCGGATACCGCTTTTTCTATGTCCTACTTGCTTCGGATCATATGCACGTTCTGCATTCTTATAGAAAACAGGGGCAGAAGGCTCCGGCGCGCGAATTGGATATTGCTCGTAAGAGACTGAAGGAGGTTTTGAATGAAAAATAAATCGGTAAGTTTAGACGATATTCTCGCCAAAGAACTTAAGAGCGACGAGTTCCGCATGGCATTCGATGAGCACAGATTCTACCTTCAAATCGCCCATCTCATTGGAGACCTACGCTCTAGGGCTGGTCTCTCTCAGGTTGAACTAGCGAAGCGGGCTGGTGTTAGCCAGCCGATGGTGGCCCGTATGGAAAAAGGAGATCACAGTCGTACTCCGACCTTCGATACGATTTTTAAAGTATTACGGGCGCTCGGATACACAATGTCGATCAACGTACAGAAAGAGAAGAAACGACGTGCAGCCTGATATGAGTGTGGCGATCTCGGTCGCGAATGGGTTTTAATGAAAGCATTTTCATAATTTGTCTTTCCTTTCCGGTTCGCTCTAGCGAAACGCTTCCACCAGAAAATCCTCCATAGCCTTCCAGCTGCGGCGGCTAGAATCTGGCTGGAAGCCGAAGGTCTTGGTTGCGTCGAGCGGTACGTATTTGGCTGTGAAGGCGTGGCCGGTGTTGCCATAGGCATGGAGCTGCCAATCAACGTTTGCCTCGGTCAGTTCTTTCGAGAGACGTACCAGCGCATCCGGCGGGGAAAGAGGATCGTTCCAGCCATGGCAAATCAGCACTTTCCCGGTCATCGGCGCATTCGGAAATGGTGGGGCATCATAGACACCATGGAAGGACACGATGCCATTAATGTCCGCACCGGCACGTGCGAGATCAAGTACGCACTGGCCGCCAAAACAGAAGCCAACTGCGCCGAGCCGGGAGGTATCGACCGCCGTCAAACCCTTGAGCGTCGCCAGCGCGTTAAGCAAGCGGGTGCGCAGCACGGTGCGATCGGTGGCTATCTCCTTCATCAGCGCCATGCCTTCGTCCATGCTCTTCCCGCGCTTTCCCTTCCCATAAAGGTCGGTAACGAGCACAGTGTAGCCGAGCGCCGCAAGCTCTTCCGCTTTGAGGAAATCCTCTTCCTTGGTGCCCAGAATGTTTGGGAAAAACAGAAGGCCGGGCTTCACACCACCTCCAGCATCACCGACCCACATGGACTCGAACGAGCCACCTGGCCCTTCATGGTTGATGATCTTACGGCTAATGGTCATGGCGAACTTCCTTTGGATTTTCTGAGCTTCGCGCGGTTAGGATCATGCTGGCATTCCACAAATCTTCGGCGCGTTCGTCGTTGTACGACTCCCCGGAAGAGCGAATTTGATGCTGTCCTTCAAAATATCGGCCTGTGGTTGCGGCCAGTCCGGGATCGGTCACGAGACGCGCCAAGGCTTCACCCGATTCCTCAGCGGTGTGGACGTTGGGCGAAAACAACCGACGAAGCAGCGAGATCGGAATGCGTTTGGCGATGAATCGGAGCGGGGCCGGAGCCTCACGCATTAGGCTCGTTCGGGGCATCAGACCGGGATCGAAGGCGTTAGCTGTGGCGCCAGCAGGTAAGCGGCGGGCCAAGGCATAGGTGAAGTAAACGTTAGCCAGCTTCGACGTACTATAGCGGCGCTGACCAGATGCCATTGCGCCGTCTGAGGCCGCAGCGGCACCGAGCACTCCACGGGCCAAGTCGGCCGGGTTGTTCCAGGCAGGAGCGGGCACCCCGGACTTCTGCGCTGGATCGTGGACGCCACTGGCGACGACGACCACGCGGGCTGGAGCTCGCAACACGGGAAGCAGTTCACTGACGAGCAGAAAGTGCCCGAGGTGATTGATTCCAAATGTCGACTCAAATCCGTCGACCGTCGTTGATTTCGTGCCCAATGGGTTCACCCCGGCGTTGCACACCAGCGCTTGCAAGGGTGGTATTTTTCCTGAACTCAGTTTCTTGGTGAGGTCGGCTACAAACTCGTGGACCGACGATAGCGATGCCAGATCGAGTGACATGGCCTCTACTTGTCCCGCTACTCCTGCTCGGTCGTTCAATTGATCGACGGCGGTTTGTGCGCGGCCGCCATCTCGACAGGCCAAGATAATATGCCAGGGCGCCCCCTGTGGTGACTCCAAAATTGAGCTTGCGCAAGCAAAGCCCAATCCGCTGTTGCCTCCAGTGATCACGACCGTTCGAGAACCGGTCTGTGCATTTGGCTTATTCATTTGGTTTCCTTTCGGCTTGTGGAGCGGTGGCGCGCGTTCGGAGCAATAGCTCCCTCCAGCACGACTCTGGCGATCAGAGAGCAGCCACTCTTCGTCGTTAAATCAAATTCCTCTAACCGCACGGGGTTCACGATTGCTTCGAGAGCGGCGAGCAGTATCTCAATGATCAGTGCAGCGGGAATGTCTTTTCGAATAAAACCAGCGGCACGTCCCCGGCGCATTAACTCGCCGAAATGCCGCTCAATGACTCCACGCCGATGCCGCTCAATTCGCTGAAAAATTTCCGGCGCCTCCTGACGAACGTCTTTGATAAAGGGGGGCTGGATTTCCGCTGTATTACGCTGAGTGCAAGTCAAAAAATCCTGCAAAGTTTCTGAAAAGTCAGAGCCCGAAGCCGCGAGAATTCGCTCACAGTCCTCGTTTACCTTGCGGAACTGTTCATCAATGATCGCCTCTAACAACTGTTGTTTGGTGTCGAAGCGTGTATAGAGCGTCTTTTTGCTCATTCCTAATTCCGTGGCCAGGTCATCCATGGATACGCCACGAAATCCATGAGCGAAGAAATGCTTGCTCGCCTGTTCAAGGATGCGTCCTCGTGTCGCGTCTCTCGCGGGCGCTGCCTCTGGAACAGAAGTTTTGGCTTTCGATTGTTTGGTCATCTTAGGAAACTATTATAGTGTTTTTAGTTTCCTTTGTCAACAGCCCTTTGGCCGCGCCACTAATCGACTTGTTGCTAGTCGGCGATGAGCTGTTGATTTTTGCTTCCTAGCCTGAACCTCCCTCAGAGGCCTGCAGCGGTACATCCGTATGGCAGGGATTGAAGTTACAGGGGCGACGGAGGCGTTAAAGGTGTTACCGGAGCCAGAAATCACTTCTCAACCGATACAGTCCGTGAATAGTCTTGGATTCATTTGGAACCTCGAATTGCGGGTACGCAATTCGAGGTTGGCTGAATGGAGTCTGAGCGATGGGATAAGTCCTTGAGTTTATTGGCGGTCAGACGTACCGACCAATTTATTCTTTTAATTTTGCTAAAATCGGCAAAATCCATAGATGCTAACGAGTTGAAGTTACTGTGATTGGTCTCACCCTAACAACGACTTCGCTTCTACCACTATATTTCTTGTTACTAAGGCGTTAAGGGCAATCGCATGAAGGATCTCGCTGACCGTGGTACAAAGCTCACCCACGATCTTGATATCGAATGGCTCTGCTAACTTTGATAGCGCGGTATGGGTGACACAGTTTTGAGTCATCATTCCACATAGCACCACTCGCTGAATGCCGTTTTCGCTCAAGATCTTCAGGAGGTCAGTATCCCAAAATGAATCCGCGAATTTCTTCTGCACGATTGGAGCCGTGGGATATGCATTCGTAATTTCCTCGACGATCCGGGCGCCCGGAGTTCCTTCGGAGAAAAAGGGCGCCTGTGGCGGAGCTACATGCTGGACCAAGATAGGCATCCAGTAAAGATCCTGAATTCGAGTGGCCAGTTCAGCAATCATTGAAACAACAGTCTTAGCATTGGCCAGTGGAAATTTGCCTTCCGGTAAATAATCGTTTTGTAGATCAATCATCAAAAAGGCGGTTTTTTGAGCCATATCTTCTCCTTCGTTCCATCATCGTCGAACTCTTCTTTTTTCTCCGCTGGCGAAGCGAGCTATGGTGGGCTCCGGTCGCGTGCTTCGGCAAATCTTCTCAATTCTATGTAAGGACTCCAACACCTGAGAGAGATTCGCCTCCTCGATATGCTTACTCCATTTTGCGGCCCATCGCCCCTGTTCCTTGGCGATAGACTCCATGGCCAGTTTTCCTTTTTCTGTAAGCTCAATAAGCCGTGAACGTTTGTGCGCCTCATTTTCGCGGAATACAACAAGCCCTTCTTTGACCAGTTGATCCGCCGTTCGCTGTATACCTTGGCGGGTTACACCCATTCTCCGCGCGATTTGCGAAACGGTCTGAGGCACGAGATAGGACGCCGCTAAAACGAACCATCGCGCACTGGTTTGACCCGCAGGGCGCGCAATTTTGTTTCCCAGTGTCATGAATAATGCGTTCAAGCGGAAAATAGAAATTACCAATTCTCCCCAAACTATCGCAGATTTATTTGTCTTTATAGCCATTGGCAATAAAATGTCATATTGACAACATATTGTCAATATGAGAAACATGGTTTCGAGAGGTGAGCATATGGCGAGGATTGTGCTGTTCGGAATATTACTGGGGCTCGCCGGAATGGAGTGCAAAGTTATGGCCGAAGACAATAAACCTATGGGACGACCGGGTATCATTTTATTGCATGGCGCAGGCCTCGGCTCCCATATTTGGGAAAAGGTAATTCCCATGCTCAACCTCCCATCATTGGCGATTGACCTTCCTGGGAGAGGAGGCGAACCAGCTTCCACTTCCGCAATGCGAATTCAGGATTTGGCCGCGTTTGCGGTCCAAAAAATAAACAAGTCGGCCTTTGATAGGGTCATTCTGGCTGCACATTCCGTTAGCGGAGGCCTCGCCCTTAAGATTGCCTCACTGATGCCCGGTAAAGTGATTTCTATTGTCTTCATTGCTTCAGGCATTCCCGAATCCGGTCATTCATATATTGATAGTTTGCCGTTCATTTCACGAACGATGATTCGAGTCCTTTCATGGCTCAAACCCAATGGGATGAAGGCCCCAGAATCCGTGATCCGCACAGCGCTATGCAACGATCTCGACCAGGCAGATGCAGATAAGATTGTCGCGAAAATGGTGCCGGAGCATCCGTCTCTTTTCATTGACGAGGTCGAATGGTCGCAACCGGCTCGCTCCGTGTATGTTCTACTCTCGCAAGACAAGAGCGATGTTTCACCCCAATTGCAGGGAGAACTTGCCAGCAGACTTCAAAACAAGAGACTTGTCACAATCCAAAGTGGACACTTGGCTATGTTGAGTCATCCGAGCGAAATCGCGGAGATTCTCAATTTCGAAGCCAATTCGGTCCGGTAGCTCATAGAACAGGTGAGGAAAAATCATCATACGATGAAAATAACGAATTTTAATTCGGTGAAAATACTTGGTATCTAATACCCACGCTTTTTAAGCGCACCGTTTTAGAAAGGAATTTCAGTGATGATCAAGACTATGGTTTCAATTCTCTTTGCTCTTACAACCTTTTCGGGCAGCGCGCTCGCTGACAAAGGACACCACCATCCACCGAGCCCCCCGTCCACAAATCCTTGCCCTACTGGCCAATCCATCCATTGTCACAGCATCGGCCACGCGATGCAGTGCGCTTGCGTGAAAGACGGAAGTTCTTTTTCCGATGACGAGGGCGCGGTTCTGCCTAATTTTCCTGTCGCCATTTCATATCAATGAGTTGCTTTACATCAGCCCACTGTTTGGAAAGAAAAGGTGATTCCTCATTTAGTGCACTGGTCTTTGCCAGCAAGGGAAAAAAAGTAGCGGACTGGCCCCGGATCCATTCGCCCATGGGAGCGGGCAATATTGTGCCGACACCGTCAAAGGAATAACGCTCGCATTGTATTTTACCGTCGGGAAATCGCTCAGAAAGATAATCTACGACATTGCGAATCGCTTCCATTGGAATTGATTGTTTTGTTTTTTCACTCCAGACCAGAAGCGCGGTCAATCCGCGGAGAACATCGTAAAGATAAAAACGCGGGAAACAGAGCTTAAGCCATTTCTCCGCACTTTCTCTTTCTTCGGCGTTGTGCTTGGTGGATGAACCGTGCATGAGTTTTCGTCCGATAAGAAACTGAGCACCTCTATCTAAAAAGGATTTTTCTTCAGGGGTCCAGGGCCTTGGAGTGTACAAAAGTACTGCTTCAAACGCCGAGATTGTTCCCACCATTGAACTAGGAACTTCGTCCTTTACCAGATAGGCCTCATTGTCACAGCTCATCCCACCATCAGCCATCTGGTAGCGGAGGAACCAAGGTCGAATCCACGGCAATTCCTTGTCGACATCGACGCCCCAAGCCGCAAGAACCTGGTATACATTTCCAAGTTGGCAGTGACAGGGGGTTTCGCGATAGGGATCAATGTTTAAAGGCATTTCCCCCGGCTGGATCGGAAAAATTTTCAGCGGCATTTTATCGAGTGCTGCAATATGAGCCCTGATGATCTTTTCGGGAATGCTTTTTGTCTCACCCATCTCATGCAGCAGAAGCATATGCCACCAAGGGGAGTCCCACTTGGGCCAATAGGGATCTGCCTCTAAGCTTTGCGCTGCCGATTCGGAATTCAGGTATCGAAGCGAATCTTGGATCTCGGTATCAAAGTTCATATTCAATAGCTCACAATCCACTGACGCTGCGGTTCCACGGGCGAAATACTGTGTACTCGGGAACGGAGGTTTTCGAAGCTTTGCGGATTGTCACCAATTTCCTCCGCGCAAGCTTCCTTATTGCTATTTGAACAGCGGATTTCGACAGACCGGTTTCCTCAGAGATCATCTGTAGGCTCCGATGGGTCGTTTTTTTCGCTACTGCAATGGTTGTTCCGTACATGTAAAGATAAACCAAAAATGTCGCCGGAGACTTGTCGTGATGTGTCAGGTCTCGCATCAAAGTGTCTATTATGTATGAATCTATTAGGATCTGTTTACTCATAATTACTATATTAATTATTACTATATTGTTTATATTGTCAAATCTCATTCTGATTCAATACAAGTCTTGTGAACAAGGCAAATCAATTTTAGGTTAAATCTATAAACACGGAGATTTAACAATGATCAAAGGCGTAAAGTTAGTAAATATACCGGTCACTGACCAACAAAAGGCCCTGGAATTTTATACAGAGAAGCTTGGATTCAGAGTCCTGACTGACCAGCCATTTGACGACTCCCAAAGATGGATCGAGCTCAAGATTCCGGGCGGAGGTGATACCAGGGTCGTTTTGTTCACGCCTGATGCGCATAAGTCTTGGATCGGCGGCTTCCTCAATATCACATTTTCCACCGACGACGTGAATAAGACTTATGAACAATATCGCGCCCGGGGTGTTGAGTTCACGGCGCCGCCGACAAAACAGGAGTGGGGAAGCTATGCGCTTTTCAAAGACCTTGATGGAAATCAATTTTGCTTGAGTCAGAGTTAATAAATTAAAAGGAGAGAATTATGAAAAATATTTTACTTTTTGCTGTATGTGCCTTGTTTATGGGGTCTAACGCCTTCGCCCACGATATTACCGACCTCAAATTTTTGAGCGGGTGCTGGTCGGGCCAGCTTGATAATAGCGTGGCCAAACTTGAGGCTTACTACTCCGAGCCAAAGGCCCAGATGCTCTTTGCCCACAATCAAGTTCTGGATTCAGGAAATACACTAGGCTGGGGTTCTTCAGCATTCCAAATGGACAAGACAGGCAAGGTAACTCTTTTGCAAATGGAAAACGGCATGGTCGAAGGGCATTATTCCATGATTTCCTCCTCGCATCAGGCTGGTGTCGACAGGGCGGAGTTTCTGAGCGATCAAAGCGTTGAGGGCGGCGTAATTTATACCGTCAGAGATGGAGCTTTTCTCTCCATCGCAGTCCATGAGATTCAAAATGGCACGCCGGTGGCATTTGAGCTCCATTTGCGTCGCGATGATTTGATGAGCGAATGCCGGAGATAGGAGACGAAAAAATGCCTAAGCCAACTAAAAAAGCTTCATCTCGGAAAAAGAAAGGTATTTACGCAATCCATCCTGGATTTGAAATGGTCGAGAGCGTGATCGCCAATTTAAAACAAAAAACGGGTCATTCTCTCAAAGAATGGGAAAAGCTTCTCAAAGAAAAGGGCCCGCGAAACAACAAGAATTGGAGCAGCTGGCTGAAGGATCGGCACAAAATGGGAACCAATACGGCGCGTTTCGTCGCTGAAAGAGCCGCCGGCATCGAATTGAAATACGAACCAGATGCTTATGTTGAGGCAATGTTTGCGGCTCCTAGGCAAGGATTGCGCCCAATCTATGAGGAGATTCTCAATTTTTCTCTCAAGCTCGGGAACGACGTCACAGTCACGCCATGTAAAACGATCGTTCCGCTTCGGAGGAGATTTGTTTTCGCTCAGGTCAAGCCAGTTTCGAACACAAAAATAGAATTGGGTTTGGCTCTTGGAAATACTAAGGCCGGCGGCCCCGTTGTTTCTACCGGCGGGCTCGCAAAAGGGGATAGGATCACACATAAGATCCCGATTTTGACATCCCAGGATTTCGGGACAGAGGCCAGAAAATGGCTGGAACGTGCATACGCACTTTGCCCGCCCCTCGATTAGTCTTTACCTCACTGTAAATTGATTCACCACGCTGTCTCCTTTCGGAGACAGCTAAAAGTCATGTCTTTCCCATGGCTTCGCCTTGGCGGGAGGATTGCACTCTTTATTGACTATATAGACAGTAAATTTCCATTCTCCGCCTGAGGTCAGGAAAGGTTCACAATGAGATTTCGTTATATACCGTTTTTGGCCTTCACATGGGCCGTCTGCCTTGGTGCCGGTCCGCAGGCCGAGAAGCCTTTTACTTGTCCGACAGCCATCTCTGATCCGGCAACTGATTCCCATCCCATAATCGTAGAGACCAGTCCCTTTCTGGGATCCAAGGTCTACCGCCCAGATGATAACGAGAAACATCTCTCGGTTGTGATTTTGCACGGCAGCGAAGGCGGCTCCGCGGGTCTTACGGATGAGCAGGCAAAGGGGCTCGCGGCCCGCGGCTTTGCGGCACTGGCACTTTGCTATTTTGACTGCCTACGAAGTCCCGGAGAGCCTGAGACCACTTTAATAAATGTAGAGTCCACGAAAGTGTTGGACGCTGTCGATTGGTTTCGCCATCAGTCCTTTAGTAACGGAAAGGTCGTTGTTTACGGATTCTCGAGAGGTGCCGAACTTACTTTGGTCGCTGGTAGTCTCGACGGCGGAGCGCGCTTGCCGGACGCTTTGATTGCGCATACACCAAGCGATGTCTTTAACCGCCCATTCAATTGGTCGTGGCAAAGTAAGATGTGCTGGGTTTGTAAAAAAAATAATTGCTCGGATAATTCACCAGACTCGGATTTCAAGTGGAATCCAAAATGTGGCCCTGACGATCCAGAACTTGTGGACTATAGTAAGAGTGCTTGGCTAATCCATGGGGCTCATGTTCCAACGAGCACCAGAATTAAGATTGAAAAATTCAAGAAGCCAATTCTGATTACGGTTGGCTTGAAGGACGAACTTTGGCCGGTCGACCAAACTAGGCGCATCGAGGCGACACTGAAAAAATCCCATGATGCCTCCGAGATTTATTATTTTCCGGGAGAAAAACACTATTTTCAAGATGAGCCGGAAGAGACCTGTCGTAAAGAGCTTGTTTTAAATTTCCTGCGTAAAGTGAATAGCGTCGAGTAGGAAATCAGATTGGCCTTTCTTATGGCAAACCTTGTATCAATGCCCCGGCGATTTTCTCGGGTTCCTCAGTCGGAAGATAGTGGGAACCGCCATTGATGGTGACGCTCTTCACTTTTCTTCCTGAAGATTCGAGCGAATTCTGAAACTCGTTCATGTGCGCAAATGGATTTATGCGGTCGTTAGTGCCGTAGATGAGCTGGTAGGGAATATTTTCGGGTACAGGTGAGGGCGTCGCGATGAAATCGCGGTGAAGAACGTCTTTCACTTCCGAGTAGATCGCATTCGCCTGGGAAGTCAGCTCTGCTTCACTAATTGTTCCGCCGGCTTTCACAACTCTCGCCTTAATCAACGTGCGATACTGCTGAACAAGTGCGCTAGCCCCAAAAGTATTGACGTTGGTTTCGGTCATACTCCGGAATACACCCGGAGCAATCGCATCCATCCAAGTGCGTGACATATTCCAGCCGATAGCAAAAGGACTGTCTTGCATCGCCCCGTCGACAATATTGAAATCGACGCGCTTAAGGTAGGGGGTGACTAGGTGAACTCCCTTCACATCGAGCCCGGGCATAGCCGCCAATTCCTGACTGACTGCACCTCCGTGAGAATGTCCGACGATGTGAACATTTTTAAGCCCGAGCTGTTGTACCAAGCTCGCGTCCGCAGCCACCTGATCGGCCAGAGTGACTTCTTCCACCCGATAACCAGAGGAGGCGTTAGCCTTAAATGTTTTTCCGGTGGCGAGCGAATCGCGGATGACCACTCCATAGCCTTTGGACTTAAGGATTTCTGCCACGTCAGCCCAATCGCTGGAATCGGCAGTGAGACCATGAAGAAGGACAAAGGTTTCTTTTCCGGCTGTGGGCGGCGAATAACGATAGAAAACAGTGCCTCCACTACGGATACCTGGCACCGTTAGATACGCGCCCTCCGAATAGGTTGAAACCATCGCATTGAAAATGGTGCCACAGGAAATCTCCTCACCCTGCGATGCTATAGCAGCCAGCGGGGTCAACATGGCGCTTGCCAGGTAAATTGCTGTTTGAAAATAAACCTTCACTATGCTTAATCGAACTTATTGGCCTAGAGCTTGACGGAATTAAGCCCAAGTCTGTCTAGGAAGGCTTGACGAGAAAAGCTAAAATTAATAAGGCAGCACGGTTAGAAATTCTAAAGCTTCAGTTCAGAAACGATTCTAATCAGCCACCGATCCGCAAATCGCGGGCCGTGCATTTGAATTCCAATAGGCAGTCCAGTGGCATCTTTTCCTATGGGGTATGTGAGTACAGGAGTGCCGAGAGTTGTGGTCGGAACTGTATAAGATCCAAGGTAGCGGGAATATTCCATGGGTCCGTTTTCTGTCGGAATCATTCGGCCGCTCAAGGAAAGCGGAATCGCCGGCGATGGCGCAACAGGGAGGATCCAAAGTTGAAAATTTTCAAAGAACCGGTCCACAGTTTGCAGAATCTTTTTTCGTTTTTCGCAGGCTTCTCTATATAGGGTATCTCCGGCGAATATCCCTCGTTTGAAATTTGTCGTGATAGGCCCTTTTCCCAAACGATGATCAAGGATCCACCAGGCGAAAACCTCCAAAAGGAATCGGTTGCGAATCGCCGCGGGCAACGCATGAGTATACTCATGACCCGCTATGATTCCCCATACGCGATAAAGCTCTTCGAAGTCCGGATAGGGTGATGTTTCGACGAGCTCGTGTCCTTGTTTCGAAAGTCTTTCCAGCATCTCTTCAAATAATTTTCGGGTATCCGCATTGGCGGAAACACCCAAAAGTGATTTCGAATAAGCTATTTTAAGGTGATCCTTGCTAGAGTTGGCTGGAGTTTTCTGGCCAGGAAAATTTTCTGAATACCTCTCTAAAAGCAGGTCTAAGTCTCCCAGGTGTCGTGCCATGGGACCGAAGGTAGCAAGCTGGGTGAAGGAGGAAGGAAAATTCTCTGGACCAGAATCCGCAATCGGCAGCCATCCATCTGTCGTTCTTAGGCCAAAGACCCCGCAGCAATGTGCCGGATAGCGGATTGAGCCACCTAAATCCGAACCTAGCTCGAGAGGGGTCATTCCCGTGGCAAGAGCCGCTGCGGCCCCTCCAGAGGATCCGCCCGGTGTCCGGGTTGGGTCAAACGGATTCACGCACTCGGCATATAAAGAATTCCGGCAATTCCAGTCGAAGGCCCCGGTCGGTACCGCGGTACGTCCCAAGAAAACGATGCCGCTGCTACGCAAAACCTCGACGAGCTTACTGTCTGTGCGAGGACGATGATTTCGCAGAATCCATATTCCGTAGGTGCTCGGGCTGTCTTTCATCCTAATGGCATCTTTGATGGTCATGGGAATGCCGTCGAGAATACTTAGAGGTTTTCCTGTGCTCCGTCGGACGTCCGATGCCTTGGCCTCGGCAAGAGCCTCCTCTTCGAAGAGAAAGGGCACTGCATGAATCTCGGGATTTTGCACTTTGATCCGAGCGAGGAAATGGCGGGTGAGCTCAACGCTTGTCCAGCGATTGGATTGTAAGCCGTCTGCTAGTGCACGAGCTGAATATGCTTCGAAGTTCTGGCTCACCATGAGGTTATATGTCCAATGGAGAAAGGCGGCAAGATCGTTGGCGTAAGAGCTTCATTTCAATCGCGGCAAATAGATGCTAGCTTGTTTCAGCAATTTTTTTACCGCAGCATTCTTTGCTTCCGCTCTCGAGCGAATTTTAATGTGCCGTAGGCTTTTGCCCGTTCCTTCGAGCAGGCCGGTAGCGTCTTCGAGGTCGGCGCCATAATAAAATCCCAGATTCACGTGGTTCTTTTGAGGCGCGATATAGCAGAATTGTTCCGACATTTTTTTAGGCCCTACCCCATATCCCGCCATTTTTTGACGCGGCCAAATGACCTCGGTTACCCCGGGAAGCACCTCGGCCACTAACTTGCGAAGGTCTAGTGCAATGGCCTGCACATCAGGTGTGTTATTAGAAATGAGTTGGCCGAAGGTGCATTCAGGCTTTACCGAGTTGATTTTCATAGAGGCCTCCATTTTAAAGCCAGTCTTTGCAACGTTGGTGGGCCAACTTGATTGGATCAGATTTAAGAAAAATTTTTCGGCTGCTACCTTCGCGTTCTCGTTCGAGGAGCCCGGCCTCCTCGAGCACATTCAAGTGCTTCATGACATTGAATCGAGACATAGAGAAGTGAGGCTCAAGTTCTGCGACGGTGAGACCAGGATTTTGCTTTAGGATGTCCAAAAGTTTTCTTCTGGTCGTGTCAGCCAACGCCCGAAACACGAGACCTTCCCGTTCTTCGATTGATTTGCTCACTGCCATTGGCCGAAGATTCCCGCGGTCAGCGTAAAGCAAGCGATATCGTAGCCTGCATCAATGAGAAACAGCCTCCAGGGGCGCGTCTCGAAGAAAACGTATTTAATTACCGAGGTGAAATTGAAGCCGAGCCAAAACACGAGACCAAAAATCATCCCGTTAAAAAAACCATGAACATGCATATTGAGAAGGAGAAATCCGGTGACAAAACTCAAAAGCGCGTGGGCCAAAGTGCTCGTTAAATAAGCTGCATTTTGAGAAATACCCGACTCTGCAATATCAGCTATGCTGAGGCCCATTGCCTTTAGCCATAGACTGCAAAATAGGAGGGGCGAATACCAGAGCATGCCGATTACCATTCCGAGTAATGTGCCGCCCCCGACCAAGTACCAGTTCACTGAAAAATTGAGATTCATATATCCTCCATAAGTGACGATCAAGTAACGGTATCTATGTAGTAACCGTTACCAAATGGTAACACTACTATTGAGGTTATTCCTAGGACATTTTGACGTGAGGCACTTTTTGTGGCCGAACGAGGGCGTGGGATCACGGTTTCCTATGACTCTGACCGTATTGAAAGACTCTCACTGCCAGGCGTTCGAAGCTTGAGTCCCCTGAAATCTGCGACCAGTTCGCAAATGCCCGAGCTGCCGACCCCCAGCTCATTGTTTTTGCTTTCTTGTCGCGACCTATCTCTTGGCCGTCACCAGTGCGTGTATTGCCTGTTTGGTTAAAGGAACCATCCTCATTCACGCGGCCCTTGAGCCATCCTAGTGCCCGGGTAATCATCGGCTGCATCTCCGACCTGAGCACTTCGTCCGCAGCGAAATCATAGTATCTCAAGGCGAACACCATGCCGACAGCATGATAACTCGTATCGAATCCGCCTTTCTCGGGGTTGGATCCACTGGGGTTTTGCTTCGCCATGCCTTGCTCGATTAGCTTCTTTGAAATATTTATCAGTGCAGGGTCACTTCCAAGAAGTCCCGCAAAGGCCAACGCATCGGCATTCAGATAATACCGATGGGTATAAATAGAATCGCCGCGCAGTCCTTTTTCAAAAATAGGGGCTCGCGCCATCCACTTAGCTGCCGCCAAAATTTTGGGCCTGACTTTTTCAACCCATGCTTTGTACTCACTCTTAAAGCCGGAAGCCTCCAGCAGTAATGCGGTTCGAGCGGCAGCCTCGACAAAGAATGCCGTGCTATGAAAGGCGTCCGGACAAGAAAACGATCCGTCTGCATTTTGGTGCGCAAAGCCCCAGTCGAGAATATGCAGACCCTTATCAATTAAATCTTTTCTATCCCAAGCGAGTCCGGCACCAATCGCGTCCACTCCAAATCGTTGGCTTTCTATAAACCAATCCTTGCCTCCGCCCGATTCGAAGTCGCGATTGAAGGGACCATAGGCGCCGGACGAGGTGGCATCGTTAGATAGCGAATCCGGCTTCGCGTAGACGGTTTCCTTCATAAAAGAGCTCGTTTCAAATCCCAAATCCGAGGTGGTTCCTTTTGCCCAAGATTTCTCATGAACGACTACCTCGCTAGAGGCGGCGCAGGAACCATTTAAAACAATAACGGCGAACAAAAGCAGGAAGGTTTTGTGCATTTGGGGGTCATATCCCAAAATCCGATTTGAATCCATTTGCAACCTACTCCGCCGGACTGTTAAAAGACTCTCATGATTATTAAATTATTGAAAACTCTGGCCCTCCTATTCCTTGTGAGTACAGTAGGAATTCCGGCCTATAGCACAGAAAAAAAAGCTGCAAATGCGGCGGTAACAACCGGAACCTCCGTTCCATTTGAGCTTATCGACAACCGCATCTTCGTGAATGTTTTCCTAAATGGTCAGGGACCATTTAAATTCATATTTGACACCGGAGGGGGTAATTCTCTCAGTCCCGAAACTGCCCAGAAACTTGGGCTCAAAACAATCGCCGCTGGGGAGGCCACTGGTGCCGGAGAAGATTCTGTCCCGATGCAATCCTCTAAAATGGCTAAGCTTCAAGTCGGAGATCTTGTTTTTTCGGACCAGGATTTCTTGGTGATAGACTACTCTCCCATCAAGAGAGCCTTTCAGATGAAAAGTTTCGATGGGGTATTTGGATTCGAAATCCTTCAGCGCTTTGTCACCTATATAGATTACCAGAAAAAGATTCTTTCGTTTGTGCCAAATACGCTGCCCGTGAAAACGAACGGATATGAAAGCGTCTCATTTGAAATCATTGGTGATAAGCCCGTGATTCAAGCCAGGATCAATGGGCTGAGCGCAAAAGTTTTAATCGATACTGGAGACCGTTCGGCCCTTACCGTCTTTAAGAATTTATATGTAAAGAAAGAAATGGAAAATATTTTCAGTGCTAGTCCCATCCAAACGACCGGCTACGGAATTGGCGGTCCCATCCCGGCACGCCTCGGCCAAGTAAAACTCTTGGGCCTAACCGAGAATCTTAGGCTGACTGATGTGATTGCCCGGGCCCCTACCACTAAAGGAGGATTCAACTCCGAAAAAAACGTCAATGCGAGCATCGGCACTGAGGTGCTGAAACAGTTCGATGTGATCTTTGATTACAAGAATAAGCTTGCTTACTTCAAGGCTAATAAAGGTTTTGGGCAAAAGACAATTTTTACTAAGGTTCCAAATCCGTAGCCGAATATTTTCTGTGTCTCAATAAAAAGAGCGAACCTTAAGCGCGTCTTCTAAGTTGGATTTCCCGCCTAGAACCTGCAGCAATTCTTTATTTGTGTCGGACATAGAAATATTTTTGTCCGCGCTTAGAGTATAAAATGCGTCCATAAAAGGAACGCCAATCGTATAAGGGAAGAGATTGCCCGAAACTTCGTTACCGTCTCGATAGACAATCTCTACTCCTTGCTCACGGGTAAAGAGGCCAAAAGGATTGGATGCCGGAAGACGGGCGGAAAAATTTATCCAGGCCTGTTCATTGAGGAATTCGGCCATACCTTCAATCACCATTGCGCCCTCAGCGTCCCGCACTTCAACGTCATATCCAAGCTTAGCGCCTGCGATGTCCTGGGCAACATGGTTGAGCTCGTGGCTTACGATGGCCGCATATTCTAGCATCTGCAAAAGCGGGTGCGTGAACGGGGTCATTTTAATCATTAGATCGGAATTGAGCACAACCCAATGCCGATCGGCATTTTGGGGATCTAATCCAGTGATGCCTCGAAAATAAATGGGCCGGTCATAGCCCATAAGATGAAGCCTCTTTTTGAAGCCGTCATTATCCTCAAAAAAAATCTCGGTTTTATTTTTCAGGTCATCGGCGCTAAGCCCATAGTTGGCGGCCACTCGGGAAATGATCGTTTTATTGTCCAGATCAGTCCACTGGAACAAAAGGGTTTCCGTCAAGGCTTTGCGAGCGCATTTAGGAATCTGGGCCCAAACGTCGGTTTGAGAGGGGGCGCCACATTCATTCAAGACATTAGTTCTAAGCAGCGCCGGAAAATTAGGATATGAGCTCCTCGATAGCTGTTCCAAAACGCTGACCGGGCTGTACGTTTTATACCAGTCAAACCAAATGTCGACCCCTGCATTTTGGAGACGCTTCATTTCTTTGTCGAGGCCGCTTACCCAGTAACCTTTAAGGATTTTTTTAACAAAGGCCGCCTGAAAGGATTCGGGAGCGTTGAGGCGAATTCCGGGAAAGGTGCCGCCATGGGTGATCCGGGCGAAATAGGTGGAAAAAACTTCGCCAGGCTGCGGAAGCTCTTCCGGATCAGCCAAGGCAGGCGGAGAGCTGAGCACCAGGCCAAGGAAAAAACTGAAAAATAGGGAAAATATCAACTTTTTCATCCGATGATATTGTCCACTCAAGAGGGTTTTTGCAAGATGGATCTTGAAGAGAAAAGCAAAGCTGTTTTATAAATAGCCCTGCGATCGAGAACAGGGAGGCTGTGATGGCTGGATACTCGGGAAAATCATTGGGCAAGAAGCTTGGATTGAAGGCCAATACTCTTGTATTTCTATCCGGCATGCCCCATTCGATCCGCAAAGAGCTGAGCCAGGAGCTGGCGGACGTTAGGCTGATAAAAAAGCTAGGGTCGGAAGGCATTGATTTTATTCACGCGTTTGTCTCTTCGGCTGACGAGCTAAATAAAAATATTTCGGGCTGGAAAAAAAGTATGGCGAAGACAGGAATGCTCTGGATTTCCTGGCCAAAGAAGACATCTTCCATTTCTACTGACCTAAGCGGTGATATTGTCCGTGAGACTGGATTGGCTTCGGGCCTTGTTGATGTCAAAGTTTGCGCCGTCGATGAAGATTGGTCGGGCCACAAATTTGTGTTTAGAACGAAGGACCGTTAATTTTCTGGCGAAATACGGCCGTCTTAAATCCCCGCGCCAATAGCTCCGCCAGAAATCCATCCAACATTGCCGCGGTTTGTGGCTGAATATCGTGAAAGAGAATGATCCCGTGATTTTGAGCTTCCACGGCAGCTAATGACCTTGCCAAAAGCTCCTTCGGGTCAGGGGTGAGCCAGTCGTCGGGAAAAATACTGGCCTCAAAAGAAATCAGCCCCATTTCTTTCAGGTTGTCCTGCAATTCGGGGCTTTCCGAAAAACTCGGAAATCGAAAGAAAGTGGAATGAAATCCGGATCCCGCAGCTTGGTCCACGGCTTCGCGTCCGCGACGGATGTCCTCCAGCGCGTCGGGAAGCGGAAGCGGCCCAAGATCGCGGTGGTCCCAAGAATGGCTTCCGAGGGAATGACCTTGCGTTAAAACTTCCTTAGTCAATTCCGGATGGAGGCTGGCCGCATTTCCGATTTCGAAGAAGACCGCCTTGACTTGGTATTTACGAAGAGTCTCTAAAATTTTTGGCGTGAGATTGGGGTCCGGGCCATCATCGAAAGTGAGCGCGATTTCCCTGTCACCGAGACTCCCATCGGGTGGCAGCGCATCTTTTCCAGGAATAAGAAAAATCTCCCGCGAACCATTTTTTGATGCAGCCATGGCCGGGCATATCGCCGCTATCGAAGCCGTAAGGTAAATAAATAAAATGAGAGGGGTCCTCACCATGAGGGCAAGACTAACACGGGACTAGCGTTTTTTTCGAGTCTTAGGACGAGCGGTGGGTTTTTTCGCCCTTTCGTCCGCCGACCCTTTTCGCCGTGGCATCACCCTTTTATTCGCCGAATTGACCCAAGCCAGGTGTAAGGCATCTTCAAAAACCTTGGGACGAACGAATTCCAGTTGAACATTGATTCCATTTAGGCCCCAGGCTCCGCTTATTTGATTAAAACCGTCGCTGTCATCTTGCACAAGGATGGATTTTTGCTGCTCCTGGTTCAACATCAAAGTGACTTCCTTTTTGTCATGCCAAACGGTGACAAAAATCCGCCCGTTAGCAATAAAGGCGTCGCTACCAAAATGATCTTTCTCGCTGACCCCGGCCATAGCACGCGCCATTTCACAGACTATGCGTGGCGTGATTTTTCTCATAGAAGCTCCAATCTGATAGAATTGTTTACGGATATAGCTTAACTGATCTTTTTCTTGGTATAAAATTTTATGGATCTTAAAATCATCCGCCCGCATATCGCCTTTAAGACGAGCTTTTTAGAGGGACTCAGGCAGTTCCAGGCGGAGGGCCTGCCTTGGTTCCAGTCAATGAACTACGACTGGATCGAGGAAAATTTTGAAGAATACATTGAAGGCGAACTTTCGAGTGCTACCTCAAGAGCGGAAGGGCTTGTGCCAGAAACAAAATTTTGGGGAATATTTAAAGATGAATATGCAGGAAAAATCTCAATTCGTCATGAGCTGAATGATTCACTGAGGGTCATGGGCGGCCATATCGGATATGATACAGTTCCTTCCTTTCGCGGCCGTGGTATCGGAAGCCAAATGTTGAGTTTGGTTCTGCCGGAAGCAAAATCTTTGGGCCTCAAAAGAGTTTTGCTGACCTGTGACGATAATAATTTTCCCTCTATTCGCATTATTGAAAAGAATGGTGGAAAACTGGAACGGAAGGCCGTTTTAGATCCGGGAAAGCCGCTCAAACGGTATTATTGGATAGAACTCTAGTGGGAACCGCGACGGCTAAGCCACTCCTCTTTTTTGCTTTATTGTCCGCCTTCCTGTGCATTGCTTATCTGCCAGGTTTTGGCGAGCAGTATATGCCCATCGACGATTCCGCGCTGATAGACATTCCCCAGCTCCAAGGCCCAGTTAGTTCAGCCTCTTTGCGTACGATCTTTACTCCGGGTACTCATATAGATTTTTACCCGTTTCGTGACCTCTCTTACCTGGCCGATATTCACCTCGTCCGAGATTTAAGTTCATTTCGCCTGCAGAACTTTTTCTGGTTTTTGGGAATCTCGGCCTTGGTATTTCTTTTGCTTCTGGAATTCAGCGTTCGACCGAATCTTGCTCTTTTTGTCACCGGACTATGGAGCATCCACCCGGTGCACGCAGAAATGATAATGTGGATTTCCAGCCGACGGGATTTAATGGCGCTGTTTTTCGCTCTCGCGTCCGCACTATTTTATTGCCGAGGAGAAAAGGGAAACCAGCGCGCATACCTATATTCGTGTTTTCTCTTTATGTGCAGCCTGCTTTCTGGTCCGGGTTTTTCGCTTTTACCCATTTCAGCCGCGACGTACGCGTTCCTAGGGAGGCGCAGCAAGTCTAGTTTTGTTTTTGCCCTCACCACCGTGGGTTTTGGTCTCGTTTCCGTCCTCTTTCGGCGTTGGTTTTATACAAATGTAAATGATATGCGTGACTTCTTTCCATTGACTGTTCGTCTGTATTCCAGCGCAGCCGCCCTGGGAAAAATGACTGCGGGTTGGCTGGTGCCGAGCCTGAATATCCTTGATTCGGAACCGCAGGAGTGGCTGGCCTACAATCGCATTTTTCTCTTTCCGGGAATTTTTCTTTGGGTTGTGGGAATTTTGGCCGGTGCCTATTTTTTTGTCGCCAAAAGATTCGGAGCTGCGCAAGCGGTTTTGCTATGTGTGATTCTTTACCTGCCAACTTCAGCTTTGTCGTTTCCCTTTAGAACCTACTATTCCGTGCGTTCCTTCGAACCTGTGGCGTTGTCCTTTTACCTGGCTCTCGTAGTTACTGTGGTGGCAAAGTGGAAAATTTCGCGTGCCGCACAAAATGCGACATGGTTTGTTTTCGCGTTCCTTGCAGTCGCGACATTTTTCGAAGGACGAATTTGGGAAAGCAATGAGGCTGTCCTTGGCCGGGCTTATTACGCTAGACCGGAGAGCATTTCGGTGAAATCCAATTATTGGAACTGGTTAAATGGAATGATATTCGAATCGGTGCCACTTGACTTACGAGAACGAAAATTAAATCTCGAATTGGAACTGAAAAGAGACTGCCTGCCCTCACCTACACAAGAATGCATCCCTTATTATCAGCTTGTCCGTTCCGCCAATCCGATCGCGAGGAATTTTCTCGAGCAGATGCTAAGCCAAACGCTGCCTGAGTCGAAAAAAATCCTACGAATTCGCTTTGAGGAGGCAATGCGGACGGGAAAATTAAGTACGGCAGAGACGCGAGGATGGTTACAATCGATTCAGTGGAACCTCCTTCCGATACAGAGAGTCTATACTTGGGTTTCCATTTGTCTGCAATCTGGCGGCTTCGAGGCGAGTGTCTACAAAAAGAAAATGCGGAGCCGGAGCCTTTGGGATGAAAGTCTTTTTGAGGCTGTTTTGAGAAGCACTCCGCTCCGCGCTAGGCTAAGGGAATGCTCGTCTGGGGATTGAGGCTTTTTTAGACTTTTCTTTTTTTCCGCATCTGCAATACGACATAAGCGCTGAGTCCCAAGAGGGCTGAGAGACTAAGATACCAGGCGATATAGGCCCACGGATCTCGGTAGTGGAACTCTACAATGTGACTTGCCTCATCTACGCTTTCCTCACTTATGGCCATGGCCCAGTCATTGGCCGTGTAGATGGGGGTGGATTTGCCGTCGAACCGGGCGATCCAATATGGATTCCGGCGCTCGTTCCAAACTACAGTGAGGATTCCCTTGCGGCCTCCGCCAACCTCAAGAGAAAGATCGTCCGGACTCGCTGACATCTTCTGGATTTTCCAGCCTGGAGCTGTAGCCATGACGCCGCTCTTGCCGTCCGCGAGTATCACCTCTTCGCGGTATTTTCGCGACGGCGCATATACTAGCGCACGCGTGCTGGTATTCTCTCGGGGTGACTGCTGCTGCGAGGGCAGCCACACCAATGGGAGTGCCTGTGTATTGAACTTAGTTTCAATTTCACCTGCCTTGTTTGAAGTCACGAAATAGGCAATTGAGTGCAGATCCATCAAGCGCGCCGGGTTCTCCCGGGATTCCTCCAGCCATTCGCTGATCACTTCCATTGGATCAAAGCTGGTATAACCGACCGGGCTGGAGAGGCCGAACCATAGATGAGTATTGGGAAAAAGGATGGACCAATCTTGGATTTCACCGCGCACACGCGGGTCTGGGGCCTCGCTTCGATAGGTCCCTCGAAAAGTTCCATGGAAATAGCGGTTGGCCGCGCCCAAATTGAGCAATGCTTCATTCTTTTTCTGGTGGTCCAGTATTTTTTCGGCGACGGGATTTTTATATATTGGAATGAGGTCGGCGGGAACGGTCCACAGAAGACTCTGTCCAAGAGGCAAAAGCTCCAGCGTGACCGATAGACACAAAAGCGTCTGCTTCAATTTCTTGCTGAAAAAATGAGCGCCTTGGATCCACAGGAAAAGGCAGAGGAAAAGAAGCGACCTGCACAAAGAAGAAGCGAAGGGAGACATTTCTGCGCGAAGCAGCGGTGCTAGGAAAAAAATCGCCATTGCCGCCGAGAGGGGAAGGAATTTGCTTTTGAGTTTAAATTGGCTGCGGGCAAAAAGCCGCCAAGACGATCCATAGGCTACAACCAAAGCGAAAACTGCCGGCAATACCAGCCGTTCAGGATAGCGGAAAAATTTCCAACCTGGAACGACCCAGAACAAAACACGATAAAGATCGAATGCACCGAGATAATTTCCGCAGCTGGCGACAATCAGAAAAATCGCCAGGATTAAGGCAATTGAAACGCGGCGGCGGCGGCGTAAGCTCGAAAAAAACAATAAAATAAAGAGGCTTCCGATATAAGGCGAGAACAGAAGCGGATCTTTGTCGGCATAAGGATGAGCGCCAAAATGGGTGCCGAACGGCAAAGGGAGAAGAAGATCAATCAGTCGCGCGGGATGAAACGAAAGTAATTCCATAGCCGCGAGGGTGGCCTGGGTAGAAAATCTGGCAGACTGTCCGAGCAGCTCAAAAGAAGGGACGATTTGTCCTGCACTCAAGATAACGGCTAGTAATCCAGTCACGCCGAGACGAAAGACCGGTTTCGTTTCGCGTCTCCGATACGCTGACCAAAGTTCCGCTCCTATTAGATAGAGAGCCATCCAGTAGGTGAATTGTGGGTCACCTGCATAGATGGGCCATGCCAAGAAAAATGCAGCGAGGCCAGATCCAGCAAGGAAAGACCAAGAGTCTTTTTTTTCGCGAACCCACAGGAAACCGGGGAGCGCCACCATCGAACAAGCTATATTGAACAGGTTTGACGTCGAAAAAAAATAGGGGCCGCAGGCCAAAGAAAGAGCCGCCAAGAGCGCTCCTTCCGCGCCGAAGCGAGCCGCGCGGAAATATTTATAGGAGAAAAACGCGAAGAGAGAAAAGTGCGCGGCAAGGCAGAGGATGAATCCGAAATAAACATCAGAAGGGCAAATCAAAAATAAGGCATTTGCCCAATACAGGGGAGAAATATTCATGTCCCCGCGAAACGGTGTCCCTCCAAAAGTATCTGGGCACCAAAAGGGAACTGAGCCCCATTGCAACCAGCTTCTCACCCAAAATGCTTTTCCCGGAAGGTGAAAAAGCCCGATATCCCTGAACAGAAATAATTTGCTGCGGTTGAGGAGCAATACCAAAAACGGCAAGGCCGGTGCAAAAAGCAAAAAACGGCTCCATTGGATTTTGGACATCCATTAAATGTAGACGCACTGACGAAGAAAAGGAAGGGGTGGGCTATAGCCTGGTACGGGAATAAATTTGCATTTTTATGTGCACAATTTGAAAGATGGTTTCCTTCCTGGAGATCGAACTGATCGGTTCGTTCTGGAGTGCAACCCTTTGAGTGCTGTCCCTTGAGCCGGTCGCGGTCTTTTCCGCGCCTTGGTTTTCCAAATCCGACGGAGAGGGAAGCGCGGCCGCAACGCTTTCATTGCCGAGGCTCTGACTACTTCCAAAAATCTCACCGACGGCTCCGCTCAGGTCGTTGTTCTGATATTCGAATATTTTCTCGTGGGAATGGCGAATGGGTTCGTTGGTCATCACGCTGGGCATATTTTGCGCGCCATCTGAATGAGTGGGTGAAAGAAAGGTATCGTTGAGGCCGGAATTGAGACCAGATGGGCCAGCGCTTAAAGAATGGCCTGAAGTTTTTTGTCCGTTGCTAGCTAGGTCACGAAGGGGGGCAAAGGCGAAAGAATCATGTTTTGGCTTGGCTCTAGAGGCACCTAAAAGTTTGCGCGTGCTTGAAGCTTGCCCTTTGGCGCCGTCAGTTCCGACGGACCCCGAAAGCCCAGAGCCCTGAAAATGATTTCTGTCGATAGGGGGATTAGAGTCGATGCCGCTCTTATTGCCGCCGCCCATGGCCAGGTTTTCAATATTATTGTCGGAGACGCCGACTATGCCGCGCAAGGAGTCGGCAATCTTTCTGGCTTTTTTCAGTTCAGTGATTTGGTCATCGATATCAGCGACCACGTCTCCCAAGTCCGCCCGATTTTCCAGGAAGCAAGGAACGCTATGCTCCGGATCGTCCAGCATGACGCTGGGATAGTTGGCCAAGAGATCCATATTGTATTGGGCTTCGTGAATCAGGTGGCCCAATTTTTCTTTTGCATGCTGGTAGTCGGATTCGGAAAACTGAAACTCTTTCTTTTGGCGATGGGCATCCTGGCCGCGGGCCAAGTTGAAAATTTGGCTGAGTTCAGGACCTGCGGCGTCAAACTCCGCCTGCAGACGGTCCGCGCAGTCATTGGCACTTTCCACCGCGAAGCGATTCTGGGTGCAGTATTCAATACGGCCATCCAAATGCTGGGGTGTTTCGCAGTTGATCTCAAAGCCTGAGGCAAATGCAATACTGCCCACACTGAGCGAGAGCAGCGCCGGCAGAGAGAGGCTTACGAATGAGCGAATGAGTTTTGCCATAGGCCTTGCCTAGATATTCAGCATTTTCACGCCATTTATTGTTTGAACGGCTGGGCGGGCGGCCTTCTCATTGACCTTGCAATTCTTCCACTGCACGGTTGTAGCGCTGTGGTTGGAAGGCTTGCTGTCTTCCCGTCCACAGTCATGGCTCACATCGACCCGGCTCAAGCTTGCGCAGATAGGGCAAACATCCATGACCTTCACGTGCACGCCATTGATGTCGGCTTCGCATCCTTTTAGCTTTGAAAAAAAGTCTGGTTGGACGGCGGCCATTGCCCATCCCCCGCCCGGATGCTCTGCCGTATGAGACCGTGGTTTTGGTCCTCCAGCGGATTCGTTTCCACCGTTAATGCTTTTCCCGCATCCTCCTGTATAACCGGAGACCCCACCACTAAAAGTAGATTGGTCACCGTCGAGCGTGGCGGCGGGATTGACTGGGGCACGAGCGCGTCGTCGCCGTTTCGCATCGGCAGGCTCTGCAAGGCAGGCGGCCACGACAGTTAGGGTCAATATAAGGGTAAAGATTTTATTGGCTGAATACATATAACCCCCCGATTATTAGCTATTTAGCAGCATCAACTATACCAAGTGGGAAGGCGGCTGTTTGGAAAGGGGATTTTTAGGTCGACGCCAATAAATAGTGTTTATGTTTTAGACAGGTGTCAAATTCTTAGACAGTGGACAGGGTTAGGGCCCTGGCCTTCACGTCAAAGACTGAGGGCATGTTTTTCCTGTGGCGAATCTGCGCTTTGAGCGCCGGGCATCTGAATGCTAAAGTCACGTCATGAAAGTCTTTCTTTTTATTTCAGCATTTTTGCTTCTCTGTTCTTCCGGTTCACTCCCTGTTTTTGCCGGCGAATATAAGCTTCCGGCTCTCGATTTGTGCCGGCTTGCCGCGGACGATAGAGTCGAAAGGCCTTGTTTCGATAATCTAGACTGCGCACCGGGCGACCAATGTTTGAGCGGCATCTGCCAGCCGGCCTCTCACTGTTTTAATGATTTTGAATGCGGGCCTGGCCGTCGCTGCGTTGGCGGGTCTTGCTACTGAAAACTTAAAACAGGGGTGGGAGCGCCTGAATCTTGGGGACTTCGCGCCTCAGGATATCGCCTTTTTCCCCGAGCTCAATCTTTGAGAAAATATCGCCCCGGCACGCATCCATAAAAAAAGAATTTTCCGGACTTGTTTTTGATCTTTGCACCCTGACCTTGCGTTTGCCCTCAGGTTTACAAAGATAGCATTCCACTTGTCCCTTTTGCTCGAGGCGCTGGCTCACCATCCGCGCGGCTCCTGCCAAAAGGGGATTTCCCTTCTTAGGTGAGAAGACCAAATAAGAAAAAATCATAGATTCTTTGCGCATAAAGGACCCAAGCTCATTGAGCCAGCTCGGAAATTCACAGCTGCATTCTTCATGGCACCAGTCCTCGGGATTGACGAGTGCGCCGCAGGGGCGATTGTCGAAGCAAGGCAGCAGCACGGATCCTTCATTTGCGAGCGCATCTTTCATTCTTGAAAGTTCTCGCGAGCTGAACTTGGATCCGGGTTCTATAACGACAAGAAAGCGGGATTTTCCGTCGGACGCTTCCAGATCCCGTAATATCGAAATAATTTCTTTTACGGATCTTAAGCGTTCTTCTTCATCCGGGAAAATTTCCGCGATCGAGTTCATAAACGAAACATGAGTGGGCTTGAGGCGCCGGATCTGCTTGGACCAGTCCCTTTTTCCTTCGGAAACGAGAAAGCTTGCCTCAGTCCCAAAGGGTTTTTTTCTTGTGAGAAAACCAGCTCGCTGGGCAAAAAGCTCCGATTGGTCCCAGCCGGTGAATTTGAGCTTTTTCCCGCGCCGCGCGGCCCACCATGAGATGCCCCAAAAAGCAGTGCCTGGTCCGGTTCCGAAATCGAGCCAGCTTGAGTCGGGGTCACCGAGTAAATCCAGTCCAAGCGACAGCGCCTCTTCGAGTATCAAACCGGGTTTGAGCGCATTGGCCGCAAGATAATAGGACGAGTAGGCATCCACTTGTTCCTTACGAAAAGAATAATGCGCGTCCCGCTCCTGCTGGCCGCGCTGGAGCGCGAGCTTTTCCCATAGGGGACGCAGGGTTTTTCCGAGGGCAGCGAGCTCAGCATTAGTGGGCTCCTGTCCCCAAATGGAATCCACCAATGCCTCATTGAGATCGCTCGGGAACTGAATAGTCGTGCGCAAGAAATGCATTTATTTTTTTTCCGCAGGAAAGGTACAGACAAAAACGGTGCCTTCGCCCGGGCCACCTTGGACCCGGATCCGGCCGCCGTGTCGCTGGACGATATGTTTTACAATGGCGAGGCCAAGGCCCGTGCCACCTTGCTCGCGATTCCGCGCGCTATCGACCCTGTAGAAGCGCTCAAAAATCCGGGTATGATGCTCGACTGGAATGCCGGGGCCGCTGTCACGGACATGGAGCTGAACTTCTCCGCTTACCATTGTCCAAGTCACAGTCACTTCCCCGCCCGGCGAAGCATATTTAAAGGCATTCTCGAGAAGATTAAAGAGCACCTGTTCGATCCGTTTCGGATCGGCCCACAGGGAAGGAACTTCAATCTGGGTACGAACGCGATGGCCCTTTTCCACCCGGATAGTATCGAGCTGGCTCAGCACTCGGTCCGTAAGATCCTTCAAATTGACTTCATTGCTTTCAAGTGCTGCTCCGGATTCGAGAGAGGACAAGTTCAAAAGGTCTTGCACGAGCGCGATTAGGCGGTTCGTGTTTCTTTCGATCGTGTCGAGGTATTTTTTAGAGCTTTCGCTTTGCAATTCTTCTTTCAGAGTCTGCGCATAACCCTTGATGGAAGTTAGCGGGCTGCGCAGCTCATGGGAGACATTGGCCACGAAATCAATGCGGACTTGATCCATATGCTTTAGGTCAGTGACGTCGTGAAAGACTCCCACCGCCCCGTAAAGCTGGCCGTTCACTTGATTTAGAGGCGCGATCGAAAGAGAAAAATATCGAGGGGCATGCTCACCCTTCAACTGTAGGTGCATGCTTATGGTGAGTGGTGCACCTGTCTTTAATGTGCTCCGAAATGCTTCCAGCACATCGGGGCTGCGAAAAAAATCTGAAAGGCGCCCTGTCCGCTTCTGCTGGTCACGGTTTCCGAACATAACTGCGAACTGCGAGTTGAAGAATAGTAGATTCCCAAGAGGGTCAACAGCGACTACCGCTTCCGAAATCGCGCTGATGATGGCCTCGGTTTCACCGCGTTCCCTGGAAAGGGAGATGTCTTGCGTCTCCATATCACGGCCAATGTGGTGAAGGGTATTTTCGAGGTCAGACCACTCTCCGGCTTCGAATTCGGTCGTTCCGCTTTCCTCTTCGCGGTCCGCGGAACTATAGTCCCGGCTTTGAATTGATCTGGCTTTTACCAGAATCCTTCCAAGCGGGAGGATCATTTTATAGGCGGTCCAAAGGGAAATGGTTGTGACAGTTGCCGCCATGACCAAAGCGAGAGAAAAAAATGCGTGGTCGAAGGATCTCACCGCGTCTTGCACAGATTCAAGGCTGGTAATATTTTTCGAAAGGTATATTCGAGCGGCCACGGTTGCGACAATTAAAACCGGCACCATGCCTAGTATTTGCTGAGTAAGAAAGCGAAAAAATAGCTGCTTGGGAAAATAATTTGGGCGGCGGAAGAGCATCTAACCTTTCGCCGAAATCCGGTAGCCTACTCCGCGGACAGTCTCGATCAGGTCCGAGCACTCTCCAAGCTTCTTGCGCAGCCCGAACACGTGAGTGTCGATTGCTCGTTCGACAACAGCGACTCCGTCGCCCTGGACTTCTTCAATAAGTTTATCGCGGGTCAATACTCGGCCTTTATTTTGAACCAGAGTTGTAAGCAATTTAAACTCATAGGGAGTCAGGGAGATTGCTTTTCCATTTATCTTCGCTTCGTGGGCATTTTCGTCTATTACAAGTGGGCCGAGTTCGAGCGAGTCTTTTTTCTCATTCTTTTCCGTGCGGCGCAGGAGCGCGCGGGCACGGGCGGTGAGGACAGAAAGTTCGAAAGGTTTAACAAGATAATCATCGGCTCCCGATTCGAGGCCTAGAATCAAATCCGCGTTGGCACTTTTAGCGGTCACCATCAGTATCACGAGTTTGTCGTGAGTGGCTGATTTACGCACTTCACGCGTGATTTCAAGCCCGCTCATCTCCGGGAGCATCCAATCAAGCACGAGGAGATTGTAGGCGCCGGTCTGAATTTTTAGCAGAGCTTCTCTTCCGTTTGAGCAGGACTCGACGATATTTCCTTCTCGGCCTAAATGGAGGACGATGAGATCTCTGATATCATTTTCGTCCTCTACTACTAGGATCCGATGCTTTTGCATAAGCCGCTCCGTTTTTACCACTGAACTCTTTTCGACGATCAGGGGCACTGTTTTCCGCCGTGACGGATATCGTCGCCGGTGACGGCGAAAATAACATCTTCGGCAATATTCGTGGCGTGATCGCCCAGGCGCTCGAGATTGCGGGCGATAAGGATCAAGTCTAAAGCCCGTTCAATATTGGAAGAGTGCTTGGACATATACTGGATTAGTTCTTCGAAAAGTTTGTCTTTCAGGGCGTCCACCACATCATCGCGTTTGAGCACCTCGGCGGCAAGGTCGCGGTCCTGGCGCACAAATGCGTCCAAGGAGTCCCGCACCATATTGCGGACGGTGGAGGCCATAATCGGGATATCGATTAGATCTTTGATCGGTTCTCCCTCAAGATAATCTTTCGTATTGTAGGCGATATTAACCGCCTGGTCGCCCATTCGCTCGAGATCGGTGGAAATCTTTAGGACGGCGATCACGAGCCTGAGGTCAGCCGCAAGGGGCGACTGGCGGGCAAGCAACTGTAAACAAGATTCATCTACTTCCATGTGCTCGCGGTTGATTTTGGCCTCCAAATCGTGCACTTGTGAGAGCAGATTTGGTTTGCGCTGAATCAAGGCTTGGGTAGCGGCTTCCACTGCCAGCTCCACATGGCCGCCCATGGCAAGAATCTGGTCTTTGAGATTTTTTAGCTCTAAATCAAAATGTCGGATCATCTACTATTTCTACCTTTTTCCAGGGAAAAATTCTTCTCGGAGTATTTGTGCTGCGTCAAAATTCGTATCGCAACGCGTGAGGAATTTTTGCCGATGAATATTTTTCTATAGGCTTTTCACCAAATCTCCCTATCATACTAGTTCTAACACGGATTTTTACTGTCAATTTCGTGTTAGTTTCGGAGATTTGAGGACGCATTGTGTCGTCGAATTTCCGAGAGGTCGTTTGATTCAAAACGCGTTTGCGCGTAGACTACGGCCCACTGTTTTTTTGTGCAACCGGTTCCGTGTAAGCGGGGTCGCTAGAGAGGGGAAAGCACACATGGCAAGTAAGGTGAATGTGAGTAAGGTGACTGTTAGTAAGGTGAAGAGTGAGGCTCCGAAGGCTGTAAGCGAAGGGGGAAAGACCCTAGAGCTGAAGCTGACGAAACTTCTAAGATTGACGAGTGAGTTAGAGGCGGAAAAAATCTTCGGCACTTTAAAAACGCGTGGTCTCACGAAAACTCAGGTGATTGCTTTGGTGGAAGCAATTCGCAGAGAAGAGAATGAGATCATATTCGGTGAAAAAGTGATTAAGGGAGACCTTCAGACCAGCCAGGAAGACCTGATGGATGAAGCGGACCTGGCCTCCAGCGATATCGAGCAAGGCATGAAAATGCGTATGGCCAATAGAGAGAACTTCAAAGTGAAGCGTCTTTATAAGGCACTCGATAAAATCAAAGACGGCAGCTACGGCGAATGCGAAGGCTGCAGTGCTGATATCGGCTATGCCCGGCTTTCTGCGCGGATCATCGCTGAGCTTTGCATTGCCTGCAAAGAGGAAGAAGAAAGAAAAGAAAATCTTTCGGCCGTTGGTCGCAAGCCCAAGAGCATGGGCCAGACTCTCGGTTCAAAACTGTCGATTAATTAATTTTTATCGACTTGATTAAGGCCTCCGATTTTTCGGGGGCCTTTTTTATTTTTCAGGAAGGGCGGAGATGCAAACCATCGACGAAATCAGGAAACTGGAAGAGCGCATGCGGGTCGCGGAGCTGGACATGTACGGGCTCGTACGAAGGCCCGGCTTGGTCAGGTATAATGAAATTCCAGCGTGTGTGGTTTTATAAAGAAGGCCGCTGGAAAATCATCTCTGGGTCGACACTGAAGTAAGTTGCACGTGTTCCCTTTTGAAATTAAAATTCAGGCAGGTGGCGATCTTTTACTCCTCGCGAGGAAAGGACTCATCCATGGAAGGGTGGTCCGTGTTTTTTAGGAAATCTATAAATACCGTTGAGCCGATCCGAATTTTCTCCGCAGGAGACGAGACGGTGAATTTGCTTTTGCCCTTGGTATTTATCTCTCTAGCCTTGGTTGCGGCCCTTGTCGGCTGGATGCCCTCGAGTCTTTCTCAAGTCAGATGGATGGAAGTCGCGGCAAATATCATTGGCTTTAATGTCATCCACAATTTTTTCTCCTTGGTGATCCTTGCCCTTCCCGAAGTCCGCCGTTGGACGTCGGACCAGAAGGTGATTAACGGAAGGAATATCCTTCGATCCTGCATACTCATTGCTGTCTGCTTTATAGTCTATTTTCAGCTCTGGCCTTATTGTCGCCTCGCCTGGATCAATCCCGACAATAAATGGCAACACTTCGTGATTGAGTTCTTATTATACATGATAATTTTCATGGAAATTGGGCACGGAGTGTTTCAGCTTTATGGGCTCTCGGTCCTCTACAATA
>Ga0207073_1043_pt1 | contig 31672 bp, 30 predicted proteins | sample Alteio_BWMinHeat_65_FD_153575 | JGI IMG/M metagenome (GOLD analysis project Ga0207073, IMG submission 153575) | Enriched cells from forest soil in Barre Woods Harvard Forest LTER site, Petersham, Massachusetts, United States -... | ecosystem: Environmental > Terrestrial > Soil > Temperate forest >...
GACGACGCAAATCGAGGTGAACGGCGCCATAGCCTCTCTTCTTGCTGTCTCTGGAGGAGATGCCTCTATTGCAGGCCCCCTCCAAGTGATCCAAGATACAGCGGTTCTTTTAGGACATACCTATCCCATTGTAACAGTCAGCGGAGGCAGCCGATTAGGGACGTTTTCTACGATTACAACTACGGGATCCCTTATCCCTATTGCGATTTATTCAGCTGCTGAAGTAGATCTTATTTTCCAACATTCTCCTTCTTCTTTTGCTCCACTCTTAAATGCTCCCGATCGCATTCTGCGCAATATCGAGACATTAAAACATCTCGACACGCAGCGCCAATATGTACTCGAGGATTGTGAGTGCCAAGAGACCTCTCCAAGACCCTGGAGTAGTTATGTAGAAGCAACAGGTTCTGTTGGCTATGTCCATTCAAGAGACGGGGTTTTAGGCAATAATTATCAGACCGTTGGCGCTCGTACAGGCGTTGACTATATCTGGTCCGATCCATCTGCCTGTTGTGATGCCAATGGAACTGAAGGCGGAGGGATAGGAGTGATCCTGGAATACAATCACTTATGGGGGCAACAATACCAAAACGCTGCGACATTTACTGCCAATGGTGCCTATAGCAGCATTTATGCTACCTATGTCCCGATTCACGATCTCTCGATGAACCTCATTGGAGGAGGGGGCTACAATTGGTATAACTTTCATCGAAAGCCCTTTGGCACCTCTTCTTTAAAAACAAAGGGAGATCCTGGTCAAGTCTTAGGTGATCTCTTAATGGATCTAGAATATACTGTTAGACATAACCGTTACCGTTTTACCCCACAAGCTGCCGTACAATACTCGTATGCACGTCTTAATGGATACGACGAGAAAGGAGCTGGATTCTATGACTTATACGTGAATCATCAACAGACTCAAACCCTCTCCTCATTGGTCGGGCTGCGCACAAGCTATCTCTTCCGCGCAGATTCCTCTGTTACCATACGTCCAGAACTCTTTGCTCTCTGGCAGTACCAGTACCTAGACTCTTCTATTCACAGCAGATGCTCTCTCTTATCAAGCTCTAGCGCCTTCCCTTTTACTCTCCCCGGCTTTGCGCCCAATAGTCTTATCGCAGGAGCTGATCTCCGCGTAGACATTCAAGAAAAAGGCGCAGTCCAACTCAACTATGACCTCTGGTACAACAAGGATGGCCTAAACAACTTCTTTCTCCTGGAGTATAAAGCGCAATTCTGAGATAGGTTCACAGGTGACATATACACAAATAAACTCAAAAGCTGGACTTAGCCAAGGAGGCGCCCTCAGTTTGCGCCAGGCGAAGCCGGCGCCGAAGCAGCTAAACTTAAAAAGTTTAGCGATACAGGCGGGCACAAAATGAGTGGCTGCCCGACGTAGGCAAAGTCCAGCTTTTGAGTTTATTTGTGTATAAGCCGCTCTTGTATACCCAAATGACTTGAAAAGTTGGGAATTTGGCCAGGCGAAGCCGACGCCGAAGCAGCTAAACTTAAAAAGTTTAGCGATGCAGGTGGAGACAAATTTTGTGGCTGCCCGACGACACCAAAAACCAACTTTTCAAGTTGTTTGGGTATATTATTAATACAAAGCGGTTTATGATCGTGGAAACACGGGAGCTTTCGCTCCATTCACTCATGGTGGAACCTATATGAAAATCATCTTATTACTACTGCTTTCTATGGCAACAATGAATGGCTACGGACAACCAACTGAAGAGAGCCGGATCCCGACAATCAATGTCTTACTCACCCAATACTCTCCTTCTGCATTGATCGAGGTAAAAGGCCATTTTCGCCTCTTTAATCCAGCCACTTACGCTCTTGTTGCAACAGATTGGACAAACAGGAGAGAAATTGTTCGTCCCTCTTCTAAGGGATTAATCTTTGGGGATCTATTCCCGGGTGTGCATAAGATCCAGATCCTACCAACAGATCGCAACGGAACCATTCTGATCAATGGGATTCAGTACAATGGAATTATAGAAGTTGAAGAGAGCTTTGGCGCACTCCAGATCGTCAATATTGTCGATACAGAGAACTATATCCGCTCCATCCTAACAACCCATTTTCCAAGTCGCCAAGAGAGATCTCTTGCTCAAACTCTTGCGATTGTCGCAAGAACAGAAGCCTATTATTTAATCGCCCATCAAGGCAATGTACCCTGGCATGTCAAAGCAGAGGCTGTCGGTTATAACGGCTGCAGCACATTTTTGCACAACCCGATAATTGATCAGAGTGTTGTTAAAACACGAGGCCAGATTCTCACACGACTTGGGCGCCCTTTTGCGACCTCTTGGAACAGAAGTGAAGGCAACGGGATAAGGCTGACAGCCGCTGCCACAATGGCACATCAAGGCGACTCTCCTGTGAAAATTTTAAAGAATTTTTATCCCGAAGCCGAACTAAAAGAGTGTAGATAAAGGGCTGCTCGCTGTGCATCTTTAACCCGTTCCACCATATCTAACTCAAAGGGGTGGTCCCTATACGCCCTATGGAATAAATCAGTTGAAATGACTCTGCGCAGAGAAGCTCCATAAGTTGAGTTTTCTGAAGCTCCTACAGGACCACCTTCTGAAGCGCCTATTTTCAAAAAAACAATTGATAAAAAGGGAAGAGTTTCTAAAAATCCACGAGCGCCATGCATGGCACCAAGCCCACAATCTCTTCCTAGCTCATAAATATGCCATCGACTCTGAGGATCTATTGCCCCACACAAGCTTGGTATGAGTGTAAAAAAGGCGATAACGAAGTTACTAACAGCCTGAACAAGGCCCCCTAAGAGACGCAGTGGACCTGTTATAAAACCAACAAAAGGCAGCATCCCCGCCTTCCAAAAAAAATGATTAATTGATTCGTTTATTACTTTCATACTCTTTACAATAATATATTTATTATTTTTTTGCAAATAGACAAGCGATTTTAAAAAAAATTCTTAACGACTTAAGAAGACAAGAAGCTTGTGAAAAAGTAGAAAATCTATTATGATGTGCCTTTACCGGGGACGCCATAGAATGAATCGGTCCGAACCAGGTCAGGACCGGAAGGTAGCAGCCTTAAGGACTTTAGTTCATGCTTCGGCCCATCTCCGGTATTCCTAAAAATCAATTGTTATCCCGCCAAATAACCCGTGAATCATAATCTGTGACTTAGAAAAGAGATGGTCGCCACTCCCACTTCCTACCCCCTTGTCAATCTGAGGGGGGGCGAGCGCTACAGAAGATAAATAGAGAAACTGATACCCCACATGAACATAAAAAATGGAAATCGGGGTCCATGTCAATGTGGCTGCTAAATCAACAAGAGCGCAATTATTCTCTCTCTGTTTGGTAAAGTCGCGCAGAGTGATGCTATCGCCCAAATCTCCAAGAAATGAAGTTTGTCTAGCCATATCAACAAGACAGCCCACCTTACCCATCAGATCCCAGCTAAACCAGTCTGTTGGATTCATTTCAAAATCAACGCCGATCTGTCCGCCAACAAGCCTATTGCGCACATAAATATTGTAATCGCTTGTCTCGCCATTTGAGACATGCGGCACGCTCTCAGTAAAATAAGAGAGTAGATATTTTTCTCTAAGATAAATTTGGCGCGCTCCAAAAATTGCCGATACAGAAAAATAGTCGACTTTTGGGGGAACAGAGTGGCGCCAGTAGTTGACTTGCGCATCGATATAGGTTGAGCTATACTTCTCTTTAGCGCGATCTGCGTCTAGAAAATCAACGGCATACCCATCTGAGTCAAAAGGGAAATCGATATTGCCGTCTGCTGAAACAGAAGCTGTACCGTGCCATGCTTGTAAATGTAAATAAGAGCCTTCAATTCGATTTTTCGGTCCAAGCGCAATCTGAACGATCCCTCGGTAGCCCGGCGTAAAATCAAACTTATTTGAAGCGTCATTAGTCGTCAAAACGGTTGATCCATCTTCAACTGCCACACTTCTGTCATGCTGAGTGACACGCCTTAAATAGACAACATCGGCAGTAAAAGCAATATGGTGCGGCCACCTATCATCAGAGCACCTATAACAAGAAGCTCCAAATGCGGAGGTAGAGGAAAAAATAGCAACTGCAAAGAATAAAAAGCGCTTCATTCCTCCTTAATAGAGCTCTTGAGTTGTTTTGTCAAGAGCTGCGCTCTGCCTTCTCCTTCTTCTTAATTTCCTTCCACTGTTTTTCAATCTCTTCCGGTGTCGATGCTTGTGAATCCCCAAAGATATGCGGGTGGCGTCGGATCATCTTTTCTCGGATCGTCTCTAAAATCTCTTCTAAGGTAAAACGACCTGTTTTTTCGCCAACCATAGCATAAAATAAGATTGTATAGAGCAGATCTCCGAGCTCTTCTGCAATATGTCGATCATCACCCTGAGCTACAGCATCGACCACTTCATTCGCCTCTTCTAAAACATACGGGGCGAGTGTGACAAACGTCTGCTTTAAATCCCATGGGCAGCCGTTTGGCCCATTCAGTCTACGTACAACCTCAAGCAGTGCATTAAATTGTTCCATGTTGTAGCCTCCAATTGAATAGGTACAGCATAGCCTGGCACCTGTTTTTTGTCCAAAGGAGCTGTTGTGACGCGTGTTAAGTGTATGGGGAAGTCTCTTTTTATTGCGTCTACTGGACAACATGTTGGAAAAACGACCTTATCACTTGGAATTTTATCTGGCTTAAGGAAGTTACCTCTCAATGCTGGATTTTTTAAACCCGTTGGGCAAGAAGAGCTTAAAACAGAGAGTGGCGCTGTTGTCGATAAAGACGTTGTCCTCTTTAAAGAGACGTTTCAACTCCTATCAAGCTATAGCGAAATGAGTCCTGTTCTCATACCAAAAGGTTTTACGCGCAGCTACCTAGACAAACAGGTCTCAGAAGAGCTTTTAAGAGAAAAAATTAAACAAGGGCATGCGGCAATCGAAAACCAGTATGACTTTGTACTTGTTGAAGGAACAGGCCACACAAGCGTCGGATCGATCATCAATCTTAACAATGCACAGGTCGCCTCGCTTCTTGGAATCCCCATGATTTTGATCGCAACAGGAGGGCTTGGCTCTGCGTTTGACCTCCTAGCGCTCAACAAAGCGATGTGCGACGCCTATCACGTGCCGATTAAGGGTGTGATTCTAAACCGTGTTTTACCAGAAAAACGAGAGATGATCATCCACTACATGACAAAAGCTCTTACCAGATGGAATCTTCCTCTATTGGCATCGATCCCCTACGATCCATTTTTGAGTAACCCTTCGATGAAAGATTTCGAGACCCTCTTTGAGACAAAGTTATTGACTGGAGAAGAACATCAGATGCGCCACTTTACAGATACGCGCCTTGTTGCAACATCTGTTGAGACATATCAAAAGATGATTCTCCCCTGTCAACTCATTATCACGCCAGCAAACCGCGAAGATATCATCTTGGCGACAATCAAAAAACAGTGGGAGATCAAAAAAAGAGATCCGCATGATGACCTGATGGCAGGAATGATCCTAACAGGTGATCATCTGCCACGAAAAGAGATCTATGAAGAGATCAAACAAGCTAATATCCCGATGCTCTACACCCCAGTCCACAGCTATGCCGTCATGAAGATGATCAGCTCATTTACTGCTAAGATTCGCAATGAGGATCTAGCAAAGGTGCATGAGGCAATCGACCTTGTCGAACAACACATTGACTTTGAAGCGCTACTGAGTGATACCATTTGCAGAAAATAATTGCATATTTGACTACGTCAGCTTGGCAACAAATTTTTTGTCTTCGCTCGCGCCTTGCCTTATGGCAATGGTCGCTTGCTCCAGCTAAAAAATTTGTGCCGCCTCCTTGTCAAATATGCAATTATTTTCTGCAAATGGTATTAAGCCATGGCTCAAGACTTGCGAAAATTTTTTGAATGGAAAGATCGTGGAGACAGGCGCCTGTTGTGCAACTGCGAAGTTTAGGACAGCGGATGACAAAGTTCTGACCATAAGGGCAAGAACCTTGAAGGAAACGGTGTTGTGCGCCTTTTGGAGCGTAGACATGACTTGAAGAAGGGCCAAAAAAACTGAATGTTGGGGTATTGGTTGTTGCCGCGAGGTGAAGCGCTGCAGAATCCATGGCAATAACTCCATCCATCTGGCGCATAAGAGCCTGCCACTCAGAGAGTCTGGGGCGGATAACGGCTTGACTATTGGAGTAACGGTCTTGTAAACGTTTTAAGAGACTTTCCTCTGCAAGGTTACCTGCTGTAAAGAAAAATGAAACAGAAAAAGCTTTGTGGATCTGGTCAAGAAGGTCCATGAGTTGCGCATCTTGCAACCGTTTATTTTTCCAATTGGATCCAGGACTTACCATTAAACGGAGACTGTGAGTGTCGGGAAGTGCGCTTGTTTCAGCTTTTAAAACAACCTCTTGCGCAACAAAGGGGGCCTGATCCTTGAAATGCTGTTGCACAAGCTCCAGATAACGGAGACGCACATCGCTATTCATTGAAACACGGTAGCGCTTAGCCCACAAAAGGTAGTTCCACTTTTCAGGAAGAGTTGGATGCGCAAAGCAGATCCTTTTTTTGGAACGGGCACAAAGGGCTAAAAGAGCCGATTTCCCATTGCCTTGCAGATCGATCAGAAGATCATACTCTTTTTCTCGAAGCTTATCGTAAAAAAGGGGAATCTCATGCAACAACCTGCCACGCCTCCATTGCCGTGTATTGACGCGAATAACTCTTGAGACAAGAGGATGCGCCTCAATCAGATCTGCAAAGGAGCCTTCGACCATCCAGTCAATCAAAGCTTCGGGATCTTGTTTTTTGAGATACTCTAGAACCGGGAAAGTATGAACCAAATCCCCAATAGAGGAGGTTTTAACAATTAAATAACGCATGAAAATCTTGAGGAATGGCAGCTTCGACAAGAAGAGGATCACCCGTTATAGGATGGGTAAACTCGAGAGTTGCAGCGTGCAGGAGCTGCCTTGGGACAGAATTAACGGAAAAACGCTTGGCATACTGGTAATCGCCCACAATCGGATGGCCCATTTCACTCAAATGGACGCGCAGTTGATGTGTACGTCCAGTGAGTGGCGCGCAGCGGAGCAGGGAGAGCCCGCGCTCTTGCTTGAGTAGATTCCATTGGGTAATCGCCTCTTTACCACGTTGTAATTTGTCACTTCCCCAAATCGTCTGTCCCTGATAGGCCCCCTTTTTCACAAGGCTTGAGACAATTTTCCCCTCTTTTTTCACGACATATCCGTCAACAAGCGCAAGATAACTCTTTTTCACAGCGCGCGCTTCAAACAAAGCAACTAACTTCTCGCGTACAGCTTCTGATTTGGCAAGTAAAAGAACGCCCGATGTCTCCTTATCCAGTCTATGCACAAGAAAAAAAGGACGAAAAGAGGTCTCCTCACAGACAAGACCCGGAGGTTTATTGTAGATGATTAAATCGGCATCTTCAAATAGAACCGCAAGTTCCCCTTGTTTGGGCAACTCATCATGATCTAGGGTGACCAGATCTTGAGCAAATAGAGCGTGTGTGGAAAACGTCTCTACACGTCCATTAATTTGACACCGCTTTGCATCAACCAGCCGTTTAAGGCCTTTAACAGAAAAGCCGTCTAGCGCATGTGCGCGCAAAAAAGCGAGTAATCGCATTCCATGCTCTTCTTTTGAAACGCGTAATGTCAGCCTATTTTTTTTCATCTGATAATAACTCAATAAGTAGTCGGATGCCAACCCCTGTTGCTTGGGTCGGATTATACCCTTTTGGATGTTCTAAAAAGGCAGCTCCTGCAATATCCAGGTGCGCCCAAGGAGTTCCCTCTTTAACAAAAGCCTCTAAAAAAAGAGCCGCTATGATGGATCCGCCTTTGCGACCAGCAGAATTCTTCATGTCAGCAATCGGAGACTTCAACATCTCTTTATAACCTTGAAAAAGAGGCATACGCCAGAGCAATTCAGAAGAGCGCTCTCCTGCTTCAATCAGCGCCACAGCCAAAGCCTCATCATTGCAAAAAAGACCGCTCATCTCCTCTCCAATGGCAACAACAATTGCCCCTGTGAGTGTCGCCAGATCAATGATCCGGGTCGGTTTTAAGTGTTCTTGTGTATAAGAGATAGCATCAGCAAGAATCAGTCTACCTTCTGCATCGGTATTGCTAATTTCAACTGTTTTCCCGCAATGACTCGTATAGACATCCCCGGGCTTATAACTATTTGGCCCCATTGCATTCTCAGTTGCGGGAACCACCGCCACTAAGTTGCATTTTAATCCAAGAGCTGCGGCTGCCCGAACAGTTCCAAGAGCCGCAGCGGCTCCCGACATGTCGCATTTCATCGTCTCCATGCTTCCAGTCGGTTTTAAATTAAGACCGCCTGTATCAAAGACAACTCCCTTTCCAATCAGTGCCGTCTTCTCTTTAGAAGAGGGGTTCCCTTGATAGGCCACAATAATCAGTGCTGGATCTTGAATAGAGCCTCGATTGACTGCAAGAAGCAGTCCCATCTTCTCCTTCTCAAGCTCTTTTTTTCCTAAAACTTGTGTCTTAACAGCGGGATACTCTTTGCTGATCTGTTTTGCGACAGCTGCAAGCACATCCGGAGATTTATTATCAGCATTCTGGTTGACAAGGTCGCGAGCCCAATGAACAGAAGAGATAACTGCTGAACTCTGTTTAGCAAGAGTTAAAACTGAGGCTGGAACCCCAACAAAGGTCATTTTCTTCAGAAGGGGTGACGCCTCTTTAAGACTCTCTCCTCTTAATTGATTAAAAGAGTAATTAGCAAGAAGCACTCCTTCACAGATAAGCTGAATCGCCCTCTCTTCTTGGCACTTATGAATCTCTGGGACTAAAAGATTGAGACTCTCCATCTTTTTACTGCGCATCGGCTTTACAAGAGCCGCATAACTCCGGCGTAAAACGTCTTCAGAAAACCCCTTTTTTTTGCCAAGCCCGAGCAAAACGACCCGCTTCTCAATTCCATCAGTATAGAGAAAAAGAGACTCTCCCTCCTTTCCCAAAAAATCACCGGATGCAATAGGAAATTTAAAAACGTGCTCAAGAGACTTGCACACAAGGGCAGGAATCGCCCCCTTTTCTTCTTGCCAACAAGGCACAACAATTAAGTCTGCCTCTTTACGTTTATCTAATTGGGGAACAGCAGTTATATCCATAAATTAAAAAGGAAGCTCCTCTTCGATCGCCATTGAAGTTGATTTGACTTGACCGCGAGCAGGTTCTCCCACGGTTGCAAAAGATGGCTCAGGCTGTGCTGTCTCGTGAGAAACTCCTGCCCCATCGCCTTTACCAAACGGATTAAATTGCAAGTTATGAGCCGTTAGACTTAAGGAAATTTGAGCCTTACCATCACGATCTGTAAAGATCTCCGGTTTATTCATCTCGCCAACAACAATGATGGCACTCCCCTTCTTAAAATAAGGAATCATCTGATCAAATAGATCTCCCCAGATGGTGACTCTCCACCAGATCGTCTCTTCGCCTTTTGCGCTTTTACGGGCACGAGCTGCCACACGAAACGTGGTCACTTTTTTATTAGAAGAGGTGAAACGCACCTCAGGATCATTACCTAAATGGCCGGCTATTGTCGTCTGATTCATAATCTCCCTCCAGATTCTAGTTATACCCCTATTTAACCATCTTAAGAAGATTTTTGGTACCAAAAAAAAACCTTCCTAAACTTGCGCCTAGGAAGGTTAAGAAGCCGCATCTTACCTCAAGCCATAAGTTGGCAGTAAGCCGTTAATGAAACGGACCTGCTGTCGCTTCTCTATTAGAGAAGATGGTACCTTGAGGAGGTTAAAGTTTTAAAACTAGTTTGTTAAATCATTAGACACACAAGGTGAATTGAATTTAAAACATTCTAGTCAATTTACTTAAAACCTGCGACTTCCGTAATTCGTTTCTCTTTAACTTCAAATTAACAAATAAAGATTATTTATTCAATAAAATATTTTTATTGATCGAAAAACAAGGGATCGATCATCATAGGGACATGAAAAATCTCATCCTAGCCGCCTTGCTACTTTCCGCCACCCCACCCCCTGAAGAGCCGCATCCGGTTATTATCCTGGGAGGGGGAATAGGCGGACTTACCGCTGCCGTCTATATGGGACGAGCCGGCCTCTCCCCTATTGTCATCGAAGGAAAAAATCCGGGAGGCGCTCTTGCACAATCCCACAGCGTACAAAATTGGCCCGGAGAACTTGACATCTCCGGAGACAGACTCGCCGAAAAAATCCACAAACAAGCAGAAGCGTGTGGCGCCAAACTCTTTAACGAAGAGGTAATCTCTGTTGACCTCTCTTCTTTCCCTTACACAATAGAGACGCGCAATACATTCAATCACGATAAAAAGCGGACTCTGAAGGCACAGTCTCTCATCATCTCAATGGGAACAACCCCCAACTTCCTCGGAGTCCCAGGAGAGCAAAAGTACTGGACACGCGGGGTTTATAACTGCGCAACATGTGATGGTCCTTTATATAAAAATAAAAGAGTTGTCATTGTTGGCGGCGGTGATGCGGCAATTGTTGAGGCAAACTATCTCGCTAATTTAGCACAGGAAGTGATCATCCTCGTACGCAAAAGAAGTTTTAGAGAAGGCCTTGAAGAGGTGCGTAAAAAAGAGGTCCTCGCTCGCCCAAACGTCACAGTCATGTATGAGACCGAGGTTAAAGAGATCCATGGCAATGAAGATGAGCTTACAAAACTTATCATTACTACGAAAGGAGTAGAAAAAGAGCTGCCCACTGACGCGCTTTTCCTTGCTATCGGATCCAAACCCAACACCACCCTTTTTTCTGACAGACTATCTCTTGATAAAGAGGGCTATATCGACTTAAAAGAGGGACAAGAGAGCTCAATTCCCGGAGTCTATGCTGTTGGCGATATTGTCAATAACATGTGCAAACAAGCTGTCTGTGCTGCAGGGGAAGCTGCCAGGGCCTCCCTCCAAGCAGAGAAGTGGCTCTCCACAAAAAAAGAACCCTCTGAACCATTAAAATAATCATTACGACAATGCCAAAGTCAATGAAAGATCCTCAGATTTGTTTGTTTATAATCTTCTAAAGACCTATAATCACGAGAAAACTATGGAGGTGTTATATGGGCAAGAAAAATTTTAATTGGGGTGCAGGTCTATTTATTATAGGCTACCATCTCTTGCTACTGATCGGTCTGCCGATTTACCTCTACAACAATACTCCTTCAACCACGCTTGTTACCTTAAGTTTAGCTCTTGTCTTCGTTACAGGGGTCTGCGTCACTTCACTCTACCATCGCAAGTATTCACACCCAACGTATAAAATAAATAAGTGGATAGAAGCTCCCATTCTTTTTTTAGCAACTGCGGCAACACAAGGAAGTGCGCTTCGTTGGGGTTATGACCATCGCGAGCATCACGCCTACGTCGACTCCGATCGGGATCCGTATTCGATTAACAAAGGATTCTGGTACGCTCACTTTTTATGGCTCTTTGAAAAACCGCGTGAGATTCAAAACCGCGTTGTGAGCGACCTATTGAAAAATAAAATGATTGTTTTTCAACACCGCTTCTACGGACTACTGATGGTCGTCACAAATGTCATGATCACCCTCTTTTTTGGATGGCTCTTAAACGATTATCTCGGCGCTTTCTTTTTTATCTGGCTTGTACGCCTCTTTTTACTTCACCACCTAACCTGGTTTATCAACTCTCTAGCTCACTACTGGGGAACCCAGCGCTTTTCACGCGAACACTCTGCCTGCGACAACTACGCTCTCTGCCTCCTCACATTTGGAGAAGGCTACCACAACTATCACCACACATTTGCAAATGACTATCGCAATGGCATCCGCTGGTACCACTTTGATCCGACCAAATGGTTCATCTGGACCCTATCTAAGCTCGGGCTTGCTCACGACTTGCGCACAGCAGATGAGTTTAGAGTTAAAGAACTCATTATTAAAGATAGCTGTGGAGAAATTTTTGAAGCGTTAAAAAAATCGTTCCATGATCAGAAAGAGACGGTGGAAAAAAAGGTTCACCTTCTATCGGAATCTCTTTTAGAAAAGCTCTCTTTACTGAATAAACAGACACAACAATATTACGCGTATAAAAAAGAAAAAATCCATGATCATGATCTTTTAAATAAGCTAGATTTAGAGATCAAAATATTAAAAAAAAGTAGTAAAGAGGAATGGAAAGAGTTCCGTTCTTTTTATAGAAGCCTTGTTAAAGAAAAATATCCAGCCAGGACACAATGAAACAATTTGCTTGTATCGTCATTGCGCTAATCACCTTAGCTTTCAACTCAACAGTTGTAGCTCAGCCTGTTGTTACTGAAGTTGTGACAATTGAACAATTTCAGAAAGAGTTGCAAGAAGCAACAACCCCGGTATTTGTCGATTTTTACGCAACCTGGTGCGGCCCTTGCAATCGCCTTACCCCCTTTGTGGAGACGTGGGCCGAGACGTATCAAGGAAAAATCCGCTTTTTAAAAGTCAATGTCGATCAGGTTCCTCTTCTGTCACAGCAGTATCAAGTCAAGGCGATGCCGACGATGCTCCTATTTACAAAAGATGGAGATCTAGCCAATCGCAAAGTGGGTTATGACATCTACCAATTGATGAATCAGATTGAAAAAAATGAGACAATCTCGATTGCAGAGATTAACAATCTATTGCAGCCCCAGGAAGCTGCTCGTTAATACCATTCCAAAAAAATAAAGTCCTAAATTGCACAGCGAATTTTTCCGAGGGCGAAAGCCCGCAGATAAAAGCGCTAGTAATTGAGACTTTATTTTTGGAACTCGACCCTTCTTCTCTTTCTTTATAATTGTCTATTTGTGTATAACGTTAAGGAACGGGCCCTCCTAAGGGCCAGTTCTTAAACAATGGAGATTCTATGGCAAAGACAAAAGACACACGTAAAGAAGAGAAAAAAAAGCCTCAAAAAACAGTCAAAGAAAAAAGAGCTGCAAAGCAAGAAAAGAAAAATAGCAAATAGTTTACCCATTGGGCTTGACAATCTGGATCAAGCCCTACTCTTTTACTCTTAACCCATATCGATTATGAAAAAAGGCACCCTTACAGTCTTCATGCTTGCCATGATCAACGTTGCCGCAGTCGGAAGCCTCCGCAGCTGGCCATCCATCGCAGAATACGGCTTCTCAGCGATCTTCTTTCTGATCTTTGCAGCCCTCATCTTTTTTATTCCCGTCTCGCTTGTCTCAGCGGAACTTGCGACCGGCTGGCCTATGCTAGGCGGCATCTACGCCTGGGTTAAAGAAGCATTTGGCCATAGAACCGGCTTTCTAGCTATCTGGCTCCTCTGGATGGAGAATGTCATCTACTACCCTGCCCTGCTCTCCTTTATCGCTGCGATGGTCGCCTACATCATCGATCCGACATTTCAAGCCCACGGCCCCTTTATCTTTTTTGTCTCCCTTGTCATTTTCTGGCTGGCAACGATCTGCAATCTGCTGGGGATGCGAGTCTCCGCATGGATCAGCTCTCTTGGCGTCATCTGCGGCAATTTTTTACCGGCAGCCATTATCATCCTCCTTGGGATCCTCTGGGTCGTATCGGGACGCCCCATTCAGATCAACATCTCTTTGGACACATTTTTCCCTGACATGTCCTCGATTTATCAACTCGTGCTCTTCTCTGCCGTTCTTCTCTCCTATGCAGGGATGGAGATGTCTTCTGTCCACGCAAAAGACGTTATCCATCCTCAAAAAAATTATCCCAAAGCGATCCTTATCTCTGGGCTCCTTATTATCGGCCTTGCCATCTCAGGCGTCCTCTCTGTTGCGGTTGTCGTCCCTCAACATGAGATCAGCCTGACTGCCGGAATTATGCAAGCCTTTACCTACTTTATGCAAGCCCAGAGCCTTGACTTCTTAATTCCTGTTATGGCCTTCCTGATCTTTATCGGAGCTGTCGCCGGACTCAATACATGGATCCTCGGCCCAACAAAAGGCCTACTCGCTGCTGCCCAAACAGGCGATCTGCCCCCGCTATTTAGAAAAGTCAATCGCAATGGGATGCCTCTCTCCCTGCTAATCACCCAAGCGTGTGTCGTCTCAGTTCTCCTTCTACTCTTTATCTTCATGCCCTCGATCAATAGCGCCTACTGGCTCATCTCAGCACTCATCACTGAGGTCTATCTGATCATGTACATGATCATGTTCTTAGCTGCGATTAAGCTGCGCTACAAAAGACCTGAGGTTAAAAGACTCTTCAAAATCCCAGGCGGTATGATTGGCATGTGGATTGTCGCAGGACTTGGCATTATCAGCTCTCTTGGCACATTTATCATCGGCTTTTTCCCTCCCACTCAGATCCCGACAGGAAATAGCCTCTTTTACATCAGCTTTTTGCTGATCTGCGTAGCGGTTATCTGCCTTCTCCCCTACCTGATCCTCCTCTTTAAAAAACCGTCATGGAACAAGCGATTAGAACATGAAACGGAATGAGACTTCTTGGGAAGCTGTCAGTAACTGGTATGACGATTTAGTAGGCGAAAAGGGCCACTACTACCACGAGCAGGTTATTTTTCCAGCTCTTGCGCCGTTACTTGCTTTGAATGAGAAGAGTCGTCTACTCGATCTTGCTTGTGGACAAGGAATCTTATCGCGCGTCATCCCTGAAAAAACAACGTATCTGGGAATTGACGCAGCGGCCTCTTTGATCCGTGCGGCACAATCCCATAACAAAAAGAAAAATGCTACCTTCTTGCCGGCGGATTTAACAGAACCTCTTGTACTAAAAGAGGAGCCATTTACCCATGCGACGATTATTTTAGCGCTTCAAAATATTGCCAAGCCCGAGATGGTGCTGAATCTTGCCGCTAAAGCCCTTGTAAAGGGAGGAAAGTTGCTGATTGTCTTGAACCACCCGTGCTTTAGAATCCCACGACAGTCGAGCTGGGGGGTCGATCCTGCAAAAAAGTTGCAGTATAGAAGAATCGATAGTTATCTCTCGCCGATGCAGATTCCGATCCAAGCGCATCCAGGCGCCAAGTCGTCTCAAACGACCTACTCCTTTCACCTGCCTCTTTCGCACTACACAAAGATGTTGAGGGATGCCGGATTTCAGATGATGGAGATGCAAGAGTGGACGTCGAATAAGACAAGCCAGGGAGCTGCTGCGAAGATGGAGAATCGCAGTCGCAAAGAGTTTCCTTTGTTTCTTGCGATTCTCGCAACGTCTATGGGTTAGAGGAGAGCTGTTCTGTAGTGTTGTCCCCAATAGACTGACTCAGAACTATTAGGAAGCATAGAAGAAGATCTTGTATCACCCTCTTTTTCTCTAGAAGATGAACCACAAATTGAACCTAAGCTTGGGGTAAAAATCGATACAAATGCACTAAAAGATGCTGCTAGGAGGTGAAAATTTTCGTTCCTAATTTTTGTAGCAAGTACATTGTGCCAGGTAGGATTCGAAGATTTATCTTCCGAGCGCAGAAAACTGCCAGTTATAAAGTTAATAAATGTCATGAGGGCAAGCTGAACAATACGCACAGGAAGCTCCACTGCCGCCATAAGGGGTGTGAAAAGCTGGCGCACGACCCAAGTGCTCACTCCAAGAAAGCCACCTGTCTGTTTTTCCAAATGATTTTGAAAGCATGCTGTTGCAGAAAATCCTTCTACCGAAGAATCAGTATTTCCGTGTAATATAATAGATAAAACTGACGGCATAATAAACTCCTTTGTTTGTTGTTATATTATACGATGTTTTTTTTAATCAAAGCAATATAGAAACATTATTTTAAAATCCTACAACAACTCCGTTCCGGATTACTTGTGTTGGAACTTTAATTTTTGAGCCTCTTCCAGCAACTATAATAACATTACCACTATAGTTTTTGGCTTCAGGGGGCAATAAAAGTGTGCAGAGGTTATAAATTGTCTCACCAAGAGTACAGAGAATAGGGTCGAAGATGATCGACACAAAGGCGCCAATTGCACAGGCTAGAAAATGCCAATTCTCCTCTCTAATGTGAGCTGCCGCTCTATTATACCATGTAGCACTCTCGGTCAAGTCTTTAGATTGTAAAAAGCTGCCAGTTAATAGGTTAAAAAAGGTGACAAGGACACACTGAAAGACGCGCACAGGAAGCTCCACTGCTGCCATCAAAGGGGTCAACAGGTGACGGATAAGCCATGTCATTTCACCCAAGTTACCACCCTTCTGCTCAAACAGATAGTTTTGAAAATAGCCGACAGCAGAAAGAGCTTTGTTCTCCCCAACGCGATTAGTATTTCCATGCAACAAAATAGATAGAGTTGTAAGCGTTCAATAGAAATGTCCTCTTTTGGTAGTAAAAAATTTACTAACAAGGAGGGATCGGTTGAAGGAGACTATTTCTATGAGTACAAAAGAGTTGGGAAGGCTCGAGGTGCTGTTAAAATTAAAGAATCGCGAGTTAAGACAATCACAAGCAGCTGATATTCTGGATATTAGTGTAAGACAGGTAAGGAGGCTCTTAAAGGCATATAGATGCTCTGGAGCCCAAGCTATTGTGTCAAAGCAACGCGGTCAACCGAGTAATCGACAATTACCTCCCGGAGTAAAAGAACTGGCTCTACATCTAATTCGGAGCGATTATCCCGATTTTGGTCCTACTTTGGCACGTGAAAAGCTTGTGGAAAAGCACGAACTAAGTTTATCCGTAAGCAGTGTGCGTCGTTTGATGCTTCAGGAAGAGCTGTGGCAAGGCAAAACAAGAAAGCAAAAACGCGTGTTTCAGCTAAGAGATCGCAGAAGTAAGGAGGGTGAGCTAGAGCAAGTAGATGGGTCACCCCATGCCTGGTTTGAAGAGAGAGGACCTAAATGTTCTCTGCTTCATTACGTTGATGATGCCTCTGGGAAAATTAAGGCTGGCATTTTTGCTCCATCAGAAACGATATGGAGCTACTTTGACCTGTTCAAAATCTATTTGCGCAAACATGGGAAACCAAGAGCTATTTATAGTGACAAGCATGCAGTTTTTCGGGTGAACAAATCAGGGGCTTTAACAGGAGAAGGAGTGACCCAATGTGGACGCGCTATGAAACAACTTGGGATTCACATGATTTTTGCTCACTCTCCTCAAGCAAAAGGGCGCATTGAGCGGAGCAATCGTACACTTCAAGATAGATTGGTAAAAGAGTTAAGGCTCCACAACATTTCGACAATCGAAGAGGCCAACGCTTTTTTACCTACATTCATCGAAGAATATAACCGTCGTTTTTCGGTTCTTCCAAAAGATCCGACCAACGCGCACCGACCTGTGCATCAGGATGATTTTGATTCTATTTTTACCGTTCAAGAACATAGAGTGCTATCGAAAAATTTGATTTTTCAATACAAAGGCGATTTTTGCCAAATTTGTACGGAGCGAGAAACTTATGCTCTGCGTGGAGCTAGAGTAACTGTAAGGGAACACCAAGACGGAATTGTTGACGTCTTATACAAAAACCAGCAATTACTCTATCGAGTTTATGGTCAACAGGAGAAACAACATGAAGTGGCTGACTCAAAAATACTGAATAAGCTTGTAGACAACTTGATCGCAAACAACTCATGTGAAACAAGGGTGCGAAAGCCTCCTCTGAATCATCCGTGGAGACGAAGACCTAAGTTGTCATTAACTTGTTGAAAAATCTGCTTCTGAATCCCGCTCGCTCGTCGTCCCGCGCTGCGTGGGGCGCAGGCGCGAGTCTGCGCGGGTGTTTGTTTGGCTTTGAGGCTTTGTATTACAACGGTTTAGCTTGTGGTCAATGCTAATATTGGCTGGCACAGGGTTCGCGAAGACTCGCGCCTGCGCCCCACGCAGCGCGGGACGACGAGCGAGCGAACCAAAATGCCTTAAAAAAGCAGGACTATTCCGGGGCGGCGGCCGCGCTCCCCCCATGGGGGGGAGCTATGTTTCTTTTGCTTAACCGAAACTCTTTCTACCTATGGACCAACCCTAAACCCTACTGGATTATTCACTTGATGAATTGCTTTTCCTGTGTTAAAATAGACTTGTTACGAAATAAAGAACTTAAATTTTTTTAACAATAAAACCGGACATTTCTATTGAACGCTTACAAGAGGTAAGTTTGTCTGTACATTGGCTGAGAAGATGTTGTAGCTTGTGTTTTTTTTGGACAAGATGAGCCAATAACTGAAGAAAAAATTGAGGCAAAGGCACTGACAGAAACTGCTAAAAGTTGATAATTTTCTTGTCTAATTTTCGTAGCCAGCCTGTTATGCCATGTGGCACCTTTAGATGCGTCTTCTGAACGAAGAAAACTGAAGCTAATGATGTTAATAAATAAAAGCACAGCTAACTGAACGACTCGAATTGGAAGTTCTACTGCCGCCATAACAGGTGTCAAGAATTGGCGCACTGCCCATGTACCTGCACCAAGAAATCCGCCCGTTTGTTTTTTTAAATACTTTTGAGTATACGCTGTTGCTGAAAATCCGTTATTGAATTTGTCTTCAGTATTTCCATGTAATATAATAGATAAAGTTGACGACATAATAAACTCTTTTTTTGTTTAATTTAGTATACAACACTTTTTTAAATAAAACAATCTGAAAAATTATTTTAAAAAGCTGCCGGTCAATAAAAGCGTGCAGAGGTTATAAATTGTCTCTCCAAGAGTTAAGAGAATGGGGTCAAAAATTATCGAGACAAAGGCTCCAATTGCGCAAGCTAAGAGGTGCCAATTTTCCTCTCTAATTTGAGCGGCGGCTTTATTGTACCATGTAGCACTCTCGGTCAACTCTTTGGATTGTAAAAAGCTGCCAGTTAATAGGTTGAAAAAGGTGACAAGAGCACACTGAAAGACGCGCACGGGAAGTTCAATTGCTGCCATAACGGGGGTCAACAGATGACGGATAAGCCATGTCATTTCACCCAAGTTACCACCCTTCTGCTCAAACAGATAGTTTTGAAAATAGCCAACAGCAGAACGAGCTTTGTTCTCCCCAGCGCGATTAGTATTTCCATGCAATAAAATAGATAGGGTCATAACAAACCGTTAATTTAATAATTAAATTATAACTGTTTATTATTTTAATTACAATTGATAGACTTTTATTTAATGGATTGAAAAAGAAAAATAGCGGGACGCTTGTGAAGGTTGGGGAGAGAACGGATCCTCCAAGACGCAACTTGCTCAGTAATAACACATTGCGTTGGCAGGGTAAGGTCCCAGGCAACAGAGAGGAGCGTCTTATCGGACAAATAGCCAATGAGCTGCTCCAAAAACTTTCCCGATCGATAAGGCGCCTCAATGAAAAGGTGGGTGGAATCGAGCTGCTCTAGAAGGCGCATCTGACGCTGCATCTCCAGCGCCTCCTTTTTAGGGTAGCCGTGGAAGGCAAAGCGTTGCCCAGAGAGCCCGGAGAGCTGAAGGGCCAAAACAAGCGAGGAAGGGCCAGGATAGGCTTGGATCTGAATCCCCCTTTTATGTGCAAGAGCCACAAGACTTGCTCCCGGATCGGCAAGAGAGGGCAAGCCGCAATCTGAAATTAGCCCCCATCTCTCTCCTCTTTCAAGAGGCGTAAGAAGGGCTAAAAGTGCCGTATTATCTGTATGCTCATTGAGCAGAGAGATGGGCACCTCGCGAAATGTTTTTGGTGGAGTAAAAGAAAATCGTTTTAAAAAAGCGCGTGCGCTCTTGTCACTCTCAGCAATTAACCCATCAATATTTGAGACTGCCTCATCAACGCTTTGTGGCAGAAAATCTCTGTGAGAAAGCGATTCATCCAGAAGATTGGGCAAAAGGAGTAGGGTCACGCAAGCTCCAAAAACTGCCGCCACACAAGACCAATGTGAACGCTCGAGCTTTTGGCTGCAAATTCAAGCTCAAAGAGTTTCAGAAGCTTTTTGTAAAAAAATGTGGCACCACGATGTGTGCAAATCGGGATATATTTCTGCAAGGAGGCCGCGCGTAGCGTCGGAAAAGCCCTCTCCCACTCGGTATCCTGACATAATTGGTAGGAGCAGATCTGGGCTGCAAGCTGCAGGTGGTAACGGAGCGGCCCGATAAGAGAAAAAAGGAGTGATTCATCCAGAAGATCTTTTTCCTTTAGCCTCTCCCCTCTCCAGACAATTCCTTCGGCTATTTGAAACGTTGTTGCAAGAGCACGCGGAATACAAATCTCTTGTGCATCTGAAAGTTCTAAACGTCTTTTCTCTCCAACATAACAGATCAATTTGGCAAGTTCTGCCTCGAGTCCAACCAGATCATGGCCGATGGACTCTAGCAAATAGCTTGATGTTTCAGAAGGTAAAAAAAAGCCCTCTTGTTCTGCTCGTTTTTCTAAGGAGGCTTTGAGACGCTTCTCTTTATCCCAAGGCTTCTCTTCTGACAGGTCTAAAGCGACAATCTCTTTTTTCCCCGTCTGATACAGCTCACTCACAGACTTGAACGATGAGACTCCGAGGATTAGGTAAACGCAAGGGGAGGGGGATAGAGCGTAAGCTGTGAGTTCTGAGATAACCTGTTTAGGCAACTGATCTGCCCCATCGCATAAAACAAGAGAGTGACTCTCTAACATCGGTCTTATCTGGAGCTGATCCAGCAATGAGCCCACATCAATCCTTATCGGCTCCCAAGGGATAAGCGCAGCTATTTGACGCATCAACTCCTTGCGCTCCGACTCTTGTGGGGAAACAACAAGGATCACTCGCGCTAAATCATGCGGGAGTGCCCCTATCAGATGCTTCTCAAATGCGCGTAAGTTTTGAAATTTCATAAGGAGTACTTATACCCCTAAATGCAGCTCAATGTCAACAGTATTTATTTTTATATACAAAGTTATTTATTTAATATAAATTAAAACTGGAGAGTGAATAAAATGCGCTTGTTTAAAAAAAAGGAGCCTATGGAAAAAAAAGAACACAAGAGCAAAAAAAACAAAAAAATCTTGACTGCCGAAGGCTGGAAGAGGCTCATGATGGGAAAAGCTAAAAATTCTAAGTCATAAAATCCTCCATTACGGTATAATCTGACCTAATCAACCTAGGAGAGATTATATATGCTTACAATCAATTTGAAAGGTAAAAGAGCTTTTGTCGCAGGTGTCGGAGACGATCAAGGCTACGGCTTTGCCATTGCTAAAGCACTTGCAGAAGCAGGAGCTGAGGTTCTTATTGGGACGTGGACTCCGATTCTAAAAATCTTTACACACTCCTGGAGCATGGGTAAATTTGATGAGTCGCGCCGTCTCTCTGATGGAACTCTCTTTGAAATTAAAAAAGTCTACGCCCTAGATGCTGCCTATGACAAGCCAGAAGACGTTCCTCAAGAGATTCGAGAAAACAAACGGTATCTCGAGGCTGTTGGCTACACGATTTCTGAGGTTGCTGCAGCGGTCGAGCGCGATTTTGGGACAATTGACATCCTCGTTCACGCTCTTGCCAATGGTCCAGAGGTGAAAAAACCGCTACTTGAGACCTCACGCGCTGGCTACCTGGCAGCTCTCTCCTCCTCATCCTACTCTTTTGTCAGCTTACTTGCCCATTTCGGTCCGATCATGAAAGATGGCGGCTCTGCTATTTCTCTCACCTATATCGCCTCAGAAAGGGTGATTCCGGGCTATGGCGGTGGGATGAGCTCTGCAAAAGCGGCCCTTGAGAGCGACACGCGCGTCCTCGCAGCGGAAGCTGGAACAAAATGGGGAACACGTGTGAATGTCATATCAGCCGGTCCCCTACGGAGCCGGGCTGCCCGTGCTATCGGCTTTATCGATAGCATGATTGCCTACTCTAAGTGCAATGCGCCTCTACCTAATAAAGACATTACAGCAGAAGAGATTGGACAGACAGCAGCCTTCCTGCTCTCACCTCTTGCCTCTGCAATTACTGGAGTGACACTCTACGTAGATAATGGTATGCACGCCATGGGACTTGCTGTTGATAGCCCGTCGCTTGCACTTGAAACAACTGCTTGCACTTGAATTTGACAGTGAGGCGTCCGACTAATTGTCCGCACAACAATGCGATAGTCGTACGCCTCAAATTTTGAAACGGCTAGTTGACCCGGTCTATTGCCATAGAGAATATGGCCAAAAAATCGCCCCTCTCCCTCTTTAATAGAAAAAAGCAGCGTGATCTGCGTTGTGCCAGAAAGGATCTGGAGAGAGTCTTGAAGTTGAAATGTCGTAGCTTTTGTGCCGTTGACGAGGATCTTGTCCACACTGCTTCGATTCACAAAAAACGAAACTTCAAAACCGTCGTCACGATCATCTGGTACGGACTCTGAAAAGTTTATCGTTGCCATACCCTCTTCCCACGTTCCATTTGAGACAAGCGAATGGCCCTTGCCCCAAAAGAGTGTCGTCTGAGTAAAGTAAGGCTCCTCTGCCCCTAGAAAAGGTTTTACCTCGTGCGGCGGAATTAAAGCTCCAAGCAGGTGAACCGGATTGTCTTGTAGTGCCCGTTCAGAGTAGGCGCCATACAACTGTCCCATCAGCAGATCAAAGAGCGTCACCTCCGGGCAACTCCCCTCTTGTCTCTGCTCTCCTAAGTAGACCTTGAGCCCCGGATGCCACAAGCGTGATGCTTCTTCTAACTTTTCCGTATAAAGCGCCTCATTATCTGCATGGAGCCGTACAAGTTGTAACGCAAGAGCCCCAGGGGTCAACGCTTGTTTTAGCGGCGCCTCGTCTCCTTCTTGCGCTAAAAGGTGTAAAAGCTTCTTGTGCATCTCTTTTGGTACGACAAGTCTAAAGTCGCGCACAATACCTTGAAAAATAGGCTTTAGCTGAGCAAAAAAATACGGGTGGCGACAATCTGGATACTCGTGCAAGTAGAGAGGAAACGCGCCATTCACTTCAAACTTCAAGAGCCTTTCTAAAAGAGCAATTCCCTCGAGCATCTGTTCGGATAAACGCGACTGCAGTAGTGCATAGGCAAAGGCTGCATTTTCAAAAAATGGAATTGTCTGGTCGTGGGATGATCGATCCTCGTAACAGTGGTGAATAAACCCCGTTTGGCGGCTCAACCGTTTTTTTCCGGCTATAGTAGCCTGTTGAACAAGAAATTTATCAGCTGCCATACTAGACCTGAAGGACCGCTTGCTTGAGCGCTCCGATAATCCCACATTCTGCTGCAGAATCTGCTAGGATGTGCGCTTTTTTGTGCATCGCCTCTGGAGCCGTTCTGATCACAATGCGGAGATCTGCTATATCGAGCATCGTCTCATCGTTAAAATCGTCGCCGGCTGCAATGATCGGAAAAGAATTATGTCTGCCTACTGCCGCCTGCAGCGCCTCTCCCTTCGTCGCCTCTATATGGGTAATCATCGTTAAATGGAACCTGCCTGAAAAACGGTCATGGATTGTTGTCGCATGGCACCTGGTCTCTTTTTGGATCATCTCCGCCACGCCTTGCATCTCTTTTTCTACTCCAAAGCACTTAATCACAGGAAATGTCGCAATTTCAGGAAAATTAAAATGGTCCACTTGAACCCATTTGCTCGAAAAGCCGCCCTTTAACTTTTCAAGATAGGGTCCCACCGTGTCAGAAAAGCGGTGCGGCCTGTAGTAACAGATGTCGCCTCTATCGTAGCCCCCATAGACAAGAAAATCTTCAGCACAATTTGTATAAATTGTCTCAAGCAGAGGCAAGATAGACTGGTCTAGGTAGAGGCGGCGAATCAAGCGCCGCTCTGGCATGCTGATCAGATCAGCCCCATTTTGAACGGCAAGAAAATAAGGGAAAGAGAGTTTCTGTAATAAAGGATAGGCTGTTAAAAAGGCCCTTCCTGTAATAAAAAGAATCTGCCAGCCGCTGTCGCTCAGCGTCGCAAGATACGACGTCACCTCATCAGGGATCCGATGTAGGTCATTTGTCACGGTTCCATCGATGTCGAGTGCAATCCAGCCTTTCATATTTGGCTAAGTATAGCGTATTGCCACAAAAGATTCATTATGAAAAAAAAAGGTTCTTCTCTAAACTGAGGCTATGATCAAACGACTATGGATATTCTTTATTTTATTTGCAGTGCCGCTTCTGGCCCAAGAAGTGACGCCGGCCGCTGCCGATGGAGGAACGTGTCTCCTATTAACCGAATCGTATGAAAATGCGTTTATTAAGATGCTGCTGACCCTTGGCGCGCTGCTTGTCTTGATCTGCGCGACACTCTGGGCGATTAAACGGTTTGGACGGGGCCAATTTGGCCTTGGATCGAGTCGGACGATTAAGATCCTGGAACGGCGACCATTAAGCCAAAAGTCGATGCTCTACATCGTAGAGGTTGAAGGCAAACGGATCCTTGTCTCCGAATCGCAGTTTGAAGTAAGGGCACTGAGCCCCATCGAAGATGAGAAGGGGCCATAAGATGAAGAGTTAAGTTGCAGCTTCGAAAGGAATCTCGAGCTCTACTCTCGGGTGCGGCGCTGTCCATGTAGAATACAATTGTGGGACTTGCCTCTCCATTCCCTCCTGATCAGAAGCTATATTCCTCCTAAAGGGCTTTTTTTCCTGGCGAGGAACCAGAGCTAAAGTTTCGCTTTTAGGTTCGGAACTATCAGCAGAAACTAATTCCGTGGCAACTTGTCCAGGCTCTTCTGGACAGCAGCAGCCGGTAAAGAAGTTAGAGACGGTAGAACGCGTCTTAGCGACACACCCTTCAGGTTTATCTTTGCTCTCAGGAATGGCTGTCTGTCCCTGAATATTTACATACTTGATGAAGGTCGGTACTGCCTCAAGGTAATTTCTTGTGCCGATGGCTGTAATCTTTGCATTCGTCCATAAGTTGTTTACATTTTCTGCCCATTGGAGCTGCATACATGGAGCATAACAGAGCGCATTTTGGAAGGCAGCCTCTGCAACTTTCGCAGCAAGAACCGTTTGACGAAACTGGTCTCGTAAATAGTCAATGAGGTCTTTGTTAAATAAAATTGGAAGGACAAGAACTGTTGCGATAAAACCTGCTAGAGTAATCGCAAGCATTTTGAGCTGATAGAGCGGCAAGAGAACTGCTTGTTTAACTCTTCCCCAGACTTCTTTTTGCCTTCCAGTAGCTAGTAAGTAAGGAACATAGACAAATAACTTTAAGAAGTTCAATGTGCCATGGAGCAGGGCCCCTGCAAAGCCAAGACTTGAGAGCTGCATAAATTTATAGGAAATGGTTGTAATTGCATCACACTGCTGTAGATTGCCCGTATGGCGATTCATCACAAACCATTTATTCGCACGGACATAGCCTGTTTTTTCCATGACAGTGTTGCCATCCGCACCTATTTTTTCTCTCATTCCATGCTTAAAAACATGATTCAAAAAATGAGTCTCTTCGTGGAATACACCTTCAACTAGAATCGGAATCCAGTCACCTTTAATTGGCCTCATCTCCTCTTCAACACGTTTCCTAGAGATTTCTTGGCTTAACCCATAGGAATTCCAATCTTTTAACCAGGCCTCAGAAGCCTGATTTGAATGAGAAGCTTGATCTTTCCGCTGAGCATCTTCCCACTCGTACGCCTTTTCTGCTGGCATGTGGAACCTTAGCTCTTCTTGAAGTTGCCCCAATGGGTTAAATCCTGCTCCTACGCCTTGCGCCATAAAATCCTCAATTAGTTGTATTTTTTATTGTTTATATTAAAATAGTACAATAAACGAAATAATAGGATCAACTAAAATAATAACTTTACTCTAGGCGAGAGAGTCCCTTATTGCGGCTCTTCTCAAACATCACGACAAAAAAAGTGATACTAGCCCCCAGATAGAGGACGTTTAGTCCTAGACTCATCAGAATCGGCTGCCAAGAAAATAGTTGAGTTAAGAGGAGTTGGCGCATCCCTTCAAATACGTAAGTGGTTGGAAGACAGTACGCTATCTTCTGAGCCCAGGTTGGAAGCACCTCGACTGGGTAAAAGACGGCGCTAAAGGGGGCAAAGAGGTAGGCGGTCATCCAGGCAAGCGACTGGGTCCTCTGGCCATAGCAGATCATGATGCCTGCGGCTAAAAAGCCAATAAACCAGCCAGAGAGCATGAGAAGAGCGGCATACGGCAAAAAGATCCAGCCTAGAGAAAAGACATTGAGGGAGTAGAGGATGTAGACAAAAAGGGAGCCAAATAGAAGGGAGATTACTATTTTCACAGAACCGAGGAAGAGTAGGGAAAAAATCCACTCATGGAGCTTCAGTGGAGTGGAAAAGAGGTTAACGAGATTCCGATTCCAGAACTCTTGTAACAGGCTCATGGTAATTTCAAAGCTTGCACGCCAGAGAATCTGCCAAAAAATAAGGCCTGTCAAAATAGCTGCAGCAAGATGCGAGCCCGGATCTTGATGTTGGATCCAGACGCTTGTCATCCCCCAAAGAAAGATGTCAATCGCCGGCCAGTAAAAAAACTCAGAGAACTGATCCGGTTTTAGAAACTGGTACATGTAGCGTAAAAAAAGAGCCCAGATGCGTCCCATCATATCTTCTTACCCACCATTTTTAAAAAATAGTCCTCCAGTGTCGGCTGGATAATGGCAATACTTGTGTAGACAACCGCGCGCGCTGCTAGGTTCTGGAGTAAATTTGCAATTTCACTCTCATCAAGAGTTATTTCAATCATTTTATGGTCTAAGCGATACGGCATCTGCAACATATCGGCTACAGCTTGCGTCCTCTTCACTCCATCGACAATAACAAGTTGCATCCGACAGCGTGAAACAGAACGGGCAAGTCTATCAGGAAGATCATCTGCGATAATCTTCCCATTTTTTAAAAAGAGGACCCGATCGCACAGCTCACTCACCTCTGTCATATTATGCGATGTGATCAGAATTGAGGTGCCATGCGTGTCGCGCTGCTCCAGGACAAATTGACACACCTCTTGAGCAATATCGGGATCTAAAGAGGCTGTTGGCTCATCGAGCAAGACGATTTTTGGGCGCACCATAAAGGCTTTAACGAGCATTAAGCGTGTGACTTGACCGGCAGAGAGTGTGGCTACCCGATTTTTTTTTTTATCGAGCAGTCCAAAACGATCTAGAAGAGGATCGATGCGTGTAACTAGTTCTTTTCCAGAGATGCCATAGAGTCTACCAAAAATATCCAAATTTTGAGAGACTGTTAATGTGTAGGGAAGACTGACGTAGGTGCTTGCAAAGACCACATCGTTTAAAATTTCAGAACGATATTTAAAAAAGTCTTTACCAAAGTAGTGGATCGAGCCAGAGGTGGGCTTAAGAGTGCTGAGTAGCAACTGAATAGTGGTTGTCTTGCCTGCACCATTTGGGCCAAGAAGACCTAAAATTTCACCAGGTGCCAAATCAAAAGAGACGTCATCTACCGCAACAAAAGAAGTTTTGTTTGTCTTGTAAACCTTTCTTAAGTTACGTACAGCTAATACCATATTAAACAAACTGAAAAAATCGATTCTTGAATCACGTTCAGTATCAAAAAAAGATGGGGTTTTGAGACAAGTCCCAAAACCCCATAGTTTATGCAAGAATCGCCTTAATTAAAAGGCAAATTCAAGCTCTTCATTGCGATCGCGGTCAACATACAACTTCACCCGTTCGCTATACTCGGCAAAGTTTGTTCCACCAGGAATCATGTGTCCCATAATCAAGTTAGCCTTGAAGTCGAGGAGATAGTCTGCCTTGCCCTCAGAGGCGGCATCTGTCAAGACACGCGTTGTCTCTTGGAAGGAAGCGGCCGAGACCCATGACTCGGTTCCTAAAGAGGCTTTTGTAATCCCCAGAAGTACCGGAGCTGCTTGCGCTGGCTTTCCACCCTCTTCAACCACTTTATGGTTCTGGTTGTGGAAGACTTTTTTATCCACGTCTTCTCCAAAGAGAAATGTCGTATCGCCTGGATCTGTCACACGCACCTTTTGTAACATCTGATGGACGATGATCTCAAGGTGTTTATCGTTAATATCAACACCCTGCAGACGATAAACCTCTTGGATCTGGTTCACAAGATACTTCTGCAATTCACGCACACCGCAAATCTCTAGAATCTCGTGAGGGACGACAAGTCCATCTGTTAACTGCTGACCCTTCACAACACTGTCACCACGCTGGATGATTAAGTGTTTGGTGAGCGGAATCAGATGCTCCTCTTCCATTCCTGTCGCTTCATCGCGCACAACGACAATACGCTTGTTTTTCTGAACACCGCGGAAATCGATGACCCCGTCGATCTTTGCTATCTCGGCAGCATCTTTAGGTTTACGCGCTTCCACAAGTTCGGCAACACGCGGCAATCCCACGGTAATATCTTTTGTCTTAATCGCACCGCGTGGGAATCTAGCAAGCATCATACCGGCAGATACCCGCTGCCCTTCTTGCACCGAAATAAAGGCACCAGATGGGATCGCGTAGGTTCCAACAAGCTCGGTATATTCCGGATCGCGATAGATCACGATCTGCGGATGGAGTTCACCGCGATGCTGCTTCACCATGAGCTCTCCCTGGCCTGTCTGTTTATTCAGATCGCGCTGGGTTGAGATCCCTTCGACAAGGTCTTCATATTTAACAAAGCCGGGTCTTTCGCAGATGATCGGGATGTTGTGTTGTTCCCACTCAGCCGCTTTGACTTTCTTTTTAATCTTGGTACCATCATCTAGCAAGATGCGCGTTCCAAGTTCTAAAGTAAATGTCTGAAGCGGTTCGATCGATTTTGTAGCCAGGAGCTTTTTATACTCATCAAGCGATCTTCCTTCATCGCGAACGATATGTAACGAGCCGTTCTTATTGAGAACAACCCAGATTCCATCTTCGTTCTGTACTGTGCGCAAGTCTTTATAAACCAGAACACCATCATGATCTGCGATCAATTCAGGAGCAAGACCTGCAGCCGCGATACCTCCCAAGTGAAACGTTCTCATCGTGAGCTGCGTTCCCGGTTCCCCAATTGACTGGGCGGCAATAATACCTACCGCCTCACCCATGCCGACCATACGGCCGTTGGCAAGGTTAATGCCGTAGCATTTTGCGCAGACGCCGCGTCTAGATTCGCATGTCAGTGCAGAACGGATCCGTACTGTATCGATTCCAACGTCATCAATCGCCTCGGCTTGGATCTGTGTTAAGACAGTTCCGGCCTTGGCAAGCATTTTCGTGCTATCGCCCGGCTGTAACAAGTCGTTGCAGACAGCTCTTCCGAAGATACGATCTTTGAGTGGTAAGAGCTCCTCTTGGCCTTGCTTAATGGCCGAGACCTCGATCCCGTTAATTGTTCCGCAATCCTCTTCTGTCACGATGATATCTTGAGCGACGTCGACAAGACGGCGTGTCAAGTAACCAGAGTCGGCAGTTTTAAGGGCCGTATCGGCAAGACCTTTACGCGCTCCGTGTGAGGAGATCGAGTATTCCATGACACTCAACCCTTCGCGGAAGTTCGCAGTAATCGGCGATTCGATAATCTCGCCTGATGGTTTTGCCATCAAACCGCGCATCGCACCGAGCTGTTTTACCTGAGATTTATTTCCACGCGCTCCAGAGTCCATCATCAAGAAGAGTGGATTAAGCTCCCCGTTTTTCGTTTCGCTAATCAGCTTAAAGAGCTCTTCAGAGAGAAGATCCGACACCTCTGTCCAGATACTAATGATCTTAGAGTGTCTTTCACCATCAGTGATGATCCCGTCCTCGTACTGCTTTTTAACGACTTCGATCTTCTTATAGGCTGCGTCAATGACTTTCTGTTTATTCGATGGAATACGCACATCGCAAATTCCCATTGAAAGAGCCGCTTTTGTCGCCTCAGCAAAACCTAGGTTTTTAAGATTGTCTAGGAACTTCACCGTCGCTTCAAGACCTACTTTCTTATATGTCTCAAGAACAAGCTCACTCATCTTCTTTTTGCGCAGAGTGTAGTTCTGGAATCCAAGCTCTTTAGGAACGATCGTATTAAAGAGAACGCGTCCAGGCGTTGTCTCAATGATGCCGCTCTCAAGTTTCAGCTTGATCTTTTCATGCAAACGCAGACCACGGCCGAGTTCATCGCGACGCTCGCCTTCTTTTAACTCACCCTCGAAGATGTTGTAGCTACCACCTGCTGCAAGTGCCAAGAGGACCTCTTCTTTATCTCTAAAGAGTTTTGTCTTCTTACCATGCTCTTCAGCAATATAGAGCGGGTCGTACATCAAATAGTAGAGTCCCAAAATCATATCTTGAGAGGGAACCGCAGCTGGCTTCCCAGAAGATGGGAGGAAGATATTATCCGGTGCCATCATCAAAAGCTTAGCTTCGATCTGCGCTTCAAAAGAGAGAGGAACGTGGACTGCCATCTGGTCACCGTCGAAGTCAGCGTTAAATGCCGTGCAGACAAGGGGATGGATGCGAATCGCTTTTCCTTCAATCAGAACAGGCTCAAACGCTTGGATACCCAATCTATGGAGTGTCGGCGCTCGGTTTAACAGAACCGGGTGTCCTTTAATGATCTCATCGAGAACGTCCCACACTTCAGGCGCTTGGCGCTGAATCATCTTCTTAGCAGAGCGAATCGTATAGACGTAGTTGAGATCTTTTAAACGCTTCACAATAAACGGTTCAAAAAGCTCTAACGCCATCTGTTTTGGCAATCCGCACTGATTCAAACGCAACTCCGGACCGACGATAATGACAGATCTTCCTGAATAGTCGACACGTTTACCGAGCAAGTTTTGACGGAATCTACCCTGTTTTCCTTTCAACATCTCAGAAAGAGACTTGAGAGGACGATTACCAGCTCCCATCACAGGATGTCCGTGGCGACCATTGTCAAACAAGGCGTCGACAGCCTCTTGCAACATTCTCTTCTCATTGCGGACAATCACATCAGGTGTCTTGAGCTTTAAAATCGCACGCAGACGGTTATTGCGGTTGATCACGCGACGATATAAATCGTTAAGGTCAGATGTCGCAAAACGCTCGCCATCTAAAGGCACAAGAGGTCTCAGTTCTGGAGGAATCACAGGAACGCATCCCATCACCATCCAGTCCGGTTTGTTCGGAGAATCCGTAAACGTCTCAACGATCTTGAGGCGTTTAGCGAGCTTCATCCGCGCTTGTTGCGATTTTGTCTTGCGCAGCTTCTCTTTGAGCTCTGTTACAAGAATCGAAAGATCTTCTTTCTCCAAGAGAATGCGAATCGCCTCTCCGCCCATTTTAGCTGTAAAGCTATCAGAACCCCACTTCTCTTGGGCTTCACGATACTCTGCATCTGTTAAGAGCTGTTTTTTCTCAAGGCCTGTTCGACCTGGATCGACAACGAGGTACTCTTCGTAATAGATCACCCGCTCGAGGTCAACAGCTGTCATGCCGAGGATATTTCCAATACGCGATGGCATCGTCTTAAAGAACCAGATGTGAACAACCGGTACTGCAAGATCAATATGGGCCATTCTCTCTCGGCGCACTTTAGATAAAGTGACCTCTACGCCACAACGGTCGCAGACGATCCCCTTATGCTTGATCTTCTTATATTTTCCGCACGCACACTCCCAGTCTCTTGTCGGTCCAAAGATCTTCTCACAAAAAAGACCTCCCTTCTCAGGCTTAAATGTACGGTAGTTGATCGTTTCGGGCTTTTTAATTTCTCCGCGCGACCACTCATTGCGGACCACATCATCTGATGCAATCTTAATGGTCAATGTGTCAAATTTCGAACCCTGGGAACCTTGAAATTCTTCGCTCATGAAAAGATCCTCTAATTGCTAGCTAATTTTATACGCACATCAAAGCAGAGTGCCTGTAACTCTTTTAGTAATACG
>Ga0207073_1037_pt1 | contig 31590 bp, 37 predicted proteins | sample Alteio_BWMinHeat_65_FD_153575 | JGI IMG/M metagenome (GOLD analysis project Ga0207073, IMG submission 153575) | Enriched cells from forest soil in Barre Woods Harvard Forest LTER site, Petersham, Massachusetts, United States -... | ecosystem: Environmental > Terrestrial > Soil > Temperate forest >...
AAGCTGATGATATCGAAGTCATAAAGATTGGTAATGTCAAATTTGTTGTAAAATCAGACATGCTAGTTCAAAGCACTGACATACCCATTGGAATGAGACTTGATGAGGTTGCAAGAAAAAGCCTGGTTTCATGTGTCAGCGACTTTTCATGCAAGGGAGTCAAGCCCATATTTGCTACAATTGCATTGGCAATACCACGTAATTTTACTCAGAAAATGATCAATGCATTAGCAAGCGGTTTTCTGAAATCCTCCAAAGAGTTTGGAGTGGACATAATTGGTGGAGACACCAATGAAGGAAAAGAGTTGGTTATCGAAGTATCCATGTTTGGGACAAGCAATAGGAAAATACCATCAAGGGGAGGTGCCAAGACAGGAGACATCATAATAACATCTGGCCCATTTGGATATTCATCAGCAGGCCTAAAGATTGCACTTGACGGTTACAGAACAAATCCTCAGGCAACAAAAAGATTCAGAAGAGCAATTTTCAGACCTAATCCCAGACTAGATTTTGGATTAAAGGCAGCCAGATATTTTTCATCATCCATGGATTCTAGTGATGGACTTGCCATAACACTAAATGACATGAGCATCCAGAGCAGAAAAAAATTTGTGATAACTAGCATGCCTACTGGAAGTGATGTTATCAAGTTTGCACATCAAAACAAAATGAGTTTGGAAAGCCTAGTGTTTTGTGGCGGAGAGGAATATGAGATAGTATCAACAGTACATCAAGAAAACTTACAAAAAATCAGAAATTTAGCAAGGAAGATGAAAATTCCACTAGTTGAGATAGGTCATGTTACCAATGGAAAGAATGTTGTTTTGGTTAACAGGGATGGATCTAAGGTCATTAAGAGATGTGGCTGGACACATCTTAGATCCTAATGTTTTTTAAACCCGTTAAAGAGTCTTGAAATGTTGTCCGTACAAGAAGCTAAGGAAAAATGGGGTATCGCTCACATTTTCAGTAGTTTTAACAATACCATAGTGCACATCACAGATGTTTCTGGTGCAGAAACTGTGGCAATTAGTTCTGGTGGACGACATGTTAACGCAGACAGATATGAGTCATCTCCTTATGCAGCAATGAAGTCCACTGCAGCAGTAGTAGAAGCAGCACATGACAAGGGCTTTACAGGTCTTCACATAAGAGTAAGAGCAGTCGGTGGAGTAGGTTCACGTGTTCCAGGCCCCGGTGCACAAGCAGCAATTAGAGCACTAGCAAGAGGCGGATTCAAGATTGGAAGAATTGACGATGTAACACCAATCCCTCATGATACCACTAGAAAGAAGGGTGGTAAAAGAGGAAGAAGAGTCTAAGCATCTACCAATTTAACTTTTACTTTAGCATTTTTGCTTTCAAAAAAATTTGTCATAAAGGTAACAAATTTTTGTTCAATCTTTTTCCCTTTGGTTTTTGCAATTTGATCTCCTAATTTTAACTCCATTCCAGTAAGCAGTTCAATTTTTATCAATACTTTGAAAAAGGCCCAACCAAATCTTTCCATAGGATTACTTACCAGAAAACCTTCTTTGATGTCACAAAGAGATTGTAATTCTTCCATGGCAGCTACAACAATCTCTCTGTCAATTTCATATTTGGTTGTTGCAATTTCAAGGATGGTGGCTCTACCGTGCATAAACAATCATCCAACATGATGCAGGAATAATAAACTTAGTTACTAGATTAGAAATTGTTTTCATTGAAATTATTGCCAGATGCTTCAACCTGAGAATCACTAGAAGATTCAGGGTCTGATCCAGATTCAGACAATGATTTGCTTTCTCCTTTTAGTTTATCAGACCAAGATACCATTTTACCATCTTGTTCAACATTAATTGTAGTTTGCATTCTTACACGAATTCCAACGGACCTAAACAATGTCAGTAGTTTTCCCCCATCAATGATTTCAGTAATTTCACCGCCTTGAACAAGTTCTGCTAGTTTTTCTATGATGGTTTGAGTCTCATTTGGAAACTGTGATTCAGCATTCTGAAGCACTTCTTCTCCTCTATATCCAAGTTGTTTGAGAACAATGTCCCTAGAAGAAACTTTCTGCGTCTTGGATTCGGGCTTTACCTCTTCAATTTTCTGTCTTTGTGAGATATTTTTTTGCATCTCAAGCATCCTCTTTGCCTTGAGAAGTTCAAGTTCTTTGTCTTCCTCTGTCAACCCTTGATTACCCCAATTGGAACCAATTTTGCTACTTTTGTAGCTATTCCAAGTTCATGAGATACGTTTGCCACAGCATCAACGTCTTTGTATGCTTCAGGTGTTTCTTCTACCACACCTTCTCGTGTAAGAGCTTTTATGAAAATTCCTTTATCGCTTAGCGATTTTTGAACTTGGCCTTCTGTAAAATTTCTTCGTGCAGCAGATCTTGACATCATTCTTCCTGCACCATGAGCAGTAGAACCAAAACTCAAATCCATAGAGCCAGGTTTTCCCAACAAAATCCAGCTACCAGTTCCCATAGAGCCAGGTATAAAGACAGGCTGACCAATATCGCGGTATTTTCTTGGTATTTCATCTCTTCCTTGCGGGAATGCTCTTGTTGCACCCTTTCGATGAACTACAACTGATCGTAGCTCACCATCAATTTTGTGTTTTTCAACTTTGGCAATATTATGAGCCACGTCATAGATTAATTTCATATCCAAATCAGATTCGGTTTGTTTGAAGACTCGCTCAAAGGCCTTTCTTGTCCAATGTGTGATCATCTGTCTGTTACTCCACGCATAATTTAATGCAGCAAACATTGCTTTTCTATATGACTCTCCTTCTTCAGAAGAATTTGGAACACATGCAAGTTCTCTATCTACTAGATTTATGTTATATTTTGAAAGTGCTTGTTCTGATACTCTCAAATAATCACTACAAACTTGGTGTCCAAAACCTCTTGAACCACAATGAATCAATACAGTAATTTGACCCTCATTGAAAATTCCCATTTTTTTAGCAGCCTCTTTGTCATGAATCTGGTCAACGCGTTGTACCTCAAGAAAGTGGTTTCCAGAACCAAGACTTCCTAATTGAGGTGCACCTCTTTTACGTGCGGTGGGAGATATTTTTCCAGGATCAGCATTTTTTATTTGTCCATTTTCTTCACACACATCAGCATCATCCTTTGAACCATATCCGTGATCAACTGCCCACTGTACTCCTTTTACAAGAACTTCATCAAGATCAGACGAGGTTAGTCTTACTGCGCCCTTGGAACCTACACCAGATGGAATAGATGTGAATAGTTCAGTGACAAGTTCTTTTAGTCTAGGTCGAACATCTTTTTCCATAAGATTTGTTTTGATGAGTCTAACACCACAGTTGATATCATAACCTACTCCTCCAGGGCTAATCATTCCATTTTCAGCATCCATGGCAGCTACCCCCCCAACAGGAAAGCCATAACCCTCATGACCATCTGGAAGAACAACAACATGCTTTAGCACACCAGGTATTGTAGATACGTTGATCGCTTGTTGAATCGTTCTATCGGTTAGCATTTTCTGCAATAATTTTTCATCAGCATAAATTGTCACTGGAACTTTCATGCCTTTAGATGGATCAGCTTCAATACGATATTCCATCTCACGTATTTTCTTTGGAATTAGTGACGACATCCCTTTCTGCGAAAAAAGGTATCTGGACACAATTTAAATCATGAGTATGGGATTTCTAATTAGTCATTTAATCAGCTTTGCAGTATGCCGATACAAATCATGTAATGTTTTACCATCAAGTAAGATGGCATCATCTTTTTGATCATCAGAATCTTTGTTTTCCAAGTTCTTTTTTTCAGGCTTTACATCAGGGCACATGGATTTGATTTGTTTGCAAGTATAGAAAAAAGTGTCGATTTCAAAGCCATACAAGTAGATTTATTTTCCTTGATCAACTGATCCAAGACATGCCAATTCTTCCAATCGATGGGGGTCGTTATGGTACTGATGAGATGAAGGAGATTTTTGATGATCAAAAAAAGATAACATACCAATTAGACATAGAGGCCGCAGTTGCCCTATCTCAATCAGAGATAAAGATGATTCCAAAGGATGCAGCTTTGAACATATCAAAGATGGCAAAATCTGGAAAGATTACAATAAAAAGAGTAAAACAGTTGGAAGCAAAAAGTGATCACGATACAGCAGCGTTGGTAGAAGCACTAAGTGAGATTTGCAAACCGTCTGCAAAACCTTGGATACATTATGGTTTGACAAGCAATGATCTAGTAGATACAAGTAACTCACTACAATTCCGCGACACTCTTAGCATCATAGAACCAAAGGTAGCAAAACTAGCCATCATTTTAGCAGACAAGGCTGTAAAGTACAAAGGTTTACCAGCAGTGGGAAGGACACATGGTCAGCATGCTAGCATAATTTCGTTTGGATTGAAATTTGCCAATTGGGCACATGAGATGTCAAAGCACATAGAAAGAATAGAGGAAATAAAGAAGAGAATTTTGATTTGTAAAACACTTGGTGTTGTAGGTACTGGCTCTCTTATGGGTGCAAAAGCTTTGGAAGTACAAAGAAGAGTATCAAAGAAGCTTCAGTTGTATCCCGCAGACGTCACTACCCAAGTGGTTGCACGTGAAAGATATGCAGAATTCATTTTTTACATGGCTTTGATTGGATCCACACTTGAAAAAATTGCCATAGAGATTCGCAATCTACAAAGAACGGAGATTGGCGAAGTTGCAGAGTCTTTCAAGAAAGGTCAGATGGGAAGCAGTGCAGTTCCAGTAAAAAGAAATCCCGTAAAAAGTGAGCGTGTAACTTCACTTTCAAAATTATTACGCAGTCAGATATCAGTGGCTTTTGAAAATATTCCACTATGGCATGAAAGAGACTTGTCAAACTCTGCAAATGAGAGATTCATCATTCCAACTAGTGCAATCTTACTTGATGAGATGCTTGAAACCATGATACGAATTGTTAGTTCTCTGTTTGTAAACGAAGATAGAATAAGACAAAATCTTGAAATTACAAAAGGTCAGATATTTGCAGAGTTTGTTTTAGATGCACTAATACAGAAAGGAGTTCCAAGATTTGAAGCATATAGAGACATCCAGCGAATAGCATTTACAGCGTCAGAAGATGGAGCAGATTTCAGAGACGCAGTAAGAAATGACAAGGCATTCTCATCACACTTGACTGGCGAAGAGATTGATAGAGTATTCATTCCTGAAAATCATCTTGGTGCATCATTTGATATAATCAAGAATGTATCAAGTAAAGTTAGAAATTCATGTTCCAAGTTTTCTTGACTTTTAAGAGATTTTTGTGAATTAAAGATCCATACTGCATTGCTTTTTTTAGCTTTAAAGCAGATTCTTCTGGAACTCCAATTGCCATTGCAAGTTTTCTGACAATATGTTTTCTCATAAGGTCATCCTTGCCATTTATTTTATGTTCTAATGGAATAGTTTTTCCAAATTCTATAAATTTTTCTGATAAAAATGGCTGTACAATCGTAACGTCAAATTCAGATGCAATTTTGTTTACTGCCTTCATCATTCTCAGTTCATTGTCTAGCTTGTCTTTTATCATATCAAGTACCGCATCTGCTCCATCAGAGATTGAATCTCTATAGGCAGTATATCCACAGAAGAGTTCATCTATACCATTGGCAGTAATCACCTTGCTAATTTTGTGTTTTTTTGCAAGTTTTGCTACATAATAAAACGCAATACAGTTTTCATTCCAAGATAAATTATCCACATTGATTTCATCCCAGATCTTTTTTGCCACATCTGAAAATGTGTTCTCTGAAATTATTTCCACCTCATGATCCATGCCAAGCATTTTTGCCATTTTTTTTGAAAACTCCACATCATGAGAATCCTCAAACCCCATAGTAAGAAGCAACACATCATACCCAAGATCTTGACAAATTTTTGCCAAAAGACAGCTATCAACTCCACCAGAAAATGAAATTCCAATTTTTGTAGAATCTTTTGCACCTTCTATCGCTCTGATCATTTGTGTGTGTAATTCATTTTCAAGATCTGTCATTGTTCCAGAAACCATTTCATAATAGACTCGCTTTGAGAGTTAAATATAGGATTCTGTAAAACATGTTAGAATGTTCAGATTAACTGAAGAACAAATCAGAACAGAATTATCAGAGTTGCACGGATGGAGTGTGTTAAACGGAAAACTGCACAAAGACTTTGTATTTGAGGATTTTATCGAGGCTTTTGGTTTTATGTGCAAAGCAGCAATACACATAGAAAAAATGAACCACCATCCAGAATGGTTCAATGTATACAACAAGATCTCAGTAGACTTGGTAACACATGATGCAGGAGGAATCACACAAAATGATATCGCCCTTGCAAGAACTCTGAACTTGCTAGAAAAATAAGCACCATAACATCTGTACAGAATTTATATACGGATTGAGAAGGATTTTTCAAATGTCAACAGGCTCTACGGTTTTGGATTCTGATTTCAAGTATATCGATGGAAAGGGCAATCTTTTGAAAAGTAGAACAGAGCTCTCAATAGCACAGATGCTTGAATTTTTACAAATAGAATATCAGTATGATTATTCAATAACCCTGAAAAATGGAAAGAAGGTAAATGTCGATTTTAAGACAGATAAAGGCTTGATAGAGGTAATTGATACCGAAATAGACATTGCAAAATACAAAGAACTCAAAGCGGAATTATCCGATATGAAAATAATTGCAATGGGACATCCAAAATTTGCAGCAAGATTATCAGAGTTACAAGATATCATACTCTACAAGACCCAAGAAGTGCAAACAGGTTCCATATTCATGGAAGACCCATCATTTGCATTTGATTATGCACATATACTGCCCTTAGTTGAAAAATGCTCAATTCTACACGGTCATACATCATCTGTCACAGTTGAACTAGTTGGAGAAATGAAAAATAACTTGTTGATGGATTTTGGAGAAGCAAAAAAGATAATCAAGGAAGTCATCTCAATTTTGGATCATAAATTTTTCATTAATGAAAAATATCTCATCAAGGAAGACGGTGAACACTATAGGATTGGATTTGACGGTCCAAAGGGAAAATTTGATCTCCAGGTTCCAAAGCATACAACTTATCTTTTAAGAGGAGAGGCAACTGTTGAGAATTTATCTACTGAATTAATCAAACTGCTTGTTCCAAAGATGCCAAAAAATATTGAAGCTGTAGGAGTTTACATTTATGAGGGCTATAACAAGGGCGCTCACATAATATCACAAATCTCAAAGATCTAAGATATGGAACCGACTATCAAGGAAACTGCTTGGAATCCTGAGATTGAAAAACAGATTCTAAAACAATGGGAAGAATCACGGATTTATGATTTCAAACCAGAAGGAGACATATTTGTAATTGATACTCCTCCGCCTTATCCATCAGGAAGACCATGGCACATTGGTGCAGCATCACACTATGCTCAGATAGACATGATTGCAAGAACTGCAAGAATGTTTGGAAAAAATGTCTTGTTCCCAATAGGAATTGATAGAAACGGTCTCCCCGTTGAGATGTACACAGAGAAAAAACACGGAATCAGGATGCATGAGACAGAAAGAGGCGAGTTCCTCAAGCTCTGTGCAACAGCACTAGATGATTTGGAGGCAGAGATGATACAGATTATGAAGAGTCTTGGTCTTAGTGGCAATTTTGCAGAATATTACAGAACAGACTCTGAGAAATATCGTACTCTGACCCAGTCTACATTTATCGAGATGTGGAAAAAGGGACAGATCTATCTTGCAAACAGACCCAATAACTATGATTGGGTAACAGGCACTACAATAGCAGATGCAGAGATAATCTATGAAGAAATTCCTACAAAACTAGTTCACATGAAGTTTAAGGTAAAAGATCTTGAAAAAACTATAATCATTGCAAGTACAAGACCCGAGTTGCTATGTGCATGTCAGACAGTGATTGTAAATCCAGAAGATGAAAGATATAGTGACGTCATTGGGAAAAAAGTAACCATTCCACTGATAAATAGAGAAGTGGAGATCAAGACTCATCCTTCTGCTGAAAAAGAATTTGGTTCTGGAGCAGTCATGGTTTGTAGTTATGGTGATCAAAATGACGTTGCGTTATTCAGGGATCTCAAACTAGAAGAGATTGCAGCAGTTGGAACAAATGGAAGAATGAAAGAGGTTGCAGGACCATATACAGGTCTCAAGGTAAAACAAGCAAGAGAGAAAATAATTGAAGATTTACAAAACCAAGGTCTTGTAGAAAAAATAGAGAGTATCAATCATAGAACTCCAATATCTGAGAGAAGTAAGACTGCAATTGAAATCATATCCATGGAAGAATATTATCTAAAACAAAAAGATGCAGTTGATAAAATAAAAGAACTTGGAACAAAAATTGATTTTCATCCTCCAATGCATAAACAGATCCTGATGAATTGGCTTGAATCAATCTCAATTGATTGGCCAATATCAAGAAGAAGATTTTATGGTACAGAGATACCCATATGGTATTGTAAAAAGTGTAATGAGCCGCATGTACCAGAACCTGGAAAATACTATAGACCTTGGAAAGATCCTAGTCCAATATCAAAATGTACTAAATGTGATTCTACAGAATTCATAGGAGAACAACGTACTTTTGATACCTGGATGGATTCTAGTGTATCGCCGCTTTATATCACAAAATACAAGCAAGATGAAGAATTTTTTAGAAAAACATATCCTACTACCATTAGACCACAATCAAAGGACATAGTGCGTACATGGCTATACTACACCATACTACGATGTGAGCAACTCACTGGCAAGACGCCATGGAGTGATGCATGGATAATGGGATATGGTGTTGATGAACACGGTGCAAAGATGAGTAAAAGTAAGGGCAACGTGGTTGATCCCCTTCCAATCATACAGAAATTTGGTGCAGACACATTCAGGTTCTGGAGCGCAAGTGAAATAAATCTAGGATACGATTTTAGATGCTCTGAACAAAAAATAGAGACAACCAAAAAGTTTCTAAGTAAACTTTGGAATGTTTCGAGATTTCTTTCTGGATTTCCAGTAATAAAATCTGGAAACCCAAGTCCTTCTGACAAGTGGATACTCTCAGAACTTGACAAGGTGATCACAGAATGCAAAAAGGGTTACAGCGAATACAATTTCTTTGTGCCCGCTACTGCATTAAGAGAATTTACATGGAATCTTTTTGCAGCTCATTATATTGAAATGGTGAAGGGAAGAGCATATAGTTCTGGCTTTACAGATGAAGAGCGAGACGGAGCAATATTTACACTACACAAGGTTCTTTCTTCAGTTTTGACACTACTTGCACCAATTACACCATTTATCACAGACTATCTATGGCATAATCTGTATTCTCAAAATACTATACACCATGAAAAATTTGTAGAGCCTGAAGGTCATGAAGACTGGACAAAATATACAAAGGAGATCACGGAATTTAATTCAGAAGTGTGGAACAAGAAAAAAAGTATGAATTTATCATTAAAAGATACAGTAGAGATTGCAATTCCAACAAGCTTGGAGATATTTGCAAAAGATCTCAAAGCGATGCACAACATAAAGTGATACATCAAAACCGACAGAATTCTGTTGAGATTTAAATAACATTGTGTTGCATGTGACATCATGCCGCGAATTGTACATTTTGATATTCCTTCAGACAATCCAGAACGAGCACAGAGATTCTATCAAGATGTATTTGGGTGGAAGTTTGACAAATGGGACGGTCCCATGGAATACTGGATGATAAAAACTGGAGAAGACAATACACCCGGAATTAACGGAGGTTTGGCAAGAAGGATGCCTGGGCAAATAGGCATGACAAATACAATAGACATACCATCAATTGATGAATATATAATCAAGATTCAGTCAAATGGTGGTCAGATACTAGTACCAAAAATGGAGATTCCAGGAGTCGGCCATTTTGCAACATGCATGGATACAGAAGGAAATATTTTTGGAATCATCCAGATGAATCAAAAGACAAAATAGAATTTTCAGGTAGTTAATTTTATCAGCAGTTTAGCAACATTAGCGCCAATTCTTTTTACGCTTTCCTCTTGTTTTTTGTCTTTTAGAGTACCATCAGTATTGAATACCTCATGAGCTTTTGCTACTGCAATTTGATCTGGAATTACAAGAACATTGATATTTTCAAGAATGGCTCGTACATGAACCAATCCACGAAGACCTCCAAGACCTCCAGGAGATGCACTCATTATCCCTGCAACCTTACCCTTGAAACAAGCCAAAGGTTCCTCACCTTCAGATGCTCTAGATGTCCAGTCAATTGTATTTTTTAGAACACCAGAGATTGAGCTGTTATACTCTGGTGATGATATGAGAAATCCTTGGTGTGATATCATCAAGTCCTTGAGCTTGCGTGCATTAGAAGGAAGTCCATCTTTTTGTTCCAGATCCCCATCATAAAGAGGCATTGCAAAATCTCGAAGATCAATTACAGTAACATCTACATTGTTCTCCGTTGCACCTGTTGCTGCAATTTTTACTAGTTTTTTATTAAATGAATCAATACGAGTACTTCCTGCAAATGCAAGAATTTTTGGTTTTATCAATTATGATTTGACGGAATCATGACTTAACAAGTTTTCTCTTCAACAATAGAATCGCATTTGTGGCGTTCTTTAAATAATAATTTTATCTTTCACTAAGAGTTGAAGGCCGTAGTTATTAGAAAACATGGAGGACCAGAAGTATTATCATATGAACAAATCCAAGATCCTAGGCCAGAGAAAGGACATGTTCTAGTTAGAGTAAATTATTGTGCTGTAAACCACTTGGATATTTGGGTAAGAAATGGAATACCCGGCAAGAGTGTGGAATTTCCACACATTTTGGGGTGCGATATTTGTGGAACCATATTAGAAGGATTTGGAGATTTTAGAAAGGGGGAGAAAATTATAGTGTATCCAGCAGTCGATACCAATATTCCAAGAGTCTCTTTTGGAATAATAGGCGGATTTGGCAAGTACAAGGGAGGTTATGCAGAGATTGTTTCAGTTCCAAAGAAGAACATAATAAAAAAACCAGGTTGGTTCTCAGACAAGGAGGCGGCTGCAGTCAACATCTCGTATCTTACAGCATGGAACATGTTGGAAAAATCAAGGTGTAAAAAAGGTGATACCGTTCTGATTTGGGGGGCAAACAGTGGGGTGGGTTCTGCTGCAATCCTACTTGCAAAAGCAAAGGGCTTGAAGATAATCACAATAACATCAGACAGAAATAAAACTGCGCTTGCAAAAAAATTAGGGGCAGACTTTGTCATAGACCGAAGTACCAAAGATGTTACATTAGAAGTTCTGAGATTTACAAATCAAGTTGGAGTAGATGCTGTAATTGATCATGTAGGTACAAAGACATGGCCCACAAGTCTTGAAGTCCTCAAGGTGAAAGGAAGAATGATTACATGTGGTACTACAACCGGAGGAGAAGCAGCTGTGAACATAAGATCGCTTTACAGCAAAGAAGCCCAAATAATAGGTGCCTATCTTGGCTCAAAATCACAACTTGTTTCATTGCACAAGTTTATGAAATTGAAAAAAATAAGACCCGTAATTGATAGTGTGTTTAATCTAAAAGATGTAAAAGATGCACATCAGAAGATGGAAGAAAGTAATCAGTTTGGAAAGATACTTTTGCAAGTATCTAGCTAACAAATTTTCTGCATTCACAGTCTAAAACAAGGCAAGTCTCACTATGTCTAATATGATCATCTATACCATGACCACAATTGGCATTCTTGCATGTGTGCCTGCTTTTTTCCCTCTCTACAACTTTGCGGGCTATCTGATTTGCCTGTTCTTTTGAATAACTCTTTTTGTCAATGTAATAATGAACTACTCTGTTATAGAGTTCATTTGGATCAAATGTATGACTCATGGTAGATAGAAAATAACAACACCGAAACTATTAGTTTTTACTTTTTTATGCAGCCTGTGCTTCTCTCTCACGCATAATATTCAAAGCAGAACCTGCCTTGAACCACTTTATCTGGAAATCATTGTATGAATGCTTGAGCGCAATCTCATCTTTTGTTCCATCTTTATGATTTAGTATACATTTGACATTTTTTCCAGGTTGTATCTGAGATAGATCAAGTATACTTATCTTATCAGTTTCCTGGATCTTGTCATAATCAGATGAATTGACAAAGGTAAGTGCTAACACTCCTTGTTTCTTAAGATTTGTTTCATGAATACGTGCAAAACTTCGTGCAATAACTGCAGCGCATCCAAGATATCTTGGAGACATGGCAGCATGTTCCCTGCTACTGCCTTCCCCGTAATTGTTATCTCCTACTACTATCCATTTCAGACCTTTCTCTTTGTATTGTCTTGCAATGACTGGAAATGATTCGGTATTTCCATTTAGTTGGTTTTTTCCTTTGCCAACATCATTTGTAAATGCATTAACAGCACCAAGAAATATGTTATCACTAATTTTGTCAATATGACCACGCAGTGACAACCATGCACCTGCAGGAGAAATGTGATCTGTAGTGCATTTTCCTTTTGCCTTCAGTAAGAGTGGCAATTCGACAAAATCTTTTCCATCCCATTTCAAAAAGGGTTCTAGTTTTTGTAATCTCCCACTTGTTGGATTGATTATAACTTCAATCTCATCGGGATTTTTAGCAGGTGCGATATAGATTTCACCTATATTTGAAAATCCCTTTGATGGTACCTCTGGTGCTTTTTTTGGAGGTTCTAGTTTGAAGTCTTTTCCATCAGACCCTTTGAGAGTATCTTTTAACGGATTAAATGATAATTTACCACCAAGTGCAAGTGCAACAATTAACTCTGGACTTCCCATAAAGGCCATTGTCTCTCTTCTTCCATCATTTCGTCCAGGAAAGTTTCTGTTAAATGAAGTAACTATAGTATTAGGTTCTCCAGCTTTTATCTCAGGTCTATTCCACTGTCCAATACATGGACCACATGCATTTGCCAGTACAGTTGCGCCAATCTCGTTCAAAGTGTGCATCTGTCCGTCTCGTTCAATTGTTGCTCGGATTTGTTCTGAGCCAGGAGTTACAAGAAGCGGAATCTGGACATGAATTCCATGAGATTTTGCTTGTTCTGCAACAGATGCAGCCCTTGTCATGTCTTCATATGAAGAGTTGGTACAACTTCCAATTAGAGCCACAGAAATTGTATCAAGGTAATTGTTTTCTTTCACATCTTCTGCTAGCTTAGATATTGGTCTTGCAAGATCTGGTGTATGTGGACCTGCAATATATGGTTCTAGTGAAGATAGATCAATCTCTATTACTTTATCAAAATATTTTTCTGGATTTTGTTCAACTTCAGGATCTGCAACAAGAATGTCTTGATATCTATTTGCAAGTTCTGCAATTTGTCCACGATTAGTTGACTTTAGATAAACTTCCATCTTGTCATCATATGGAAATACAGAACATGTTGCACCGATTTCTGCACCCATGTTAGTTATGGTAGCTTTACCAGTACAGCTAATTGACTTGGTGCCAGGTCCAAAGTATTCTACTATGGCGTTTGTTCCGCCTGATACAGTAAGCTTCCATGCTACATACAGTATGACATCTTTTGGTGCAACCCAACCGTTTAGTTCGCCTTTAAGATGTATACCAATTCTTTTTGGGTACAACAGTTCCCACGGAAATCCTGCCATCACCTCTGTTGCATCCAATCCTCCCACCCCAACAGCAAGCATACCTAGACCGCCCGCATTTGGTGTATGAGAATCTGTTCCAATCATCAATCCACCAGGAAAAGCATAATTTTCCAATACAACTTGATGAATAATTCCTGCACCTGGTTTCCAAAATCCTATCCCATATTTTCTAGATGAAGATTCAAGAAATTTGTAGACTTCACTATTTTCATCTAGTGCAACTTTAATGTCTACATCTCCACTGACTTTAGCACGAATAAGATGGTCACAGTGAACAGTTGTTGGAAGTGTACTTCGCTTAAGACCTGATTGCATGAACTGTAGAATCACCATCTGTCCAGTTACATCTTGTAGTGCAACTCTATCAGGTCTGAGAAATGAATAGCTCTTGCCGGGTTCTAGATCTTTTGCACTTTCAATATCATCAAGATGTCCTACTAGAATTTTTTCAGTCAGAGTAAGTGGTCTGTTGACTAGTTTTCTATATTTTGTAATGTTTTCTGTGATTTTAGCATAAACCTTTGAAACTAGATCGGGAGTTGTTTCTATTTGCATTCTAATAACAATATACAACTAATTTGAATTTAATATAAACGGTATTTCTGATAATGGTATCTAAAAATCTCTAGTGTTTTGCTTTAATCAGACTTACAAAGTATTTGTGAAGTGAAAGGTCTCCTGTGAGTTCAGGATGAAATGCAGTACCAATGATGTTTCCTTGTTTTACTGCAATTATCTTTTCGTTAAACTTTGACAATATCTCTACATCTTTTCCTGCGTCTATAATTGAGGGCGCACGAATGAACACACCTTGAAATTTGCTGATGCCTATCTTATCCATCGAGATTTCAGATTCAAAGGAATCTTTTTGTCTGCCAAAAGCATTTCGTTCTATTTTCACATCAAGAAAATCCAATAGTGGCTGATCCATTTCACCGACGACTCTATCTTTTGCCTTTTTTGAGAGCATTATCATGCCCGCACATATACCAAAGACAGGCATTCCACTTGCAATTTTTTCTTTAATTTTTTTCAATGAACCATTTACTAGAGATAGTGTACCTATGACGGTACTTTCTCCACCAGGTATTACTAATCCATCAAGATCAGAAATCTGTTCAGGAGTTTTAACCTCAGTTACAATACCATCCAAACCTAGTTCTTCAATTGCCATCTTTGTGGCCATGATGTTTTCTGCAACATCGCCCTGAACTGCCAACACTCCTATGGTTACACCACTCATGCTGTACTACCACGTTCTTGCATTCTAAGTTCAAGATTCTTTGTATCCAATCCCAACATCGATTGTCTCTCATCAATCATTTTCTGCGCTTCCTTTACTTTGTCTGGATCTTCCCAGAATGTCGTTGCCAAAACTATTGCTTGTGCTCTCTCTTTTGCATCATCAGCTTTGAATATTCCAGATCCAACAAATACTCCATCACAACCCAGAGTCATCAAATATGCAGCATCAGCAGGAGTTGATATTCCACCTGCTGCAAAGTTGACAACAGGTAATCTACCCAAACTTGCAGTCTCTTCTACAACAGAGTATGAAACTTTTAATTCTCTTGCAACACTAATCAAATCTTGTTCATCACCTGCATCGTAAATTGATTTTATGCGTCTTAATTCTGTATTTACATTTTTAATATGAATAACAGCTTCTGCAACATTACCAGTGCCAGGTTCTCCTTTTGTTCTGATCATTGCTGCACCCTCTTCTATTCTTCGAAGCGCTTCACCTAGATTTCTTGCACCGTTTACAAATGGGCTTGTGAAATCCCATTTCCATATGTGATGATTTTCATCTGCAGGAGTTAAGACTTCAGATTCATCAATCATGTCTACATTTGTTTCTTGTAAAACCATTGCTTCGTATACATGACCTATCCTACATTTTGCCATAACAGGAATTGTTACAGAATCCATAATCTCTTGAATAATTCTAATACTTGCAGTTCTTGCAACACCACCAGCTTTTCTAACATCTGATGGAAGTTTATCCAAAACCATTACTGCAACTGCACCAGCATCTTCTGCAATTTGAGCTTGTTCGACGGTTGTAACATCCATCACAACTCCATTTTTGAGCATGTGTGCAAAACCACGTTTTAGAGTCGAAGTCCCACGCGTGGTACTAAATGATCCTATCTTTTCTTTGATTACTCCTTTAGTATCACCCAAATCACCAGAAAGCGGAATCATGAGATTTGATCCCGTCTTAGGCTATTTATTTTATTATTTCTGCAATTATGGCATCCAAACTGTTTTGCACCTCATTTACCAACGGAGGAACGAATTCCTGAGTGGAATTTTGGTCAGGCCACTGAATATTGATTGATTTACCATCCAGTGTAACTTGTAATCCAAATTTTTCATACTCGTTTAGATCACTTTTTACTTGATAAGATGTCTTTGGAATTTGCATAAACCCCGTCTCTTTTATGAGCGCAGTTAGCCTCTTGACTTCATCTTTTGATAGTTGATATTCTTTATCAGGTTCAGAATAGCCATTTTTTGTTAAACTGTAGGTAGTTTGACCATCATTTGCAATACTTAGAACTTCGGTCGTATCAGCGCCAATACTCTGTGTGAGGCCAAATGATATTTTTTTGAGGTGCTGTTTACTGTATTCTATCGATATTACATCATCAGAATTAACTGCAACATTTGGAATTTCAGGTCTAAGAAGTGTTGGTACTACAATGAAAAGAGCTGCAAGTACTGGAATTGCTCCCAATAGTATGATTATAGGACGAACCAAATTTTATTCTCCAAGTGATTTGAGTCGGATTTAGGCATGTAATTGATTAAGAGATGAAAATTACAATGTGTAGTTTTCTTGGAACAATCCAACGCTCAAAAAGAGTTACGATGGTACCAATAAATCTTCAGAAGTCAAGTAAATTAAAATTCAAGTGCATTTATGTTCATTACGTGGGGTCGTAGCCTAGCCTGGTATGGCGACAGTTTAGATCACATGATCACCGCTAAGGGCTCCAGTGGTTTCACAAGCTTCACTGACGCAAGGATGATGTACAGTTTGGAGCTGTAGTGACCCGTGTGTCGCCGGTTCAATTCCGGTCGGCCCCACCATCCGATCTCTTCCTTACCTTAACAGTTATAAGGAAAAAGGCACCTAGTAAGTCTGCTAGGGGAGATAGGGTTGAGTTTTACAATTTCAAAAATACATGGCGGTAGATTGGATTGAGTAGAGGTAATTTTCCAACATTTGGAGCTTCTAAAACTGGAACTTTTGTTTCCACTCTGAAAAATTATAACCTGCCTCCTTTCATTTTAGAAAAAATTGCCGCAGACTGTAAATCAGATCTGGTCAGAAAAGGCAGAATTGAAGAACGCTTGCAAAGCATGAATGATTCTGCTCTTGAACTGTTACACAAGGTTTTTGTTGATTGTCATGAAGATTCCGCTGGCACATATGCCAACTATCGATTTTTCGCATATATCTCAAGCATGTTCCACAAGTGTGAAATTTTATTAAATGAAAAAATTCCAGGGTCTTCTGGAAAAGTCTACAAGGTACCTATCGCAGTCAAAAATAATGGCATGTATATTGCAGTCGGTTTCAACAAATCTTCCGGTGGCCCAACAACAAAAAGAGAAGCCATAAAATTCTATGAAATGGTTGATGACATTAAGAAAGGAGAGCACGGAAATCAACTCTCTGAGGGAGTCTTTGGATCTTCTGTAGGCTTTGATGGAGAAGCACTTGTCACATTAGAAAAACTAAGTACAACCAGAAAGAAGGATCCACAAAATAAAATAGATTTCAAGACAGCAAGTTTTCAAGACAGGATATATTCTGTCACAAAGTGTTAGACGGTAAAAAATAATTTTAATTAAAAAGTTTGATTTTTCACAACTACAGATAGTCACTAAATGCTAACGCTTCTTTTTAGCAGGACAGAATTTTAGGTGAACTTGTTTTTCCACAGTTAATGTAGTTTCATTTTCATGAAATAATTTTGTACTACAATCAGGGCAGATGAATTCTGGCATAAAAAAACTCTAAATTACTTACTTATAGTCTTTTAGAGCCGCCACAAAAATTATGCTCTATACCCTCAAACTAGAAGTATCAAGGGTTGCAAAAAGGGCATCCTTTTCTGTTTGGTTATAATCTGCGTCATAGTGTTCATAGGACAACGATGCAAAGAGATGCTTGTCCCAGATATCATGTACTAGTTCCTTGTAATTTTTGTATCCAGTTTGTCGTAGAAATTCATGAGTAAGCTCATGAGAAACCTTTGGACAATTAGTCTCCATTAGAAATGTCAAGTCATCTTTCTGTGGACTCTTACTCCATAGAACCATGCCAAAATTTTCTGCAAAATATCCTTCACAGGTACAATCAGTCCAAAGCGGTCTAAAATACGTCAGATAAAAATGAAAAATATCCCTACCCCTATCGGCATGGTCCTCAAGCAGTGCAGGCGTATCTACAATCCTGAATCTTCCCCCAGATTTTACTATCATTTCATCTGCTTGGACCTCAACTTTTTGCGAGAAAGTCTTTTCAATCCAAACTTTATAGAATTGAGCCATCTTTGTAACGTATTCAAATTCCCATTTTCTTTTGTCCAGATCCTCTTCTTTTACAACAAAAATGAAATGAAGTAGCACATGATGAAAATATTATAGTGCAATTAAAAGTTCTTTGAATGAAAAAATAGAGTACTCTATGGTAGGGTTTCAAAAATATAGGGCAGGATTTCTCCACAGAGACTTAGCTTTGACCTTCTATGCCCATCAGGGTTAGAGTCGAGCGAATCTTCTCTATTTTACGAATTTTCCAAGTGATTATTTCCCTTAGTGCTTCTACTGTTGGAGATTCAATCTTTGCCAGTATATCGTAGGCCCCGAAGGTACCGTGAACTTCCTTGACTCCGTTGATTGCTTTTAGCTGTGAGATTATAGATTCTTCAGAGCCAAGTTCACAATTTATTAGCACATATGCAGTTGCCATAGTATACCTATACAACGCAAATATATCAATAGATCTGTTTTTTCTTTGTAAATCAAAGATTATATCATAGCTGAAAATTGACCGCCTGCACAAAATTTCAGAAATTCTTTTGATTGCAAGCATTTTTAGAAAATTTAGGAAAAAAGAAATGTTCCCCGGTTCTGACTCACATAGAGTCATTGGTACGTTTAGCCTTAATCCTCATCTTGTTCTATTACCGGGGTGCCCTGTAGCACGGCTGGGTGGACCAAAAATCATATTTCATCATCCCAGTCCGTCTGCGTGCATATTGGGGCGATATGATTATTTTCTAGTCAAATATTAATCCAGTGAGCTGCATTTCAAACCCCGATACAGGCATTCTCAGTTTGAAATTATCAACAATTCTAGGATCAATTTCTCCCAGAGCTCCAAGTTTCTTACCAGATATCATAATACTACCAGTTCTTCCATCAACAAACATTGGTTCTTTTTGCGGTATAGTATCACATGTAAGATTAAAACCAGTTTTTAGAAGAGACTGTAAAACAGACTTTACTTCTGTGAAGTTTACATCTTTGTGTGAACTAAGGCAAGCGAGATGAACTATCTCATTGATTGAAGGGCCTTTTTCAAATATTGTTCCAATCTCAAAGATCTTTTGAGGATATGATTCATGGATGTTTCGTGATAATACTTCCATCATTCCAGGAAGAAGTGCATCGCGAAGAATTATGTGTTCTTGACTTTTTGAATCTGCGACAGATATTATTTTAGATGAATCTTTGTTGGTTTTTTCATACAAGATTTCTTTGCTAGTAAGCTCAAAGTTCATCACCTCAACATATCCAAGGCCAATCATCAGAGAACGAATAATTTCAAGTATTTTTGTTGTACCATTTCGTTCTCCAGCAGAAACTGATGGAGGTATTGTAGGTACGAAATTTTGAATTCCATAACCAAGAGCTACTTCCTCCACTAGATCCATCACTCCAAAAATATCTGTCCTATATCTCGGAATTGTGCAAACAATCTTCTTACCTCTCATTTTTGCATCAAGTCTACTCTTTTTCAGGGATTGTATCATAAGAGAACTAGAGATGTCTATTCCCAAAGTCTTGTTTACTAGTTCAGGTTCAAGTATGAGATCTCTTGATTTTAATGATGGAGTAGAATTATTCGGGCCAGTTATTTTTACGGAGAAGAGTTGAAACCCAGATATCTGTAAAGCATTTGCAACAACTGCAAGCACGCCTTCTGCTGCATTCTTATCAGTTGCAGTAACCTCTACAAGCAAATTGCGAGTCTTGCTATTTATTTCTGTGAGTTTTGCATTAGTGATAGGTGGAAAAGAGATTGTATTTCCCACAGAATCTATCATTATAGGAATTTTTTCTTTTCCTTCCAAGATATGCCCATATTTTTTTCCTGTTTCTGTTTTTTCAAGTATTTCTTTAATGGTCATTGATGTGTTGGATTCGAGAGGAACAAAACTGTGGTTTCTTGCTACAGTTTTGTAATACAATGGAAATTTTATTTTTTCAAGATCATGGATTCCAATTGATGCTTTTTTTCTTCTTCTACCTAATCCATTATGAAGATCTTCTTGCATTGTAATTATCTGTCTAATTGTTTCATCATCCAGAGTACCATTTCTTGCCTCAATTGCTGTAACATATGGTCGTACCTTGGAAACAGTTGTATCAGATTTTATTACATTCTTACCACTTTTGATTTTCAACACAGGCATACCAAGTTTTATTCCAAGTAGTCCTTGAAGACCTGTGATTATTCCATAATCAGTAGAATAGTCTGGTCTGTTTGGACTGTATTCAACATTAATGTGATCATTGGTCTCTTCCTCAATATCCAGCCCGATAAATGGCAAAGTGTCTACAATCTTTGTTTTTGGAATTTTTTTGCCCAGAATCTTGTTTATCCGATCAAAGTATAGTGTAACTACTGGCATTTTGGTACACTCCTTAACCAGCCAAATTTGTTTTCATACAATTCACGCACATCCTCAAGACCAAACTTGAGCATTGCGATTCGTTCTATTCCTCCACCCCAAGCAAGCACTGGATTTTTGATTCCAAGCGGTTTTGTTACTTCCGGTCGGAACATTCCCATTCCAAACAGCTCTACCCATTTTCCAAGCTTTTCATTGTATATCATAGATTGTAGTGAAGGTTCAGTATACGGAAAAAATGTAGGCCAGAATTTTATTTTCTTTATTCCCATCTTGTGATAGAATTCAGTCTGTAATCCCATTAGATCTCGCAGAGTTACATTTTTACCAACTACTACACCTTCAACCTGATGAAATTCTGCAAGATGTTTGTAGCTTAATTTTTCATTTCGAAATACTTTGCCAATTGAAAAGAGTCTAGCTTCATCATATTTCTGATCGGCAAGAGCCCGAATTGTTACACATGTAGTATGTGTCCTCAGTACAAGCCTTTTTGCTTCCTGAGTTTGCCATTGATAGTTCCAGCCCTTTTTGTGTTCTTCTGAGATTTTTTTTATCTGATCTGGTTTTGCGACAGTACTTGCAGTGACATCTTTTAGGTAAAAGGTATCCTGCATTTCTCTTGCAGGATGATCCTGTGGTGTAAACAGGGCATCAAAGTTCCAAAAGCTAGACTGGACATTATTTCCAATTATTTCAGAGAATCCAAGGCTGACAAATATCTCACGTACCTCATCTATCACATCTCTTAATGGATGACTTCGTGCTGCAAATATTGTGGGAGCAGTAGCTTCTACATCTATTGCTCGTATAACTTTAGATTCTTGTTCCATTTTAGGCGATGCCTCAGATACACTTTCAAAATCAATGTTAGCAGGTACATTCTTTGCTGCTTCCATTCCTTGTTCAGTAAGATTAACCAAGATAGATTTTTTTGAAGTAAGAACAACAAATTCTGGTCTTTTTTTCAATGAGTCTAATGCATTCTTGTCTTCCAATTCATCAATCGACACCCCCATGGGAGATTTAGATGAAATTGTTTTGATAATTTTTTCTTCAGAGGATGCATCATGATATCCTTTTAGCATGAGTCTATTTTCATGAACCTCAATCCAGCCATTCTTTTTTGCATTCGCTATAGCTGGACCAAATTCATTTTTTAGATAATCCTTTGCGGCATTCATCTCACAAGAATAACCATCCAACGATCTTAGATGATGTACCAATTGTCTTTCCGGTAATCCTTTTTCAAATGCCTCATTTCCTCTCTTGCCTAGTGTTACAAGCGTTTTTTCCGATTCCACAACATTTGCTAGATTTTTGAATTTGAGCCATTCAATGCCGCGTCTTATCTGATCTAGTGAAAGTTTTGTAATTTCTGAAAGTTCCTCTGGTGTCAGATTTTTCTTTTCAGCCAAGGTCTTGAGAATTTTTTGTTCAATAGGATGCAGAACTTGTGACATTATCACAAAAAGCCAAAAAGACTTTTTAAACCTTAACCTAACTGAATCGTGAATGTCATCTGAAGAGTTTACAGTAACTCCTTGGAGCGTAGAGGGAGATATTGACTATGATAAACTCATGCAGAAGTTTGGCACAGAAAAAATTTCGCCTGAATTAGAAGCACGAATAGAGAAGATAACTGGCGAGGTTCATCCAATGTTAAAGCTAGGATATTTCTTCAGTCATAGAGATTTAGATAAAGTCATAACAGAATATGAAAAAGGAAACAAGTTTTATCTTTATACTGGAAGAGGGCCATCTGGGAAAATCCACATGGGACATCTCTTACCATGGATATTTACAAAATATCTACAAGAAAAATTTGACGTTAATCTAATATTCCAATTAACTGACGATGAAAAGTTTCTCTACAGCGACCAAAAATCCATGGAAGAGGTAACAAAATACACTCAAGAAAATATTCTAGATATCATTGCAATAGGATTTGATCCAAAAAAGACAAAGATCCTAATTGATACAAAAGATATCAAGAGAATTTATCCAATAGCATTAGAGATAGCAAAGCGAATCACTTTTTCAACTGTCAAGGCGGTTTTTGGGTTTGAGAATTCTACAAACATAGGAATGATTGGTTTTCCACCAATACAGGCAGCACCTTGTTTTCTGCCATCAATAATTGAAGGACGACCCACTCCTGTTCTCATACCTGCTGCAATAGACCAAGATCCCTATTGGAGAGTAACAAGAGATATTGCTGAAAAGATGGGATATCCAAAGCCTGCTCAAATCCACTCTAAATTTTTGCCAGGACTTGGGATGCAAGGAAAAATGTCATCCTCAATTCCAGAGACTGCCATTTTTACCACAGATAGTGATGATGTAGTAGATAAAAAAATCTCAAGTACATTTACTGGCGGTCAGCCTACTGTTGAGCTCCAACGAAAATTGGGTGCCAACTTTAGCATATGTCCAGTATTTTGGTATCTTAGATACTTTTTCGATACAGAAAAAGAATCTGATGAGAGAGCAAGAAAGTGTAAAGGTGGACAGTTACTGTGTGGAGAATGCAAGTGTAATCTAAAAGATGCTACCAAACCTTTCTTGGCAGAGTTCAAAAAACAACGAGAAAAAGCAAAAGACCAAGTAGACAAATTCATGTTTGATTAAGTAATATGAAGAAAAATATCACATGTATAGACAGTTATGAAGCACAAAAACTTGCTAGCCTAATATACATAAAAGATGATAACGAGATTTTCATCAATGGAATTTTAGAGATAATTGAAAACGAGATAATAATATCTCTCAAAGACAAGTCTGCTCATAGTATACTTTTCAAAGATAGACTTCAGGCAGAGTCTTTTGCAGATTTCATCCAGTCTGTAATTGACAATGTAAATAAAATCACAGAGACCAAAGTTTTTGAAGATATTGTGGAAATAACAAAAGAGTAATTTTAGACAAGAGATTTGTCCATTTCCTGAGTAACTAATTCTTGTACTTTGAGAAAATACAATCTAGTGGTATACGGCATATCATCAAGATTATTTGCTATGGCCATCATCAGATAGCGAACCGCTCGTTTTGATATATTGAGGTTAAATTTTAGATAAAGAATCGGATCTTGTTTTACACCAATTTTATCCACAAGCCAAGGCGGTGCCATCTCTTTTGCTTCTTCAATCACTTTATTGTACCAGAGTGCTATATTTTCAGGATCTAGGCCTTCTTTTAGACCCGTAATGTCGGACGACATTTTGCTAAACATCCTATCTGTTAATTCTTTCAATAACTTACAAGACATTTTAGAGTTTTAGATGACCTACTCAAAGATTGAAAAGTTGTTTGTCAACTAAGTATATTGCCATCAGCATCAATCTCGGATTTTTTGATCCTCGTGGTAGAAATACGTGTACCATCCTTGGCAAGAGCCATAGGAACTACAATTATTTCAACTGGAGGAGAATTTCTTTCTGCTCTCAGGCGGTTGAGTTCATTGCCTTTTGATGAGGTCTCTTCACTTACTACCAATGCTTCAACTTCTTTTTCCAATACAGCCGGACCAAAGTCATTGTCAAGTTTGCTTATTTCATATACAGAGTTTGGAAAATTTTCTTCAATTGTATCTTCTAACATTTCATATCTTTTTGAATAATCATGATTAGGCTTTTTTCCTTTTTTTCTTGCAAGCTCATCACTAGTCAGACCTATGATAACCTTGGATGAAATTGAGAATCCATTTCGTAATAGTTCTAGATGACCTCTATGAATAATATCAAACGTACCACCCAAAGCCACAAGTTTGAATCTAGTCATGACTATTGTATTTAGGGCCTTGTCATTTAACAAGTACTAGGTTAATTGACGGTACTGCAGAAGACAGAGGAACGCCATCATAATTCCACACATATGTTTCAACAAAATATGAGCCTGCTGAACGAGGTACCCAGTTTACAGACATGTTTTGATCTTCTGGTCCAAGAAATACTCCTTCGTATTGTCCTATGAATTCAACTTGTCCGCTAAATTGTTTGACTTGAACATAATAGATGAAGGACTGGGTAGAATTGTCAAGATAATTTGTATCACTAGTTATCTTTACTGAAGCATTTACGGGTATAGTAGAATACGAAGTACCATTAGGATCAGTAAGTATTGTATCTTTTACAATTACTGGCAGTGTAGCTTGAAGTCCCTTTACAGAAATTAATTTTGACTGATAATTATCAGACTCTGCAATTAGCATATAGGATTTTGCTCTAGGACTTGAATCTGAAGTGACACTAAATTGAGAGTCCTTTCCAGAATCAACATTAATTGGATTAGATATTCCAATAGCAACTATTCTTTGAAATGCATCATATGAAATTAGATAGATCTTTGTATTGGCAGACTTTAGTGGTCCATTATCTGCAATAGTTCCAGATACAGATACTTTGTCAGAGACTTGAAGAGGACCAGAAGAAATGTCCAACACTTGTTGTCTGTCAGATGAGGATTGAAACCCTGCAATTTTTACTTGAATTTGTGTAATAGAAGGATCAGATTTTGTCGAAGATATCATAAAAGGAGCTTTTCCCCCGGGCGGAATTACCTGAATAAGTGTTGTACCTGTTTTGTATTCCACCTGATTGGAATTATCATCCATGAATGTAACTCCAAGTGTAACTGCATTTACAGGAGAATTGAGATTGTTTTGGACCTCACCAAACACTACGGTAGTACCATCACTTGCTTTGTGAGAGTATATTGTTTGAAGTGCCTCCACACCAAGACTTGTCGGTGATGGAAGATCAGCCCAGACAATATTTGTTGTAAATAGTGTAATTATCAGTAAACTCGAAAGCAACAAGGTCTTCATATTGATTGTAGTTCCAAAAGGAGATTAATCACATACTGCATATCATAATCTACACAACATAGTTTAGAAGGTTCTACCAAACTTACGTTTGGAAACAATAATTATAAAAAGAAGATAAAGATGTTTTTGGTTATTTACTTGTGTTTCTTTGCGGTAATTACACACCAGTAAATGAATCCTGGTATCAATCCTACCATCAATGGTATGTATACGCCCGCTTGACTCCAATCTTGCATATCTAAATTACCTAACCACCAAAAAACTTACATAGTATTTAAATCCATCTTTCAGACTGCCAGATTTGAGTAGATCGCCTGCTCTTTAAATGAATTAAAGGTTCTTTAAATAAAACTTGAGCGCGATTTGTAATCAAGATTTGGAAATAATAATTGAACCATGGAATCAACTTGTCATTCATGAAGTATTAGAATTAAGATTCGAAGACTGGATAACTCAGATAATTGCAAGTGCAAGATCAGCTGGGGGTGGAATACCTACTATCTTTTGGGCCGGAGGAATATCATTTCATTTTGCAACCTTCCCAGATACAGATACAATAGTACAAGAGAAACTCAAAGGTAGAATTCACTATTCATCTGTCACATTTGCCATAAAAGAGAAATTTGAAAAACAAATTATACGTGAGGGTGGCGCTGTTAATTTTACAGACGTAAGCCATAATGAAATATTTAGTAAATTAACAGAAAAGTTGAGATCACAGTCAAAGTTTCAAAACGGTCACTGAGTTTTTCTAGATTTACGAAAAACTAAGAATCCGCCTACCACTATAAGTGCAATACCCCCTATGAAATAAGGAGAAGGATAAGGTGCAATAGGAAATAGAAAAATTCCAGCTGTAATCATTCCAAGATAAACAAGCATTGTTTGATCGATATCAAATACCATCAATGGTTACTCTTTTTTTCCATACTATAAAGAATTCTAATGGTATACTTTTGAGATAATTACTTACTTTCTCTTATCTCAACTTCGCTTCCTTCATAATTTGCAGCCATGTTTGTAAATGGATATTTTCCTAGATCTTCATCTAAGACTCCACCTCTGAATTTTTTAACACTGATTGTGTTATTGTACACGTCCTGAAGTTGTTTTCCTGCATTGAGATTTGCCTGAAGATGAAGATCTGATACTAGAAGGACATGGTTAGTAATCAATGGATAAAACAATACGTATCGATAGTCTGGTAAGACATCAGTCATGTGATATACATACTTGAATATCCACGAATATACAGCACTTGAGACAATTGTTGTGTTTTTCGCATCATATGGAGCATCACTGTTATGTACATTTTGAAGAACATACGCTACAGCATCAAACTGAGCAGAAACATTTGAGGTAATCAGAAAAGAGGTCATGACCAATCCAAATATTCCAATACATGATACGATGATAAATGGAAGTTTATGCCTGACATCTTCTTTTGCATGTCTAGATAAATCAATGATGAATTTAGCAGCTGCAATGCAGAGAACTGGAAGAACTGGAATCCAGTAAAAGTATTGTACATATCCAATAGTAGTAAGAAATACTAGAAAGGGAATAAACCACAATAAGATCATCCAGTCTTTTTTGATAGCAGCACAGATTATTCCAGCAAACCCCAATACCAACAGAAGAGGATCAAAAACAAGAAAGTTCTTCAATATGTTTCCAAAGTTATTGTTTTGCCTATGGACTTGATACAAAACATCTCCAATCCAAGTATGAAATTGATTGCTCTGTATACTTTGAATGGGCCAAATCAGTGGTATCAAAATAACAGGAATAAACCACACTGCAAGCATTCTAGGATTCTTTGTATTCTGATATATCAGAACAGCAAGCAATGGAATCATTACAAACATAGTCTCTTTTGTAAAAAGAGAAATTCCAAAGAAAATTCCAGAAAGTATTACAAGTAATTTTTTATTTTTAGAATCTTTTGCATAAACAGCAAAGAGTATGGATGTCAACAAAAACGGAAGTAAAATCGAATCTAACAGTATTCTTCTTGTAAGCCAGGTAATTGGCATGACTGCAAATAGAATAGATGCAAATAATGCAACATTTTTTGAATAACGTCTCTCTGAAATCTTGTATATCAGAAAAGTGTCAGCAACTGCAAGTATTCCCATCAATACACGTGGAACAAGATACAGCATCTCTGCAGAATGCACATCTGCAGTTGGATGAAGTGAATTTGGATATCCCACAAGGGCAAATGCTCCTGCCAAAAAAATTTGTCCAAAGAAAGGATGATCATGAAAATAACCGGTTTGCAGACCTTCTCCAGCAAGTACATGCATGGCTCTGTACATGTAAATTCCCTCATCATAGAAGACATCAGGAAATCCCACCGGATTCCAAATATGAGTAAATGTAGACAAGGCTAGAGGAATAAGCAATAAGAGAATTGAGGTATGCTTGATTTTCATAGAAAAAGATCTTGCCATCTTTTTTGAATCCATAAGATACATTAGATTATTGATTATATTTGCAATTAACTCAAGGCATCATTCTCAAGTTCATTTTTGTTAGATACTAGTCATCATGGAAGCCTGTTTGAATTATGATTAGGGATGGACTGGAGGGGATTTGAACCCCTGACCCCTCGCGTGCAAGGCGAGTATTCTACCGCTGAACTACCAGCCCATTACAGAAATTGAAAACCGCAGAGATTTTAATTGTTGCCTTTAGGCGGCAAAGATTTTATTGATATTATTGTTTGATTTATCCATGGTATTACTAAAATCAGAAGTTGTCCTAAAAGCAGGAGACAGGGCTCCAGACTTTGATCTATTAGGAATTGATGATAAGAAACATTCTCTTGCAGAATACAAAGACTATAAAGCAAAATTGATAATTTTCATGTGCAATCACTGTCCATACGTACAAGCCAAGGTAGATGCAATGAATGAGATCTATAAAAAATTCAATGGAAAAATTGCCATGATAGGGATAAACAGTAATGATGCAACAAAATATCCAGACGATAGTTTTGATAGTATGAAAATATTTGCAAAAGAAAAGGGTTTAGAATTTACATATTTAGTTGATGAAACTCAAGAAATCGCAAAAAAATATGGTGCCGTATGCACCCCAGATCCATTTCTATTTGACAATGAGGGAAGACTAGTTTTCCATGGAAGAATTGACAATGCAATGAAACCAGAAGACAAGCCAACAGAAAAAACAATGATACTAAACATAGAAAAGGTTCTTTTCGAAAAGAAGATAGAGAAAGATTTTGACCCATCGATGGGTTGTTCCATCAAATGGAAAAGCCAGCAGACTTAAATGACAGTCGGGTAAAAAAAAATTTGGGCCGATAGCTCAGCTTGGCTGGAGCGTTCGACTGATAAAATTATTCAGATATCGAAAGGTCGTGGGTTCAAATCCCATTCGGCCCATCTATTTTCAATGACATATAATAGATTTCAATAAATAGGAATAACTTGTTACACTTTTGTTGTCAAGATTTAAGCTAGTAGCATATCTTTCAGTCAAGGGAGTCAGATAGCATGGATAAAGATGAGTTGTGCAAACAGGTCTTAGAGTTAGATTCACGAATAAGATTTGCAGGCCTGATTAATGAGAACGGAAGACTTGTCGCAGGAGGAATGAAACCTGGATTCAAGTCTTTAGAGGATTCAAGAGATGATGAGATGTTATACATGGAGTTAGTTTTAAGAGCAAAAATGCGAAAGGAATTCGACAAGGTTTTGGGTCCAGTAAAGTTTGCCATGTCATATAGAGACATGTTGATCATAATGAGTTTCCCAGTAAATGAGAACATTCTTTTAATTTCAGTTGAAAAGGACATTGATTTTTCCAAGCTTCCTTTCCAGATTTTAGAAATAATCAATCACTGATTTTGGTGACTTTCAAATACGGTCTGACACCACTGTAACAAATTTTCCACATCACCAGATACAAAATCAACACCAGTCTTGGACTTTTTTGCAATTTTTGTGCATAATGCAAGATGGAGATTTTTTCCAAATTTTTCTGTGCTTGTGTCGACTGCCTGTGAAAAGAATTTGATTTCACCTTCTTTTGAGGAAAATATTATGACAATCATTATACCATCACGTTTGGGCCAGATCTTGTTGAGAAATCTCTGCAGGTCAATGTCAAACATCACATCTATTGCAGAAGACATGTCTCCAAGCAAGGAAACCCTCCATTTTTCTGTGCGAAGTGCAGCAGAAGCAGCCTGGGCAAGAAGCGCGTTTTGATAATCAGTAGCCAAAATAACCGCATTCTTTTTTGGGTTTATCTCTTCTTCTAATAGGCCAATCAATGAAATTGAAGTTGAGATTATTTCATCAAGAAAATTTTTCTCAGATCGTCCCATTTTTCCACCATTATAGGAATTTTCAACAGCTTCGATTGTTGGAATTATCACCTCACTTACTATCTTTGTAGGAACAGCCCCCGAATGGAGTGCAGTTCTAATGAGAGTATGTGCCTCAGGAGATAACCCAGATAAGACATATTCCAGATACTTGTTTTGGACTTGGAAAAAGTCTGCTGGAAAACTGAGTTTATCAACACCTTCTTCAATAAACCACAGATTTACACTACCCATGTTTTTTTGTTTTATCAGACCCTCTCCAGCAAATATTTTGAGGTATTTTGACATGGTCACACGGTTGATTCGTAGTTTTTCAGCAATTTCAACTCCTGTCAATCCAGTTCTTGAAGGACCAAGAGCATCAATCAATTTTTCACGTATTTTATCTACACTATATTCTCGTGTCACAAACGTTGTTTGGTTTTCTGGTATATAGCATTAATAAAATCAACAAGGACCAGGATGAGGTCCTTGCTGACCGGTACTTTGGTATGGTCTGGTTGGTCCAAGTTATGTGAGCGAGGTATGCAGTATACTAGCGCACTATCAATACAATAACTAAAAAAGTAAATAAGAAAAACGCAGAATTGATACTAAATACTTAAAAGATTGATCAGGATTTTCTCAGATCTAAAACTGTATAATTTGATCAGATGGAAAGATCAAAAACATCTTTAGAATTTTGTAATGTAAAAAACATTATTTTCATAATACAAAAATGAATGTCATTAGTATTTGTCATTTAATTAGTTGACATGAAGTCAACCTTTGGTTGGAATAATTATGCCAAAAGTGTTAAATATTCGTACTTTAAAGTACGGTATAGGTAAGTAATATGCCAAAAGCAGGTTTCAAATCAATAACAATTTCAGAGGAAGTGTACAACAGATTCCATGATACCTACAAGAAAAGCAAGCACGAACTTGCAATGAAGGGAGTCAATAGTTTTGCAGGATACATTACATTCATGATGGAAGACCTAATGCAAAAGGATGACACTTTTGCAAGATACGCTCCAAAACTTGAAAAAATATCTGTTGATGATAACAGAGTTGTAGTAAAAGACAATATCAAAAACAGAATAGCTGAAGTGGCTGTTCAGAACAATGAGCTTTATTGTTTATTATGTGAAGAAAAAAATTGTGTCCATGTCGGATTTGTATTTTCTCTTCCAGAGATTTACGAAGTTCTAAACGCTAGAGGAATAAAGCACCAAAGATAAAAGGTGCAGGAGGTGGGATTTGAACCCACGAACCCCTAAGAGACGGGATCACCCATTAGTATGATCTTAAGTCCCGCGCGTCCAAAGGCCATTAAACCTTCTTTGGCCAGGCTCGGCGACTCCTGCGTTTTATTAGCGAGATGTTGGAGAAATTAAACGTTTTATGAAAAAATTTTCCGGGACCAAGTAAGATTAATAAGGATTCAGAAGAGCGAGCTTGTCATGCTTCGATAGCTCAGCCTGGTAGAGCGTTACCTTGGTAAGGTAAAGGTCGCGGGATCGAATCCCGTTCGAAGCTTAATGTTTTCTAAGATTGCTATTTGGGAACTGAGAAATAAAATGTGGTGCCTTCCCCTTCCTTGCTTTCAAACCAAATTTTTCCACCCAGATTTTCTATAATTCCTTTACAAATGACCAATCCAAACCCACTTCCTCCATATTTTCTCTTAAAAGAAATATCGACCTGGTAGAACTTTTTGAATACAGAGTCTTTTCTTTTTTCCAAGATGCCTATGCCATTGTCTTTTACATAAAACAAGATAGAATCACCCTCTTCTTTGGCTTTGA
>Ga0207073_1044_pt1 | contig 31084 bp, 31 predicted proteins | sample Alteio_BWMinHeat_65_FD_153575 | JGI IMG/M metagenome (GOLD analysis project Ga0207073, IMG submission 153575) | Enriched cells from forest soil in Barre Woods Harvard Forest LTER site, Petersham, Massachusetts, United States -... | ecosystem: Environmental > Terrestrial > Soil > Temperate forest >...
GGCTAGACACAATTGTGTATAAAAAATTGTAATTTGTCTTGGGAGCACGTAAAGAATGAGTAATGCCAGTCTTAAAGAGCAATTGCAGGCCTTGCAAATGAGCGATCATGCATCAGCATCAATGCACAATGGGCGTAGCGACAGCCCTAGTAGGGATGTCAAAAAAAACATAAATGGCCATAAGAAGGTTGACAAAACTAACCAAAATAAGCCAAAATGGCTCGAATATGCGCAATATGGCGTTGAATTGTTAAAAGCTTATTTTCCTTTAGCATTCAAAGAGATGTATGATATTGCCCCATTAAAAAAAGGCATCAAGCAAGACTTAGTGAAGCGTCTTGGTAGCATTGATTCCATTGTGATCGAAGATAAGGCCTGCATGATTAAAAGCCTTGCGTATTATGTGAATACCAATGCTTATCATAAGACCATGAAAGAGGGCATTGCACGCCTTGATTTAGATGGGCAGGCGGTCGAAACGGTTACGGCTGAAGAAGCCCAGTATGCTAAAGATAAATTAGAAGGTAAACACAAAGCGCGTCCAAGCAAAAGCCAGAAAACGCCCATCGAAAATGAGTTACCCTAAAGTTTAACATCAATTAGAGGAATGATAGATGAGTCAATTGTCCCGTCGGTTTTCACCTTTTAGCTTATTGATGCTGAGCATTAATGGCATTATCGGGTCAGGGTGGTTATTTGCACCTCTCTATGCTGCTAAAACCGCGGGTTCTGCAGCGATCATCTCGTGGTGTATAGGCGGTTTCTCGGCCATCCTCATTGCTTTTACCTTTGCTGAACTCTCTGCTATGTTTCCTGTGGCGGGGGGGTCTGCGCGTCTTCCGCAACTGAGTCACGGCGCCTTTACCAGTTTCATGTTGAGTTGGATTTCGTGGATCACAGCTCTCATGCTTGCCCCACTAGAAGTACAAGCAGTCTTACAATATGCCTCTCTCTTTTTTCCCTCATTAATGCATGTTGTCGATGGGGCAGCAAATCTCACTTTGATTGGATTCATTTGGGCTGCGATTTTGATGATCGCCATGTGTGTCATCAACATGGTCAGTTACAATGGCTTACAACGTTTTAATTCGACCATTTTTGCCTTTAAAGTGTCTGTGATGGTATTAACCATTTTTGCAATTTTTCATGCACGCTTTACGCCCGGTAATTTTGCTGGCTTCTCTCAAAGCATTACGACAGCCGATGGTTGGAAAGCGATTTTTAGCGCGGTATCGACAGGTGGTATCGTGCTTGCCTTTAACGGGTTTAAAACCGGTGTTGAATTGGCAGGTGAGACCAAAAATTTAAAAGTGGCTTTGCCACTCAGTACGGCTGGCTCAGTATTAAGCTGTTTATTGTTGTATCTTGGTTTACAAATATGTTTCATCGGTGCTCTTGATCCTGAATTATTGACTGGTGGTTGGCAGCAGTTAAATTTTAAAGGTGATCTTGGTCCCTTCGTTGCTTTAGCAGGTACCCTTGGTTTAGTGCTGGTGCTTAAATTGTTATATACCAATTCAATCGTATCGCCTTTAGGGGCAGGCTTGATTTATGTCACCTCTACTGCACGTATATTGTATGCGATTAGCAAACTTGGCTTCGTGCCCAAATGGTTATCGTACCTGAATAAACACCATTTGCCGGTATGGGCCATTGCCGTCAATTTTTTATTTGGGATGATTTCTTTTTTACCGTTGCCTGGTTGGCAAGCCATGGTGAATTTTTTAGTTTCAACCATGGTCATCACTTATGCCATGGGGCCTATTTCACTCATGGCTTTGCGCTTAAGTTTACCGGATAAAACACGCCCGTTTCGTTTGCCATTTGCACGCGGATTATGCTTAATCGCATTTTATATCTGTAATTTATTTAGTTATTGGACCGGATGGGATACCATTTCAAAACTCTCTATTGTATTAATCACAGGGCTTTTACTATTTTTCTTTGCATACTTACGTGGTGTGGTCAAAGTCGACAAAGAGGACATGAAATCGGCTCATTGGTTAATGCCGTATTTACTTGGTTTGATCGTGATTTCATATTTTGGTTCTTTTGGCGGACAAGGTTTGATCCCATTCGGCTTGGATTTTGTTGTCATTGGTTTATTTAGTGTGGTGATTTTCCAATTGTCCATTGCAAAGCGTTCACAGATTACCCATGATCAAGCAGAATCATTTTTATCGAAAGAAGCAGCTGTTGCACTCGAACATACCTAGAAGGAATAACATATCATGGAAAATATTAATGACATGGTTCAACTGAATTGTTTGGATGGTGGTTTGTTACATCTTGTATTGAATCGGCCCAATCAGTTGAATGCATTAAGTCAAGACGTATTAAAACGTTTATCCCGGATATTTTTAGATGCTAAAGAAGATCCTAATGTCAAAGGCGTGCTGATATCGGGCAGCGGTAAAGCATTTTGTGCGGGTGCAGATATCAAACAATTGGCAGCTCTCAATAGTGCTAAAGGCTTGCATTTTGCCCGTTTTGGTCAAACAGTATTTCGTGAGTTAGAATTATTGGGTAAGCCATCCATTGCTGCCATTCATGGCGCAACTTTAGGCGGTGGTTGTGAGCTTGCAATGGCGGCATCCATTCGCATTGCATCAGATACAGCTATCTTTGGTCAACCTGAAATTAAATTAGGCGTGATTCCTGGCTTTGGTGGTACGCAACGTCTGTCACGACTCATTGGTAAAGGCAGGGCACTTGATTTATGTTTAACAGGACGACGTATCAATGCTGACATGGCGTTGGCTTATGGCCTCATCACTGAAATTGTCTCTGAAAAAGAATTGTTAACTCGTGCGATCACATTGCTGCGTGAAATCACACAATTTAGTCCACTCGCTCTCATGCACATTTTAGGTGCAGTCCATCAAGGTTATGACATGTCACTAGAGGAAGGCTTTGAACTTGAAGCCACTTATTTTGGCCTAAGTTGTGCCTCAAAAGACAAAACTGAAGGGGTGAATGCATTCCTTGAAAAACGCCAACCGGTGTTTATAGGAGAGTAATTTGCCATGGCAGGTGATGTTTTATTTAACGAAATACCAGGTCGCGATGGTGCAATCGGCATCATCACTTTAAATCGACCGACTGTCTTGAATTCACTCAATCATCAAATGATTGTTGACATGTTCCAACAATTAACCACTTGGAAAGATGATGGTGCGATTAAAGCGGTTGTCATTACGGGTAGTGGAGAACGTGCCTTTTGCGCCGGTGGCGATTTACGTTTCACTTATGAATTACACCAACAACAAAGTGAAAACATTACTGCTTTTTTTAAAGATGAATATCGTTTAAATAGTCTCATTTATCATTTTCCAAAACCTTATATTGCCTTTTTAAATGGGATCACCATGGGCGGTGGTGTCGGCGTTTCTATTCATGGTTCACATCGTATCGCGAGTGAACGCTTGATGTTTGCCATGCCTGAAACCAGCATCGGATTGTTTCCTGATGTGGGCGGCACTTATTTTTTACCGCGTTTACCACATCATCTGGGTTTTTATTTAGGCTTAACGGGTGCACGTATTCACGCCGATGATTGTGTCGCATTTACTATCGCTCAACATAAAATGCTGTCATCCTCATTTAATGACATGATCAATTTATTGGCCGACACTTCTCTTAAACAAGATGCTAACACTAAGACAACTCGCGTGATTGAACAATTTACAGTCGATCATCATCCTTCATCTTTGTTTGCAGACATGCCCTTAATTGAAGAATATTTTTCAGAAAAAACCATTGAAGACATGATGGCTAAGTTAAAACAGGCATCGCATCCACTCTTGAAAAATGCTTATGACACCTTACTGAAAAAATCGCCGACTAGCCTTAAGGTGACATTGGCCGCGTTATTAAAAGGGGCCACTTTATCATTTGATGAGTGCATGACACAAGAATATCGTTTAGTCACAAGCTTCTTATATCATGATGACTTTTTTGAAGGGATTCGCGCTGTGATCATTGATAAAGACCAAAAGCCGCAATGGAAGCCAGCACATCTGGATGATGTCACAGAAGAAATGGTGACATCTTACCTGGGTTGACCATCAACTCTGAGTCTCAATTTTCAGCCTATACCATTAATGACATTGTATGATAAGATGGTAGTAAGTCCAATACCAGTATCATAGTATTAGTTTCATGGATAAGTCATATTAATGGATTAATTTTATGCATGACTATAATGGTGTGAGTACTCGTTTTCTGCGTCATGATGAACGACTGGTGTCATCTCAAGAACTGGAAATGCCGCTGGTGATTGAGGCAAAAGATAGAGCCGATGTTCCATTTTTACAACAATTCCTAGCTGAAAATTCAGTGCAAATCATTGCCGATCTTGCCAAATATGGTGCGATACTCTTACGAGGTTTTGATATTGCATCTGATGAAGATTTTGAAAAAACCGTGCTCAGTATTAAAGGGTTTTACGGAATCAGTGAAGCTTTTATGTCTGAACAAGGACGAATTCCGGTCGATCATTTAAAATATGTATTACACACCAATGCAGTTTATAAAACAGGCGGTACATTATATTTGGGCGGTTTTCATAGCGAAAATTATTACTCACCGGATGTGCCAAGTTATATTAGTTTTTGTTGTCATGTGCCATCTGAAAAAGGCGGTGAAACTGGCTTGGTTAATATGGAAAAAGTATTTGCATCTTTAAGTGATGATCTCAAAGAAAAATTAGAAAAGAAGAATTATTTTGTTGCAAAATGGTTAGTAACAGAGGTTTCAGAGCGATATCAAGTTTCAATAGACGTCATTGAAAAAATATGCAAACGTTTCAGCCTCCCCATAGTGGGCAAGGGTAATAAACAATTTATTCTCATGTATAAACCGAATATTTTTGTGCATCCATTAACGCAAAAAAAAGCGTTACAAATTAATTTATTTGAATTACCCACTCTTAACACTGAACTTAGAAAATGTTTCGTGAGTGACTATCAAGGTAAAACATGGATCTGGCATCGATTAGTGTGGAAATTACCCCTCTCTATATTAAAAATATTGGAGTTATGTTATGTGATGGTGGCATCCCTCATTTTTTCACCGAAAGAATCATTCAACATCTTGAAAACAAAATTCAAAGTTTTTTATGCATCAATGACAAAAGATCATTTGCTTAACTATCCAAAAGATCGGGTAGGGAGTTGTTTTAATGATGAAGACATTAAAAAACTTGCAAGACTGATAAGATGTTATTATGTTTCGTGTTTATGGAGAAAAGGTGACATCGTATTAGTTGATAATAAAAAAGTAGCGCATGCAGGAATGCCAGGTGCTGGAAAAAGAAAAATACGTGCATTGATCTGTAACCCACTTGAGATGAGTTATTCATTTAACCAATCTGGATCGTGTTATTGTCAACCTCGAAATTCAGCTGCAATTGGTGAAGAGCTTTCAAACACTAATCAGTTAACTGAGTTCGGAAACGAATATGAATAGGTACAAAAAGTTATTTTATTTGCCCAATAAACATATCTATTTAAGCAATCATTCAACAGGGTGCTTGCCACGAAAAACAAAAACGGTCATTAACCATTTTATGAATAATTGGGCAGAATTCGCAACAGATGCGTGGATCATGTGGTTAGAAGAATTAACTGCATTTGAAAAAGCTTTAGCGTCTTTACTGGATGCTTCTGCAGATGAATTCTGCTTACAAACTAATGTCTCATCTGCATTGGTAAAGATTATTGGTTCCTTGCCAAAACGTCAAACAAGAAACAAAATTCTTATATCAGATGAAGATTTTTCGAGTATAAGATATGTCATGCAGCAGGCGGAGCGTTTAGGGTATGACATTGAAGTTGTTGCATCCATGAATGGTCGTTTTACTGTAGAGCAATGGATACACAAAATTGATGAAACAGTACAAATGATATTTTTGACACATGTTTTGCCTAAAAATAATTTTAGACTTTCAGTTGAAGACATTATTCATTATGCTAACCAGTATGATGTTTATTCCGTCGTTGATATCGCGCAATCAGTCGGTGTTATTCCTGTTAGTGCTAGAAAATTAAATAGCCATTTTATTATTGGCAATTGTTTAAAATGGTTATGCGGTGGCCCAATTTCTGCATTTATGTGGGTGAATAAGCAATCATTAGAATTATTTCAACCAATCGATGTTGGTTGGTTTTCGAAAGAAGATCCATTTGAAAAGGACGTTAATCATTTTAAGTATGCAAATAATGCTCGCCGTTTTTTGGGTGGAACACCTGCTATTATTCCTTGTGTGATTGCGCGCTCTGGTATTGAAACCATTAATGATATCGGTATTGAAATCATTTATCAACATAGTCAAACACTCTGTGCTCCGCTAATCGATTACGTTAATAATCGCAAACTTAATATTCAATCACCCCTTTATCCAAGTGAACGTGGTGGTACGGTTTGTTTAAAATTTAAAAATCCACTGCCGGTGTTCCATCATTTACATAGACATGGATTTATTACCGATTCAATAAAAATCATGCATGATCATTCAAATATCCGCATTTCACCTCATATTTATAATGATATGGATGAAATCAATCAGTTAATAACCTGCTTAGAGACAATCGATGATCGCTTTACATAATCGATCAAGCGAGCCAACTTCTGCATATTCTAAATATAAATAGGGTTCAATTAATTCCAATTCAACTAATATTAATTTATTGTCATGTTTAAACCCATCAATGCGTGCATATAAGCATTGCGGATTTAATTTGGATATGAAAGCATAAGCTTGATCAATTTCAGCGAGCGAAGGCTCATAAGGCGCAATGTGTGCTCCAAATATGAGATGACATCGATAATCACCTGATTTGGGCGTTTTTAACACGGCATGAGAAAATTCATTATTATAAAAAATATAGGAATACTCTCCAGATGTAGCCAATTCTTTGGAATAAGGTTGTATGATTAAATCGGCATAAGAGAGAATTTTATTGAATAAATGATAATGCGATTTGAGTTCTTTGATATTAAATCTGATGGTATTCGATGATCCCATACCAACTGATGGCTTAGCAATCAGCATGTCATCTGTTAAATGCATATCGAATACTTGACTCAGCATGTTTTCTAAATCAAGAATGTTACTGTGCTTTGGTATAATTAACAATTCTGTTATAGATAAGCCTTGGCGCTGTAAATCTAATAAATATGTTTTGCGCATGTTCCATCGTATTGTTTGATAATGATTGATCATTGGCAAGTTAAGATCATTGATATGATTTAAAAATAGTTCGAATTGAATCGGGTTTTTCACGTAATCCCAGCATGATTTTAAAAAAATACCGGCGTAAGATTGCCAGTTAACGTTTTGATCTTGCCAGTGTTGTTGTACTAAATTGATCTCATACTTTGAGAAGATTGCTTTAAACACGTTGAATTCATCTAAGAATTGTGGATATCGTTTTAATATTTTTTGATAATTTAATGCAGTAATATAAGCAATAGAGCGCATTTGCTGTTATCCTTCATTAACTTGCTTTTTTGTTTATTTTTATCAATGGCTCTCTTGAATACCCATATTGACCACCCCATTCATCAGTCATTTTATTACGAATGTCCCACAAGTCTGGAAATAATTTACTATGTTCTCTTTCTTGTAAGCGTTTCACATCACGGCCTTTTAATGATTTTGAGCTGCCGCCAATGGTTCTTTCAATTAATTCAAAATGACGCTTGTAAAAACGTGTAAAGAGCGCATCAAATTCGATCATGGCTTCAGCTACAACGTATGCATTGTTATGACGATATTGACTGTTATAAATTTTTTCGATGGTCAATTTTTTTGGAACAAGATAGGCTTCTTTGTAAATGTCCCAAAGCGGCCTTGTCGTGCGTATCAATGATCGAAAGCCAGGCGATGTTTGTCCGCTGCCATTGCCCAGTAACTCTCTTATTTGTTGATATTCTTTAGGTGACATGGTTTCAAGCATTCCTAAAAGATCAATCATCATGCGCTGAAAGCGATGTACACGTTGGAACAAGGTAATCACTCGATGAGTTTTTCTTTTCTTCATGTATTCGCCAATGTTAACGAGAGTATAACTAATGAGTTTCATCCATAGTTCTTCTGTTTGATGAACAATTTGAAATTGTAATTCATCGCCATTACATAAACGCCAAAACTTCTTTTGACAAGACAATAATTTTTTTGTCTTCAAATATAACTCATAATCTGAATCAGATGAATGCTGTGAGGCTTCGTCAATTACGTTATATCGTTCTTTTTTTATTGCCATTACGATAGTCATCCTTTATTTTAGGTTACCTATAGTATAGATGGTCTTATGAAATAAATGTTTAATCATAACTTGTTGTTTATAAATGTTAATTAACCCTGATGTTGATAATGACTGATTTGTCTAATGATTTCAGCGCCAACTCTTTGCCTAAATGAAGGTCTAAGGTTACCTGAGACCACCAAATGTGTTTGATTAGCACTCGCGTTATGTAAAAAGCAAATATCGATAACGTTATTGATAGTGGAGAGATCATATTCATGCGTGTCTGTTTCCTCAATATCATATCCAAATAACTGGGTATTTTTTGATGGGGAAACAAAATTATTAAGTAAATTAATGTTTATTAAGAATTGATTTTTTGTGCGCAACGCCCTTAAACGTCCATACATGGCAAGCACCGTAGGATTTAATTTAAACTTACGAAATAAACGACAATACACTATTGTTGCTATGCGTATAAAAGCATGTTGAATAAACTTTTTGCGGTATGTTCTATCCAAACAAGCTAATTTTACCATGCCAGAACAAGATTGAAAGGGTTCAGTGATTAATCGTGATTCTTGTATAGATTGCGCCAATTCGATCAAATTTAAATGTGTGCTAAGATTAACTTTAATGGGATCCAATCTTAAAAAACATCCAATCATTTTATCATACACATCATTATTTCTGACTGAGCGAACAATATTGATATAAACGTTATTGTTAACACTACCAACTGCTTTTTTAAAGGATAATGTGGTTGCGGCAACGATTAATTCTGTTAAACTCACTGACGTATTGGCACAAATTCGATGACTATTCTTGATCCATTCATCAGATACATCAAAATAGGTTGAATAAGCAACATTTTTCATGTTATGAATAATATCGTCTTTAGCGATAGTGATCAGGTTTGTATCTTGTAAATAGGCCTGCCAAAAGTTGATATCTCTTTGTAACTGTTGATTCAACTTATTTTGCTCATAATGCACATAATTGTTGTATTGAATGTCATGAACTAATGAGGGCAATGATTGATTTTTTTGATAATAAAGATAAGCTTGTGACAGTTCATTAAATAAAATATCTTCAGATGCATCATCAAAAACAACATGTGATACACTAATTTGTAATTCTGATATGTTTTCTTGCAGTAAAAATAATTTCACTGCAATTAAAGGCTTGTTATTTTTCCAAAGTTTTAAATTAATTAATTCATCTAAGCCTTTCAACAAGATGGAGTGCACCTCAGTATCTGAAGAGATCGTCATATCATGTGATTGAATACTGATTGGCAATTCTTTTTTTGTATAAATTGGAAAAACTTTAGAAATTTGACAACTTAAAATATTATGTTTTTTCATCACCCAAGTAAATGCTTGGCGAAGAATTTCTTTGTCCAGCCAACCTGCAAAACGCCTTCTTGCGATGATATTAAGGCTTTTAACCTTTGGTTCAAAAAAATGTGCCAGCCAAAATATAAATTGAAAATCGCCTAGAGAATTAACGCTATTATTGATAATATTAACGGGTAATAAAGTTTCATCAGTACTATTTTCAGCAGTAATGAGCACTTTTGCTAACTCACGAACTGTCGGTGCTTTATACAAACTATCTAAGTGTAATTTCTTTCCCAATTGATTTTCGACCTCAACGAGGATTCGACTTGCAATTAACGAATGTCCGCCTAATTCAAAAAAATTATGGTCGATTCCAATGCTGTTCAGTTGAAATGCTTTTTCCCATATTTTAATTAATTGCTGTTCTAAAGGTTCATGAACTTGTTTGTTATTTTTTATGAAAATAGGTTTTGGTAGTGCGAGTTTATCTAATTTTCCATTGGTTGTGAGTGGAAAGGCAATTAATTTCATAAACACAGCTGGAATCATATAATCAGCTAATTTTTGTTGTAAAAAATTGCGTATAGATTGATGGCTCACATTATTTTTGTCATCGTGAAGAATGTAATAAGCAATTAATTGATGGTCGCATGACTGATTTTGATGTGCGATAACGCACGCATCTTTTATGCTGGGATGAGTGATTAAGCAAGCTGATATTTCACTTGGTTCAATGCGATACCCACGAATTTTAATTTGATCATCTACTCTTTTTATAAATTCAATATTGCCATCAGGCAATATGCGGCATAAATCGCCTGTTCGATACCATTTTACTGAAGATGATGTTAAAGATAGATGAACAAAGTGTTTTTCGGTTAATTCAGGTAGATTCTGATATCCTCGAGCAAGGCACTGACCACTGACATATAATTCGCCGATTTCACCAAACGTGACAGGTTGCATGCCTCTATCCAGCAATAAACATTCAATATTTAATCCAGGCGTTCCAATAGGAACAATAGGATTCAGTGCAACGACATTATGGCGATTGACAGCGTATGCAGTCACTGCAACGGTGGTTTCAGTCGGGCCATACTCATTAAATAATTGCTGCTTAGGGTAAGCTTTAAGCCATGTTGCGCATTCTTTTGTATGTAAGATTTCACCGCCCAGAATAATGGTTTTTAAATCGAAAAGTGGTATGCATTGATTTAATGCTTCTTGAATGAAGGCCTTAAAATAGCTGGGTGTGATCTTAATGATATTGATTTTATTCTGCTGTAAATGCAACAAGTATTGGGCAACATTTTTTTTAATGGCATGATTACAGATCACAACTTGCAAACCCAATGCAAGGGCTGTGATGGTAGTCGTGACTGCCATGTCAAAGATAATGCTGGATGAGAAATCAATTCGATCTTGTGGGCGACACTGACTATATTCTGAAAACCAGTTGATATAATTCACAACACTCATATGCTCAACCAAGACGCCTTTGGGTTGTCCGGTTGAGCCTGATGTGTATATCACGTATGCTAAATGGTTTGCATTCACAGACACAGCTGGGTTTTCTATCGGCAACATATTGATTTCATGCCAAATGTGATCAAGTAGGAGCAAGTGTCCCTTAAACCCATTAAATTGATCTTTTGATTTTGCGCGAGTGATGACAATCGGTGTGCGGGTGTCGTCCAATATATAATGCAAACGTTCTTGCGGATGATTGGCATCTAAAGGCAAATAAGCACAACCTGATTTTAAAATCGCAACAATGGTGATGATTAATTGCGCCGAACCATCCAATGCAACAGCAATGATGTCATCTGGCTTCAAATCAAATTGTTTCAGGTAATGGGCAAGCTGATTTGCTTTATTGTTCAGATCGCCATAACAATATGGGGAATCATCCTCAATCAGGGCGGTATGATGAGGGACTTGAGCGCTGTAACGCTCAATCATTTGATGAATAGTGAGATCAACAACACCCATGCTTTATCTTTCACCGTTTGGTCGTCGCGGTTCCATTCGTTTATCTAACTTAACGTATATAGATTATTACAACCCATTGACCACAAGTAGTCCAGTCCTAATTAACTTATTGATCAAGTCGCCATCTTGCAATAGAATGGTAAGTTATCATTTAATTTGACTGTAGGATGCATATATCATGAGATGGATTTTAGTTGTATCGGCTTTTTTTCTGTATCATTCAACCTTTGCAGCAGATTTGCCTTTGACCTGTCCGCAAGCCTTACCGACCAACGACCCTAATTTTTGTGCTTCATTTAAATCCGTTGCCATCTGTCATTGCATGGACTCTGGTTTACCGGCAAGCCAATGCAAGAGTATGGACAAGATATATCGTCTCATGATTGATCGATTCGGATCCATACAAAAAGCCTGTGCATGGCAACATCATACCACAACACAAATCTGTATTGACGATTGGGAATGCTTTCGTTCAGGCGGCCTAGATTCACAAGGACGGCAGTGCAGTGACACTGGTAAAGCTTGTAACAATTAAACACGATACCTTATCCACATGCGTATTACTCCTATTTTCAGTGTGCTGGTTTATTACTTACTCTTGGTCAGTCAAGCTAATGCTGAGGCGATGAACCGCAGTCATCATCCATTTTATGCAGGGATCACGGGCGGCTATGGCTTTACAACATGGCAGGGCCTTGTCCCCCCAGAAGAGAAACAAAGTTCTGCCATGGCCATGTCTACGCCAAATAATGTCAGTGAGGGAGGCGTTCTCTATGGCTTTTTTGCTGGCTATGAATTCTTGCCCTATTTTGCTCTTGAAGCAACTTACCTGCACTACCCCGTGGCTCATGTATCATTTGATGAAGAAAGTATTTTTACGTCTGACCATGGTATTACTGAGTTTCGTACTAAAACCGAATCGGTTTCGTTAATGGGTAAAGTCATGCTTTTTATTCCGACCACCGATATCAGGGCGTATTCAAGTTTAGGGATTGCAGCAGTTCATCGCAGTGATATCATGAATGACCATTGGATGGGGAGCCCCACTTTTGGAGCTGGATTCAATTACAATCTGACAGAACATGTCATGGCAGAACTCGGTGCAGTATATACTGCAGGCAAGGGCGTATCTGAACTCAATCCGGCTGAAGATTATTTTCCTTTTCTTTATTCAGTATTTCTTAGGTTAGCCTATCAATTTTAAATTAAAACGATCATGTTGCATCATATTTTACGTATTATGTAATAGAATTGCAATGTAATAACTATATGATCTTAATATGATATTTATATGAGTAACGATAAGCGTGATTATTGATATCTACAAAGGCAAAATGGAAAAATACAGGCATTCCCGCCATCCATTCTTTAGATTTTTTTTGAACGTTACGAAATGCAAAAATGAGGATTAAAAAACTCGAGACAAAAAAGATCGGCCGCATGGTATGCGGAGTTAATAGATTGCTAAATGTTCACTCAATTCTTACCTATTACCAACTTCCCACTACTTCATTTTTGCCCATTTATGATGTATTTGGAACCAATGGCGCTTCTTTTCGACCATAAGCAATTGCATTAAACAAATCATCCCAGCTTGCAATGATATACTCGGTAAACAAGCTTTTCATTCTACTCCACAAACCAATACGCGTTCTAAACACCGCTCTCGCTTTTCTAAATAATTCACAGCATAATTCTTGAATTTGATCAACAAGAAAAGCAAGCATCAACAGCATCCCAAAATTGGTACAAAGGTGCTGATATCCATGGCCAAAATTATGTGAAAATTGGTAACCCTGATTCTTGAGTGTGTTGAAAGTGTGGTTCTCGATCTTCCAGTTAGCGCGACCTCCCCTCATTAATTGATAAACATTTTCATTAGTAATATGAATATCGGTTACCCAGCTAAAATGTTTTACCTTTCCTTTTTTATCTGTTTCCCAATACTCTATAAAATTAATATCAAAACAAGCAGTACTATTTAAAGGCACACCATTAATGTATCGATAACGATGTGTTTTTCCATCATTTGTTTCATGCCGATATTCTTGACATGCAGTATTATTAACTAAATTGAATAAATCTTTATGATTATCTGGCTTAACCCCTACAATAAAACGCATATCGGCAAACCTTAACTCGAGTAAATTAGGGTAATTTGCACCAATCGCATCTTGTACAGCAATGAGCTTTAAATGTGGATGTTCTCTTCTAATATCTGCTATCAAGCGTTTAGCAGCATTTAATTCACAGTCATTCTTGGTCGCACCATCTGTTTTTAACACCGGTTCTGGCGCCAGCGGTATCACAATTTTTTTATCGGGATGAACGATCGCAGCACACATCATATTATGATAATAAGTGACCTTATTATTAAATTGGTTTTCATGATATGCAGTAATCATTTCTTTTATCAGTTTTACATGTGTAGCATTTATATTTTTGCGTTTCCTTGCAAATAAATACTCTTTCAGCTCGGGAGGCAATTTCATATCAATCGAGAGCATTTTTTCTGTCTCATTTATATAAAATAGCTGCCAAGATAGGTATGCATTCCTGCAGAAAAGATAAGTGTTCTTTTCATAGAGGGTTATATCTTTTGGTATCTGGTCCAGTAAGATCACTTGGGGTTTATTATGTTTTTTCACACAACAATTTTGGCAATGTATTGATGAAGATGAAAAAAATCCTGTCATATCCATCGGCATCAGGTAGCGTCCATCTAAATAGCTATACGCTTCCAACGCTTTGCCTCGTTGCGTTTGGGCAAATACGCACTTGAATACTTTTCTTATTTCTCGTGGATCTACCTCATCTAGGCGTTCACGCAAATAAGTGTCACTTGGTACTTGATCTATTTGATAAAGCGTTCGTAGATTGCGCTTAATGACGTCATTCGTTTTGGAATATTCTTCAAATTGTAATAATGACGGAGATTTCATGCTAAACATTGCCAATCCTGACATTAAACAATCCACTAATTCAATTTCAGACCTTTTTGTAATCGTACGTGGCGGGTTGATCTTCGTAAATTTTTCATGAATAAGGGTTAATAATCCTTGTGCAGATAAATATTTCCTTGATTCCATCACAGTCAGCACATCCTACATGGTTAAAAGCCATATAGATTAGCAGATTCCGTTTCAGTATCAATAATAGATTTTATGATTTACTAATAGTGTTACGAATGATGGACTCACTATGCTTTTATAAAGCATATTATGTAATACGAAAAATATTGAAATGCTAAAAACCACCTGAAAACTTTACGAAAGGTAGCTATACAACGCCCTTGCAAACCTACTCTCTTAGGGCTTTATTTACTTAGCGGAAATTGCTGGGAAAAATAATGGGCACAAATGCTCAATATTAAGCTTTATAGAACATGATGGTTAATGACTGTGTCGGTGGTGATTACTTAATATTTGGTTGCAGTATTCTTACGAAATTGATACTCAGCCACAAAAAGTATTAAAGCGCCACTCCAGATATTTGCATCTCTTAAAGAAATAAAAGAATAGAGCAAAAAACTTGGTAACATCATCTTTTGAAAGACTAAGTGGTCTTGATGTGTGGTCACAAAATACATGCACCCACAACCTTCATCGCCATTTACGTAAACGGTTCGATATCTATCTATATTAAAGTCTCCTTCCAATAGAGGTATTATCCTAAAATTAACCCCCAGGATGAAAGATATACATAGCATTAAAAGAAAAGAATAACCCTTAGATATTTTAAATAATTTGAAAGCAAGGAAAAAAGATATTATTAAATTTACCGCTGTAGGGATAAGAAATCCTACGAGCATGTCTACAATGCCCCCTAATATACCAGAAATAGGGTGTAGACAAATGATATAAATTGCACATAAGTAGCCCACTACACCTAGAGTAGTAATACCATTTTTTACCCAATTTTCTCTAAGGGAGAAGTTTAGTCGCATGCTTAATTTTACTTGATCCGCAGAAGAAAGTATATTAGACCATTCCCATGAATCGTAACGCCGTTACGAAATCGACCATGCACGGCACCAAGCATTACACCACTGACGTCCATATTTCCTGAACATCCAATATCAATAATATAGTGCTTATGGATGTTATTGATGGTTAAAAAATATAACATTTTTAATAATTGATGCAAAATGATTCAATTAAAAATTCGGCCTTACACGTAGTATTTCGTGGGAATAGAATTAATAAAAATCCACTTCTATCTCCGCACCACTGTAAATAACTTGTGGTACTAATGGTGTGCGTCCCCTACCACCAACGCCTTCTGTCAACTTCACAAAACCATAACTTTCCATCATACGCAAAGTACGGAGTAAGTTATTAGCAGTTCTACCAGTAATACTTTCTAGGTCTTTGATTGATTTAGGTTGTGTTTCAATAATTAGTTTGAGTAGGGCTTGATTATCCTCAGACAAAACATGGGCTAATGATTTCATAGAACGAAACCAAATTTTAGGCTCACCTTTTTTTGGTTTATACTTACCTGTTGCTATTGCAATTGTTCTTTTTTTAAATTGATCTAGCGGCATAACACCAACTTTGACAATTCTATGTGTCATCTTACTCATGTCTTGAGTCCTCTAATTTTTTTAATGCTTTTTCAACTTCTTTCCAAAAATCTTCAAGCAACTTTCCAGCGTTCTCATAATGATATTGTCGACCATTATCATTTCTATCTCTATGCCAATGATCATATGTTCTCTTAGGCGCAACATTTGTTTTTTTGGCATATTCAATTGCATGGGCATTATCAAAACCTAGTAATCTTTCATTATGCCGGTCGTGTAAAGTAAGCGAATATTTTACTCCGTGCGGCCTATCCTTGTTTTTCTCAACTTTTTTTACATCGAACTTAACCCATAATCCTAAGTGCTCATCAATGACATATTTTATACCATCAAGTTCTAACAAATTTTCTAGCGTTTTATCTTCCTGAGACATTTAATAATATAACCTTATGGCAATTTGTTACATAATTAAATATATCATAAGATGATATATTTATCAACGTTATTAAGACATACTTTGCAAGTTGATATTTTTCAGCAAGTTACACAATAGTTCAATTTTTGACCGATTCAAAGAAAGGGCTGCTATCCCCTTGCGCAACGTGATTCGCCCACACCACTTTTAATCTCACTTTGGCATTTCGTGAACAGTACGAAATTCGTGACGCATAACACCATATGGCTCACAAGCTTCATGACTACTTTTCTTTATGAGCTAATAAAATAAACAATGTATGTTGTTTGGGTCATTACAATTATTATGTATAATATATTATCTAATTAATTGAAAGTAAATAAATTATAATCAATAATGAATCATTATCTGTACGCCAAATCGCAGCTCCTAACCAGCATCCTATTGATTTAAAAAAATAATATTTGTTATGCTCCTCGGTTGAAATTTAGCTGGCTTATGATATCATAATTTGATATCATAAACAGGTGAAGAATGAATAAAACGCACCGAAAAACATTGGAAGCTATTTTCCAACATCCTGTGCCAGCCACTCTTGAGTGGCGACGAGTAGAGTCATTATTGCAAGCAGTTGGCGCTCAAGTGATTGAAGGCGCAGGATCAAGAGTGAGGTTTGAACTGAATGGTGTGATCGGTACTTTTCACAGGCCACATCCACAAAAAGAAGCTAAGCCATATCAGGTTCGTGATGCGCGAGCATTTCTTGAAAAAGCGGGGATATTACTATGAATACTATGCACTATAAAAGTTATGCGGCTAGAATTGAATATAGCGAGCAAGATGATTGCTTCGTGGGACATATTGCAGGAATTAACGATATCGTGGGTTTTCATGCTAATTCTGTATCTGAATTGCATGTTGCCTTTGAAGAAGCTGTCGATGATTACCTTCTAACGTGTAAAAAATTAGGAAGACCACCACAAAAGCCATATTCTGGAAAAATTATGTTACGCGTTCCACCTGAAATTCATGCACGTGCGGCTATGATGGCAGAAGCTCATGGGAAAAGTTTGAATTCATGGGTGACAGACTTGCTTTCTAGTGCTGATTGATTTCGCGTCGCACGCTTTTAATATTGAAATGGCGAATCGTAATAACAGTACGATATCTACAGCGCACAACACTAGATTCCTCATTAGTAGTAAATATTTTTCATGAACACAACTAACGATAAAAGGTGCTTATCCTATATTTAGATCGATAATTTGATGGTTTTTGATATATGTTTCTCCTACGGCTGTTGTTAATACACCGTATCCATAACCTTCAACAATCATTTTAACTCGCTGTTATTCCGCGCGGAATAACAGCGAGTTCTGTGTTATCAACGGGTTAACCGAACCTATACCAACAGTTTTTCTATCTTATTGAAAAAATTAACTATTGTTTGCAATGTTTATTTTCATTTCAAAAATTTTACTTTTTTAATTAAAAAGGTTAATATTTAATCATATCGTGATATTAATTGAGAATAATACATGGCATTACCAAGAGATAATACGATTCCTCCAGAATATATAAATAGTCAGAAACAGCGGTTTGTAAGTAAAAAACAAACTGAATTGAATGCTGCATTAGATATCATTAAAAATAAACTTTCTTGGTTAGAATCGGATATTAAGCATAAAAATGATATTTATTCATTTATAACTGGAGATAATACTGGATGCGTTGAGACAATACAAAAATATATCATCGTCCTGAAAACAATTTTAACTATTGAAGAAATCAAAAAAATTGAAATATTACACAATCATATAAACTTGTTAATCACTTCACTTCAAAATGTTTTAGACAACATTTCTATCAATAAAAAAAGTTGCCAATTTTATTCTGAATTTATTATCGAATTATCCAACTTGTATTCATTCGAGGTTAATGCAGATGGCAGTATTAGTAAAAAGAATGTTCCCCAAACAAACCAAGACATTGTCACGAGTAATACGAATTCTAATATTGTCACTACCTCGTCACTACCTCGTGAACCGAACCTTAAATTAGCTCATTCTAACAGTGTCATTTACCAATTAACTAATGGGATTACCACGCAACTAAAGTCATTAAAGAATGAGAGTAACACTTTTACTCAGGGTAAAATAAAAATTTTGGGCGATCTTAATCAATATTTACTGATGTTTGAAAAAACAGTGAATGAAAATAAAACATTGAGTGATCTCATAAATTCTTGGCTGGACGAAAATGTAAAATGTCAGGCTCTTAATACAATATTAACTCGGCGTGAGATACTTTGCATATCTCACTCTTCGGGAATGGAATGTAATTTACTAAAAGAGATTAATGATTTTTTAAAAATGTACGGTTCTTATACTATTCAAACAGTTCAACAAACAATAGACATCAATCGCGTGCCAGTAGATATTCTTTCCAATGCATTATCATCTTATTTGTCTGCAGAAGAAATTAACAAATTTAGTAGTGCTAATAAATTTCTTCTTTTCAATATAAAAAAAGAAGTTGGCCCTTTAAATGCCCATCTTGTTGATAATTTTTACTATAGAATCGTAATGACGGTGACAGGGGAAATATTTTATTCTAGTAGAGAAAATAAATTTGAAAGCTGGCACTCTATTCCAGTACCAGATAAAGGCGTTCTTAAATGTTATTTAGAAAATAATCCATCATGGGTTTATCCCAAAGAAACAGGCAATTTATGGGTTGCGAGCAACACAGACAATTTATATACCTTAGATTTAAAAGATTTTCATGCTAATCGGTCAAAAATAAGATTTAATATTTGGAATAAGATAGCTTTACCATCCGGTTTTAAATTAGATAGATTGATTATGACTAATTTACGTAATTACAAGCATGATAAAGCATGTGTATTTATTATCGATAAAAAAAATAATCAAATATTTGCTAGAGGAAATAATTATTTAGGAGCGCTTGGTATTGGTAAAGAGGCAATAGATGATAGAGATGAAAGCGACATCATTACTAGTTGGGAGAAAGTTTTATTGCCATCGACCTTTGTATTAGACGAAATTATATCCTCTGGCAACGAAACGCATTATTTCATAGGTAAAAACGGCAAGATTTATGTTAGTGGTGCATTCTACAAGAATAATAGATGTGCTAAATGGCCTAAATTTACTCTAATAAGCACTAACACACCGACTTTATTAGAAACTAATTTTGCTTATAAAGCAAATATAGATTTTTTTGTAGGGCAATCTGGGATTTATTACACCACTCATAAAAAAATGGGTATTTATCTTAAAGTACTCAATCAACAGGGTGAATTTATAATAGAAAAAAATAAAAAATGTATTGTCATATTACCAGATGACTTTGAGATTGAAAAAATTAGGCGATTTTCAAAAAGTACATTTTTTATCGGAAAAAATGGCAAAGTTTTCTTACATAACGAAGAAAAATCATACTTTATTACTTTACCCACAAATTTTATTTTACAGGACATTATTGCAGCAACTAGTGCAGATCCTCGGCATCATCAAAAATTTTATTTTATAGGTGAAGAGAATAGAATCTATATAATGGATTCTGACGATAATACAGGATCTGAATATCGTCTTGTACCAAATTTATCAAAATATACTTTGCAAAAAAAAATGGTTGTTTCTATGAGTCCTGATTGGTTTGCATATGTGTCAAATGCGGATTTGCTTTTTATGACTGATACCGGCCAACTTTGTAAAATTTATTTTGATCATGGGAAGCTAAAAATTGAGACACAAAATCCAGCAGAAAATCGTACTGATAAACCTTCCTGCTCGCTCATGTAATCAATTACAGTCATACATATTTCTCTTAGAACAGGGGAAATTACTCTTTCTAGTATTCATTATTAATTTCCTCCTGCAAAATTATTTGCTTTTATAATTGATTAATATTTGTATTTTCACACTTCAATCCTTTGCTGATAACTGATTCTTTATCAACTTTAATTTCTCATCGAATATAATTTTATCCGTAGGCGATAATGGGGATGATAAGAGCTTTGGCAGCAGCCACGAGTCCTAAAATGATGTTTGATGCATAACTGAGAGGGGTGACCAGTCCCTCAATATTTTCGGAACTGGCGAACTAAGATTGCCGCAAATGGTCAGTTTCGGTAATGTTTTAGTGATGAGATTTGGTATGGTGTGATGACTTATTTCTACCCAATGCTTCGGCTAGCATTGTAATAACAAGTGTATTTAAACTAACGCCTTCTTCTTCAGCTTTTTCAACAAGTCGTAAGTGTATTGATTTTGGGACACGTTGCACCCATTTTCCACTTTGATTCTCAAGCTCGCCTGGTTTTGGGATATTACGTTTAGCTTCTTTAGCAGCGCTAATCCAGCATTGCACCGCATCACGCCCGTTTTCAATAGCCTCCTCGATCGTCTCTCCATCTGACATGCACCCTGGTAAATCAGGAAACTCAATTAAATATCCGCCGCCATCACTTTTTGATAGATGACGAATAGTAAATGGATAATCGAGTATTTTTTCTTTTTTCATGAGTTACCTCCTAATGCATCAATTAACGACACCAGCTTTTTCACGTATATGGGTTTTATAGGGCGACGTGAAGGAATCGACAGTAATTCCACCCATTCTGGATGATCAAATACCACATGACTGCCACCTGATTTACGTACATTAATACCATAATGTTTCGCAATGGTTTCTAGCTCTTCAATGCGCCAATCACGAGGGTTATGACACATTTTTGTTAATAACTTATGAGTCGTTGTCATATTAATATAGTACTATATATAGTATCAAAATGCAATAGCAGTTCACATATTGAGCTAATCATGATCAATGGTAGATTACAGGAACCGATTTTATTACAAGATGCAATATCACGTGATCCAGATGGCAGGTGCAATAGAAGACATTTATAACATATATGTTCAAGTTTTAAGCTTTTTACGAAGATGAAGGGGAAATGACCCTTCGGAATCGGCTTTCAGGAGCAGATTTCAAACCATTCCAAGTAGCTGCTATTAAGAGTAGTGGTTATAAGCGTTGGAGAAAAGGCGAAATTAAATTAGCAGGAATTGCTTTTTTTGCACCGGCGCTAAAGGATTTGTAGAGAATTGTCATTTCATCAGTTACAATAATGGTTTAGCCATTCATTGTGGATTGTTTTTTAAACTTTAGGGAATAATGTTATGAACATCAAAAGGGTAGGTTATTGTGCTAGAAATTGGTACATGATACCAGCAATTATTGCCGCTTTGTGCACACTGTCATTTTCTGTGAGTGCTGCGGATGGTGATAATCTTACGTTTTTTGAACGCTTGGTGTCTGCTCGTCCTATGATTTCGCCAAGTACGAGTGTTGCAACACCTGTTGCCTTCGGCGTGGGTTGGGGAACGGTGTTTGTCGGTGTCACAGGACAAACAGGTACAACTTTTTCAGGCCAACCGTTTGGTTCATATGCGGCAGGGTTTGGACTGGGCGATGCTAATCGATATGTGGCATTAACCACGACTGTCACCTCAGGCGGTCTTGATGAAGTCACAAGAGATGGAAACTTAAATTTTCAAGTATCACGTAACCTCTTTCCGGATACTGCAATTGCAGTCGGTGTGGAAAATGTCGCACCATGGGGCGCTGATCGAGACAACAAAATGAATACCTATCTTGTTGCCTCTAAAGTATTTTCATTTTGTTTATCAGGAAACTATACCTTAAATGTGATCGGTACATTGGGTGCAGGTAATAGCCGTTTTGTGCAAAACTTTAGGGAAGATCAAGACCATAATGATGTGAATACCGTGCGACCCTTTGGCAGTGTCGGCATTCTCGTATTACCACAAGCCGCTCTTATGATTGATTACGTTGGTTTAACTTGGAATGCCGGGATATCCGCTGTGCCATTCCAAAGTTTCCCAATTGTTGTCAGCGTTTCTGCAGAAGATTTAACTAATCGTGGTGGTAATCATATCCCCATTGTGGGTGCAATCGGTTATTCTTGGACATTTGCTTAATTGATCATGGAGATCGTGTGATGAAATTATCATCCTTAGTAAAAATTACAATGCTTAGCGTATTAAGTTGGTCAAGTGTCAGCATGGCAGTGCCCACTACGACAGAATTGAATGCATTGGCACGTTCTGTGCATGACAGTGTTCAAGGGGCGACGATCAGGAACATTAGTCGTCAAAACACCGCAAATGATGTTGCCATATCGATACAAACCACGAGAGGGACGACGGTGTTGCATGTCAACTCAGATGAAGTAGGCCCTGTACTTGCCATGTTGGAAAATCCCCGTTTCGTTGGCAGGAATAATGCCAGTATTGCACGTGACATTATGAACAATAATACCGCAGTGACTGGTGGTGAGAGTGCTGATCAAATTGAGCAAAGCAATGCCGTATTAATTGATGATACCACAGTACAAAGCAATGCAGCGCTAGTCGGTGGCTTTGCATCTGGATATGTTCCAAGTGGTGCAGCATTTGTGACCTCAACGGTCGCATCCGCCAATCAACAAGCCAGTAAATAACGTTTAGAGGAATGTAGTGACCACTATGTTCCTCATCTTTTCTTCCCTCGTATTCTGCATGTCACCCCATTAATGCATTGATTATTTATTTTCTGCGTGTAAAAATAATCAACACCATTTTTTGTTCGGAATTCACAGGATGATGACGTATGTTTAAAAAAATTTTAATGATATGCGTCGGTAATATTTGTAGAAGTCCCATGGCGAGCGCCTTATTAGCAGAAAAATTAAAAATCATTGATCAAGACATTACGGTGAGTTCTGCAGGAATCGCAGCGCTTGTGAATGCGCCCGCTCATGCTTATGCAAAAGCGTTGATGTTGCAAAGAGGCATTGATCTTTCAACACATCGTGCTCGTCAAGCCACGCCTGAATTGTTACTGGATGCCGATTTAATTTTAACGATGGAGACTAGACAATCAGAACAACTTGAATATATACTGCCGAGCATTCGTGGAAGAATACATCGTCTTGGTAAATGGGGTGATTTTGACATTGCCGATCCTTACCAAAGACAAGAGTCTGTTTTTGAACATGTCCTCGCCTTAATCGAAGAGGGCATCACTCAATGGCAAAGGAAATTATGGGCGTAATATCAAATCACTTCAAACTTATAGGAATCCTTTACCTTATCTTATCATTGAGTGGTTGCAGCATCTTACCTGGTATGCAAAACCCTAGCTTGTCACGCATGCATTTGCAATCAAGAGAAACACATCGTCCTATTCAGTCTACTCTGGTTCCGATTACTCCCTCTTTAATTTTCGAGCAACATCAAAAGCGTTATGTTTATCGCATAGCGCCTGCTGATGTATTAAATATCATCGTTTGGCAACATCCAGAGTTTGGCTTAGCTGAGATACGCATTGCCAACGCACCCAGTACACATGGCGCTGCAGGATCAGAAGGTTACTTAGTGAATCCTGAAGGCGACATTTTTTTCCCCCTCATTGGTTACCTGCATGTTGCTGGCAAATCGGTCGATGAGGTACGCAAAGAGATAACGCATCGTCTACGTAAATACGTTAATAACCCACAAATCAATGTGCGCGTTGCTGATTTTCGCGGGCAAAAAATATATGTGGTTGGTGAAATCATGAAGCAAGGTTATTTACCACTGAATGATCAACCACTCACCATCACCGATGCCTTAACCATGTCAGGTGGCATCGATCCAAATTCTGCTGACCCAAGTCACATTTATATCATTCGCGGTGATTTTACTTCACCCACGGTTTATTGGTTGAATGCGAAAGAACCTGATTCATTATTACTAGCGGAACGGTTTAATTTGCAACCAGGGGATGTGTTATACGTTTCATCAGCGACAACGACACGATGGAACCGTGCGTTGAATCACCTGCTGCCTACCTTGCAAACGATTTGGTATACGAAAACGATCACAAATAAATAGGATATGTTGATTGATAAGGATGTTATGAATAATTTATCGACAAAGAAAGCTGGCCTCATTGGATCGGATTGGTTTGACCTACGCAGCTTATTCTATGAGTTATTACTCAACAAATGGTTGATCATTGGCGTGACGATGGTGACACTCGCTCTTGGTGTGTTGGTAGCCTATCAAAAACAACCACAATATCAAGCAACTCTCTTGATGCAAGTGGTTAATAATCAACATAGCCCAGTTGGCATGATTTCTAACTTAAGTTCGCATTTCAATCTAGGATCATCAGAAGATCCTTCTGCCATGCAGGTGGCGTTAATCCGCTCGCGTTTCATTTTGAATCCCGTTATTAAATCATTAGGGATTGATATTAGTGCTTTACCAAAAGAAATGCCCATTATCGGTCATTTTTTTCCTGACAAAAATCTCACGATACGCATCAATAAATTACAAGTCCCACATCATTTAATTAATCAACCATTAAGTTTGATCGTTGATAAGAGCAATCGTTTTCATGTGCAAAATGCTGATAAAAAAGTCCTCGTGCAAGGAAATGTGGGCCAATTATTAAAGAGCCAAGATCAGACCTTTGCTATTCAAGTGGATGCCCTCTCTGCTCCACAAAAAACAGAATTTACTCTCATCAAACATTCTGATGTGACAATTATCGAAAAGCTCATATCGCGTTTAAAGATTGTTGATTTAGGATTGACAGCAGGAAATGCTCATAAAACCGGTATCTTACAATTGAGTTTAACTGGCCCTGATGCAAATCAAATTGTGAATATATTGAATGCCATCGCAGCAACAGTACGCACAAAAGACATGGAAAAAAAATCACTGGAAGCGGAAAAAACACTGGAATTTCTAACGCAGCAATTGCCCTTGGTCAAAGCTTCTCTTGAGGAAGCTGAAGCGAAATTAAATCATTATCGGGCAAAGACAGGTAAAATTGATATCAAATTGCAAACACAGTATTTACTGACACATTTATCTGATCTTGATAAGCAACTTGAAACGATTCGGTTAAATCGTATGGAAATGTTGCAAAAAAACACGGCATCACACCCATTTATTATTGCATTGAACCAAAAAGACAAACAATTGACAACCGAGCGCACGCGTTTGTATGGCCAATTAAGTCAACTGCCTGAATCCGATCAAGTTGCTGTTAATCTCATGCGGGATGTTAAGGTAAAAAATGAATTGTATTTGTTGCTGCTCAATAAAATGCAGGAGCTGCAAGTCATTAAAGCTGGAACAGTAAGCGATATTCGTATCTTATCTTTAGCCTCATTACCTGACCAATCATTACCAAGGGGAAGGGTGCTCATTACCATCGCAAGCGTCATTTTTGGTTTGATGCTAAGCACTCTCATCATTTTTATTCGTAAATTACTCTTTCATCATGTTGATGATCCTTATTGGTTAGAACGTAATGGTAATATTGTGAATTTGGCTATCGTTCCCTATAGTACGCGGCAAGCATCAAACATCTTGACCTTGAACCTCAATAAAAATAAATATGTGCCCCTCCTTGCTGCCGCAGAACCGCACGATTATTCGATTGAATCGTTACGCAGTTTACGTACGTCTTTCCAAATGATGTGCACACAGGCGAAAAATAATATCATTGCCATACTTGGGATCAGCCCTGGAATTGGTAAATCGTTTGTTTCGGCTAACTTTGCTTATCTGTTAGCGGACATCGGAAAAAAAGTGTTATTGATCGATGGGGATTTTCGTCGCGGTCATTTGCAGCAATATTTTTCAACCGCGCGTACACCCGGAGTCACTGAAATCATCAATCAAACGGTTACCCTGAAGCAAGCCATTGTACAGGATAAGCACCAACATAATTTACATTTTTTACCCACTGGCGTACTACCCAAGAATCCATCCGAATTGATCATGACCAGTGCATTTAAACAATTTATTCATGACATTTCACAACAATATGATTACATCGTCATTGATACATCCCCTGTGCTCGCTGTGACAGATGGTGCGTTAATTGGTGCACTCTCTGGCACGAATTTTTTGATTGTGGGCGCTAAGGTGCATCAAGCTGAAGAAATTGATTTAGCAGTTAAGCGGTTCTCGAATGCGGGCATCAGTTTACAAGGCTATATTTTTAATCATGTGCGATCTGAATCAAAAACTTATGGTTATTCTCGTTATCACTATTATTATACGTACGACAAAAAAGACGTTAAATAACAGCATTTCTGCTTAATTCCGATGATTATTGAATGAGTTAGCTTCTCTTTGTTTCCCCTCCAGCAATTTTCTTAACCATTGCTATACTTATCGACAATGGATGGATTCGCATCCTATATATTAATAAACACTAAAACGAGAGGTCACACATTATGATAAGGCTATCTAACATTTTTCATCTTCGTTCTTTTTCCAAACGATTGACTGTGCTGATGGTGATATTACTCATGAGTACGTCATTATTTGCATCTTCAGCACGTGATGTGCTGTTATCTCAAGGTTATGTTGAAGTACCGATTTATTTTTCTTCCCATCCCAGTGCGATTTTAGTTGATATCGCTTTTTCTGATGGTAACTCACATCCATTTTTAGTGGATAGCGGATCGACCGTGACTTCATTCCACCTTGGATCAGATGGCATTGCCGCAATGGGCATGCGATTACACAATAAAAGTATCTTAAATGGCGGCAGTGGCGGGGCCTACATCAGGGAACGACAAGCGACGATTCCAATGATTAGGATGGGCCAATTTACTGCATATAATGAACCTGCTTATGTGTCCATGAGTGGCGGAACGAGTCATTTATTCACAGGCATTATTGGCGCTGATTTTCTTCGCAGACACCAAGCCATACTGGATGTTGCTAATCACACCCTGTACCTAAAACCAAGTGGCGCGTATTCTGCCAGTCGTCTTTTAGCAAGCTCATTGATGCAAGCTGGCTATCAAGCGATCCCTTTACAACGTTCAGCATCAAGACATCAAATTGTCATGGTGTCTGTCAATGGTTCTCAAGCAACACCGTTTCTGTTTGACAGTGGTGCATCAAAAACCCTGGTTTCAGATGCTTATGCAAGATCACATGGCATGGCTGTCGAACAAAACGTTGATGGTGCAACAGGTGCAACAGGCGGTCATTTCTCAGTGGGTAGGACCTATGTCAACCGATTTGTGGTCGGTCACGTCGCTTTTGGTAACCAACAAGTTTATACGACAAATTTTAGCCATATTTCAGCAGGCAGTCGTCAAGTGAGTGGCGCCATTGGTATTGATTGGATGAGCGATCATGAGGCAATCGTTGATATGGCGCATGACGTTGTGTTTGTTAGACGTTGATGATGGCTGATATAAGCACGAAAGGCATGATCAACAATCGTGTCCAGATCCGAGTATTGTGGGGCCCATTGTAGTAATTGTTGCGCACGTGTGGCATCAGCGACCAATATCGCAACATCGCCAAGACGCCTTGGGCCAAACTTAAATGGAATGCGTTTTCCTAATACCTTAGAAACGGATTGTATGACTTCTAATACAGAATACCCACGTCCAGTACCTAAGTTACAAATTATATGATCGCCTTTATTCAGTAATACTTGCAATGCCAGTAAGTGTGCCTGGCATAAATCAGTGACATGGATAAAATCGCGAATGCAAGTGCCATCTGCTGTTGGGTAATCGTGGCCAAATACCATCATGTCATGACGTTGGCCGAGCAGGACTTGAAAAATGGTCGGAATGATGTGGGATTCTGGTTCATGACGTTCAGCAAGCCTTGCACTTTGATCCGCGCCAGCTGCATTAAAGTAACGCAAAACAGCATAACGTAAACCATCGCTCTTGGCAAAATCCTTAAGCATTTCTTCTACCATCCATTTACTGCGACCATAGGGATTGACTGGTGCAAGTGGATGTGATTCTGTAATCAAAGATGATTTGGGTTCACCATATACTGCTGCAGTGGATGAAAAAATAAAATGCTTCACATTATTTTTTAACATCACCTCTAATAAATTCAAAGTGGCACAAACATTATTTTGGTAATATTTGAAAGGCAACCGGACTGATTCGCCGACCTCAATATACGATGCAAAATGCATGATGGCTTTAAATTCATGTTGTTTCATTATGCTCATGAGTAAAGCGGTATCATTCATGTCACCGACGATCAATTCAGCATCAAGGACTGCATCGCGATGACCCGTGCTCAAATTATCTAATACGATGGGTATATAGCCATTTTGACGCAAGGTCAGGACCATATGTGAGCCAATATAGCCAGCACCACCGACCACCAAGATTTTATTTGACATGCTTAGTCATCCTTGCAGCAGAACCATGATCCTGTTCAGTGAAGCTCGCTTTTGGTTGACTAGTCTGTGTTTGTATCCAATACCACACACACCAAATTACGCTTACTGATAGACCTAAAAATAATAATGTCCACTCCGGCCACCAACAGAGGGTATAAGCCATGGGCGATAAAAATACTAAATTGACCATTGAGATGCCGAGAGTGACTTGTTTATGGGTTGCGCCATAGATAATGAATTGATGATAAGCATGGTCTTTATGTGCTTCATACCATACTTTACCCTGATAAATGCGAGAAAATAATGTGAAAGTGGCATCCCATAAAAAAACGGACAGGAGGATGATCCAAAATGCAATCGGTAAATCATGTGTGTTCACTGTTGCAAGAGCGAGTACTGCAAACACATAACCCAGAAAACCACTACCGACATCACCTAAAAAGATTTTTGCTGGTGCCCAATTCCATATCGTAAATCCTGCAATGGTGGCCGATAAGAGCAATAAGATGATGGCCATATCATATTTCCCTAATAGCCATAACATGATGCCACTCATGATACTGATAAAGATGCCTTCGCTGCCTGCTAATCCATCGATACCATCCATAAAATTATAAAAGTTAATACACCATACAATTGCAATCACGGTCACAAGATGGCCAAAGATGGACAAATTTATTTCAATAGTGCCGAGGTTAATGGATTGCAAGCCATCCAGCCAGTATACTGCCCAAAGGGCTACAATGAAGTGAGTGAGTAAACGATAACGTGCTTTGATTGTATAGAGATCATCACAATAGCCGATAAACGCTATCAATCCACCACCACCACACAAGGCATAACATAAATTTAATTCAATTTTATCAAGCCAAGTAAAACTTAAAATGATTAGAAGGAAAATTGCTACAATGGCAAGTCCTCCCACACGCGGTATGGGCGTCACATGTAAGCTTCGTTCATTTGGAATATCGAGAATGACGTGCTGCAATGCGTATTGTCGAACCCGTCCTGTTAACCATAATGACAATAAGAAAACACAAAAAATGACAACAAAATATAAAGCGCTCTCCATGCTATAATCCTTTATATTCTTTAATAATATTCGGCAGCATTGATTTCAAATTGTATTCTGGTTGAAAAAGCAATTCACGTTCTATGCAATCAGATTGATAATACGCTGAATCAAACAATTTCGAAAATGTTTCTGAATTAAATGGTAGGCGCAGCCTAGCGAACCGCTCAGCAAAATCACCAATCGATGCAAGACATTTAAAAACAAATAAAGGAATACGCAAGAAAGGTGCACGTTTACCTAATGCTTCACGCATCAATGCATCGATTGTGTCAGTTGAATACTGGATACCATCTGTCACAACATAAATTTTACCATTCGCATTAGGTGTGTTTGCAGCAAGAATTGCAGCCTTGCAGATATCGTTTACACTCACCATCGAACGCCGATTATTGACTGTTGGCAAAGGGGGAAAGATGCCACGATCAATGGCTTTTAACATGCTGGCTAAATTTCCTTTCCATCCTGGTCCATAGACTAATGCAGGACGTAATATACAGATATGCATATTGGTTTTATTGTTTTCTTGCAGTAGTATCTCTTCTGCTTGACGTTTAGCAAGGCCATAAGGGGACATTGATGATTGCTCATGGTCCGTACTGGATGCCGCTTTGACACTGCTAAAGAAAATAAATCGTTTAACGTGTGCAGCCTTTGCTTCTTTAAAGATAGACGTTGTGCCTAAAAAATTAATGTCATGATGTTTTTGTGGGTCATTGTGCTTTGTTTCAGCATGAGCATAGCCACCTAAATGAAACACCGTATCGATGCCTTGGCAACTGCCTAAAAGACTGTTAGGATCAGTCAAATCACCGATCCAAGTTTCGACTTCGTTTGCAAAATAAGATGATTTGTCCTTGTTGCGGAGTAACACGCGTACTTTAATTTGCTGTTCTAATAGCAGATGAACGAGATGTTTGCCAATAAACCCTGTTGCACCCGTGACTAATACCTTATTCATTTGTATCATCCATAACGTGATCTAAAATAACGCCTTAACTACCAATTGTATATAGTCGTAATAAAATGTACAATCTTTGCTTAATGCAAGTAATGACCATGTTGTATCATGTGATTCATGTAAATTGTCACTCAAAATTTTAGTTTTTGATCAAAAATTTATTGTGTTCGTTATGGAAGGATTTAAAGTCAGGGACATGCGTATTATTATTGTTACCCAATATTTTTGGCCAGAAACATTTCGTATTAATGAACTTG
>Ga0207073_1027_pt1 | contig 30717 bp, 23 predicted proteins | sample Alteio_BWMinHeat_65_FD_153575 | JGI IMG/M metagenome (GOLD analysis project Ga0207073, IMG submission 153575) | Enriched cells from forest soil in Barre Woods Harvard Forest LTER site, Petersham, Massachusetts, United States -... | ecosystem: Environmental > Terrestrial > Soil > Temperate forest >...
GTGGTGTGATGTAACTTGCAGGTTGAGGTTGTGCAAGGCATAATTTGCTAAACCGATCTGTTTCTTTTTCTTTGTTTATTTCTGATTGACTTGACTGTGTTGTTGAAGGTGCATTGTTGTGCATCATACTCTGTTTTAATTGCTCAAGCGATAATATACTCGGCGTTATATTCGTAGTTGAAGGTTGATGATAACCATATCCCGTTGTTGATGTGGATGAACCAGTACCATAAGGTTGCTGAATTTGATTATTACTACGTTGCATAACATATCTCGTTTTATTCAATTTTAGATAAGATATTATACTTTAGAATACTAATCGAATTATTAACAATTTCTTAACGTTATTCAGCAGGTATCGAGCTTACAAACCCGCATGTCGTGTTTAGAGTATATTTTCTTATGACTTATTTGCTGCAAAGCCATTACCATTACCTTGCAATGCTGTGACTTGCGCGTGCGTTGGCATTGCCGCAGTCGGCTGAGGTGGCATTGATACAGCTTGCGAAGAAGGATATCCAAAAAAACCATTTTGTGCAGGTGATTGTGGTTGCGGCGGCACCCCTTGATAATAGTTTGGTGCGTAAGCTAGTGGATGGCCAGGATAATAATTAGAAGATGATATTGGCGCCCTTTGTTGTTTCGGCGGCACATAACCATACCCTGATGGATTAGGTGATGCTGGGTATAAATAAGCACCCATTTGCTGTGGACTTGCTGGCATCGCATATCCTTGTGTCTGTGTATAAACTGGTTGATACGCCAGGTGATGATGCGGCATCGGTCCAAGTGACGGGGCTTGCGAATAAGTTGTTGACGGCGGCAGATGAGTAGTCGAAACCGGTGGCTGGGTTACGGCTTTATGAGTTTGTTGAAACATGCCGAATGTTGCATGCGAACGACTAACAGGATTGTTTTTGTTGGCGTTTGTTTTTCTTGGTGTAGCGGTTGCATTGGGTGCTTGCGCCTTACGTGACAATTTTGGTGCATCCACTGCACTCACGCCATCTCGCAACTGATATAGTTTATCGAACACAGATGCATTTGAATGATGGGTTAACAGACAAAATTCAATAATTGCATTTAGTTGATTAGCAAGCACAGATTTACTGGCACTAAAGATATTGTTATCTTTAATGTAACAAGCTTGTGTCAGATTGATAACGACTTCAACAAGCTTATTTTCAAAATCGGGATTAATGCGAACATTCGGATGCGTTTCGATATAAAAACTCACCATGGCTTGGAAAGCGGGCCGGATAAAATCGATTGGGTTAATGTAATCGAGAGATGCTCTATCCGTTTGAACATCTTGTTTCAAAAATGCTTTATCTTGATTTTTTATAAAATCATAAAACTCGAGGTAAGGTGCTTTTTTTGGTAAAGGATTGCGAAAATCTTGTAGATAGACTTCTTTTAAAAGACCCTTGTTTAGAATATCATCTAAACCCTCAATCTTTTTGATACCTTGAAACTTTTTCGCTGTTTTATATAAACACCATGCATAAGAAGTATATTTCGCATTGGGTTTTTCGACTTGTATACGATCTGCTACACAATCTCTATCAAATGCAGCATTGTCTTTGTGAGCAATAAAATCAAAATTACCATTCTGGCACACAAGAACCATTTCGCCAGAATTAATAGCAAGAGGTTGATGAGTGACATAATCCGGTTTTCGATTGGTCAGATCACATGTTAAACCAGAAGCGAGCGGCATTTCTAAATTTAAAAATGGAATGCTGTTGTACTCGTATCGATTAAATACATCGTATTTTGCGATCACTTTTTTGAGTAAATTTAAATCTGTTGTCGTCTGGGATTTATCAGGCATTAACAATAAAATATCACTGACTGCAAGGTAAGGTAGAGATTTTTGAATTAATTTGCCACTTTCCGTCATCCAATAAACAATTGAGTGTCCATTTTCGTTAATCATGCCTATCGTATCTGGTGGCAATTTATCATTTTCACTAAGCTTATTATTGAGATGTTTAATTTGTTTAAATGGTTGCACATCAACATTAACAGTAAACCCAGAACTCACCAACAATTGAACGATTTCTTTAAATTGAGCTTGCATGATTTGCATATCAGCATGCGATGGAGCTTGAATATACATATCAACATCAGAAAATGGGTAATGTTCTGCTTTATTAACTGCGTGATTGATCATGTTCCATTTCGTGACAAAGCTGCCCTTAAAAATGATTTGCACGCCAAATTTTGCCAGTAATGCTTGATTAATTTGATTGAGTTTATTTAATTCATCTACTGTAAAGACAGATGATAATAATTTTGCTTTGTTGAGCAAAATAGAATCATCCGATTTTTTTGTCGTTGATTCATTTTCTTCTAAGGCTTCTTTCGCTTCGATTTTCTTTCTTTCTGCTTCTTCAGCTTCTTTTATCTTTCTTTCTGCTTCTTCTGCTTCTTTTATCTTTCTTGCAGCCTCTTCTGCTTCTTGTCTGTTTTTTTCTGCTTCTTCTGCTTTTTTCTTTTGTTTTAATGCTTGCTTTTCACTGGGAGTTAACGGTTTTGATTCAATTTTTACTTTATTGTCTTCTGTTGTTGTCGTCGCAACCGCCTCTTGCACTGCCTGATTCTGCTTTAGATTAATCGTTATGGTATTGTTTTTTGCTTTTTTGCGTTTTTTCTTTGTTGACACTTGCGACTCAAAATCTTGTTCAGAATTTGATTTGTTATCTTCTATTTTACTGACTAATGTTGTTTCCTTTTGTTTTTTTACAGCTTCTTCTTTTTCTTTCCTTTCATTTTCTTCTTTATCTCTTGCCATTTTTGCCGCTTGTTCTTTTTGTAATTTTTCTGCTGCTAATTTATCACGAAGTAATTGTCCTGCTTTCTCAATTTGTTCTTTTTCTAATCTTTCTTGTTCTTTCTTTTCGGCAGCTTCTTTTTCATTTTGTTCTTGCACTGCTGTATTAGGGGCTTCTTCTACAACTTGTGCATTTGGGACATTAATCTTTGCACGCTTTTTTTCTTCTTGCTCACGTGCTTTTTCTTGTTTTAAGATGTCTTTCCTTATGTGATTTTGTTCTTCTTGTGCTTTTTTCTTTGCTCTTTCAACAGCTTTCTGTTCTTGTTTTCTGCGTTCTTTTTCTTCTTTTTCTTGCTGTTTAGCTTTTGCTTCTTCCTCTTGTTGAATTTTTAAGGCTTCCGCTTTTTTAGCTTTTTCTTCTTCACTTTCCTTGTTGATAAAGCGGCGATCTTTCTTTTTATCTAACCGTGAAATAGCTACGTCAAGTATAGCTGACATGGTGGAATAAAGATAATCTACTAACTTACTGTCATAGCGATTTCTGTTAGAGCTGTTAAGTGATCTAATCCGTTCCATTAAAGCGTTTACTTTCAATAAATTTACTTTTACATCTTCATGTATAATATTATTATAAAACCCTATCATGGTCGCTGTCACATTGTTCGATGCTTTTAGTGTTCTTTCAAAAAGATGGTTCATTAAATTGATATAATTTAAATGTTTTTCTCTGATGAGGGTTTTTATGTAATCATCATTCGTATTAGCGGTTAAATATAGCAATGTTGTGTTGAAGAAATAATCATGATTAACCTCATCACTGTAATTTTCAAGAAAATCCGCCATTCCATTTGACAATTGCTCTGCTGAATTAAATTCGTACGACTGCGCACCGATCGCTAACGCATTTATTTTTTTAACATACTCATTATCTATCTCTTGTTTTTTTTGGCTATGATACATTTTTTTGTAAAATTCAATATTATTTTTAATACCCGTTAATGTGGAGCTATCTTCAGCAAATTGCTTTGAGATCGAATCAACATCTGTCTGGATGCTTAAAGCTTTTTTGTGAAATGCTGGTTCGTTAATACGGCCATATGCACGTGCAAAATAAAACAAATTACGAACGGCTTTGTTTTCACACAAACATATTGCATCATTAAATAAATTATCGGGTTCAAATGGATATTTATATTGAGAATTAGATTCTTTTTGTGACAGCTCACATATACCATAAATGTAAAACACGATGCTAAGCACAGCACCATAACTGTCTTGAAGTTGAGAGAATGCAGCATATTTACTGCCAAATTCTGGATTAAATATCGTAGCGTTAAGTATTTCTTGGCACATGCTGTGCACGTTAAATCTATAAAGATCATGACTATTATTTGCTTGTGCAAAGACTGCTAACAATGTTTGGCATTTGTCTTTCATTGTATCATCGAAAGTAAAGTCATTTATTGCTTTTTGTAAAATAGCCAAGCCTTCTTTCTTTGAATCTCGCAAAAATGATTCAAACGATAAGGTAATCAAAGAAATCTCATTATTTTCTGATGTGCAAGTTTCTGATGTGCGAGTATTTGTCATAATTCACTCAACTACTTAAGATATAGTGTGTTTTTAATATTCTATATTTTACATTCAACTACCTTAAGTACACATTAATACAACGCGGTTTTTTATGTTTCAGGATCAGTATTAATATTTTCTAATTAAAGAAATTGTTATTATTCCTGAAGATAACGCTATGTGCGTTGGGCCCGAATCGTAAAAAAAATCGACGTCGGTAAAATCGTTTAAATCAAGGAAACCAGTGAAATGCGTTGCTTCGTGCCTTGTCGATCTAGGGTCACACCATAACGGTCAATACCCACGACTTTCGCACCATCGGGTGTCAAAATATCGCCAATGCGGACATTATAAAGTTGCCCTTGATGGCCTAAGACTGCTGACCAATGATGTTGCAATTGTGAAACCGACACCACCACATAACTGACTTGTTGTGCCACAATTGGAGCTGCAGGTGGAGGAGGCGTGCTACCGCCGAGCCCTTGTGCATACGTTGCATTGGTCGCTTGTGGTGCACTTAATAATTGCAAAGTTTGTTTTTGTGCGGTAACGGCATCTAAGCGATTTTGCGCAATATCTTTACTGTTTTTGGCAATTTCATTTTGCACACGCAGCAATTGCAATTCATTCATGGCAGCAATGTATTTTGCTTCAGTCTGCAACTGTAATGCCAATAAACGTTTTTCACCTTCTGTCATGCCTGCTTCTTTTGCAGGTAATGGTGATTCTTTAATTGCACCTTGCGGCGTTGGTGACTGAGGCGCAGCATTATTGGTGGCAACATTGCCCGTCGGCATAGGAGGAGAAGCAGCATGATCGCCACCACCAAAGAGCATCCCCTTTAATTGCCATGCGATAATTAGAAAGATGACGACAATCATTGCAATCATCACTTTTTGCTTAGTTTGCATACCACCAGAAGATATTTGATCTGCCATAGTTTAAGTACCTAATATGTCAAACGTAATTGAACCAGTCACTGAACCTTTATCAAAAGTCATTTTAATTTCTTTCATGACAATGGGCATATCCCGCAAACGTTCTGCCAATAAGACAAAATATAAAGGCGATGCCGCATCTAACTTTAATGTCATGGTACGTTGCTGCACTTTACTGGCAACAGCTGGGCCTTTTTGTGCTTGCGTTGTCTTTTTTTGTTCTTCAGCCAATTGAATATTCGTAGCATTGGTGACATTCAATTGCATGACTTCATCCATGATTCGTATGATGCTCTCTTGCAAAGGATAAATCACAGTCGGCATGATACGATTTGGTAATGATAACACACGACCGAGTTGTATATTATTTGGCGTAATAGCCAACACATAACCATGATCTTTTGCCCATGTGCTCAGCTCTTCTAAGCTGCCGCCAAGTAAAGTCACAGCCGTAGCTTGGATACTTTTATCATCACACCGTGCATCAGCAATAATCCAGCCCGGCATGGTAATTAATTCATTCGTGCTTCGAAGACAAGCATCAAAAACATCTTTTGGTGCAGGCGATTTCATGGCTTGTTGATAGCTTAAATAGGGACTGGGCGGAGGCGGTGGAGGAGGTATAAACACTTCTAACATGGCACGATGTTCGCTATAAAAGAAATAAGCGACATAAGCCAGTAAGGCAAGAATGACTAAACTTACCACTTGTGTCGTTGGAAACACACCAATGTGATGCGCCTTTAACACCACATCCACTAAACGCAGTTGGTAATTTTTATTGGGTTTGACTTTGGGGAAAGCAGGTTCTGCTAACACTTCAAATGAGCGTACTTGGCTTTCTTCAAAGCTGAATTTGCCAGCTTCCGGCTCTCTACTGATTGGTACATCGCCATAAATATAAATGGAAAATTGATTTTGTTGCGTCAAAAACACAATCAATTCTTCAGCGATACCATCGATTGGAAATTGGCCATCAAGATAAATGCTGCCCTCTTTAACGACCACTAAAATGGCTTCTGCTTTGTTTGGTACCACTTCACAGTAAATCATATCGAGCGGGCGTTTAAAATGCAGCCATACCGATTCACCTAATAGATATCCAGCATCAGGTGAAAAAGCCGCTTCATATTTCGGCCCTTTTTTTTGCAAAGTAATATATTGGCCATATTTCTCGCTTAAGGCCAAGATATCTTTTTTGAGTTGTGCTTTAGTGGTGTAGCCTAATACATCACGATATGAAGGTATGACAAAATGTTCACCATCATCGCGAGTAATATATGGCATTAGGGTTTCTCATCCATAACAGCAGGCGTGACTAAGATTACCGTTTCAGTGTTTTTTGCTACTGCACCTTTACCGCCTAAGGTTTGAGATTTTAAAAATTGCATCGCATTCACTTGGTTATTTAATTTCCTTAAGCCTGACAGAATTAAAGTATCGCCAGAGTGAATCATTGCGCGTTGGTTAAAATGCTTTTGGCTAATGGTAGGCAATTGTATGGTGACATTGTTGGGTTGGTTGGGGACCGTTCCAGCAGCATTTGATGATGGATTGGTGGAAAAAGTACCCAGATCATCTAAAGTTGACAAATCCGCATTGAGCTGTAAATAGATTTTATCGCCCAAGATCTTGGGTAAGATATACAATGTGATACCAAACGTTACAGAACCTGGTGTCACTGTTGATGACACACTATTGCTACCAGCCCCTCCGCCTGATTGTGATGTATTTTCAACACTGGCAACATAAGCTTGTTGAGTGACAATACGAATAGCGGATACTTGGTTGTTGGTCGCCATGACACGTGGTTCAGAGACAACTGATGTTTTACCTTGCTGATTCAGTGCGGTAATCAATGCCTTGTTATTGTTAGATGAACCACCCTGAATTCCAAAGATAGGGAAGGGCTTTCCTGAGAGAGTAGCAACATTAGGTATGACATTACCTTCATTACTCGTGAATTGTATTGTACTTGAATCATGCGCTAAGAATTTACTGACTAATTGCCAATCAATACCAAAATTAAAATCATCCTCTAAATTAACTTCTAAAATTTGTATTTTAATTAATATTTGTTTCGATAAATTTTTATTAAGCGAGCGAATGTATTGTTCAACATTTTGAATATTCGTGGGACGATCACGCACAGTAACGGATGCGGTCGATTCAGATACGACGACTGACCCATCTTTGGATAACATTGATTTAACGGATGTTTCTAAATCTTTCCAAACAGATAATGCGGCACTTAAGTTGCTGTATTCACTGTCAGAATAATCAACCACCGCAGGTTTGCCAGCACTGCCACTTTGCGCTCCGCCACCTTGAGAACCGCCAGTTGACGTTTTACCCATCGTATAATTCGTGCTACCCGGGAAAAAGGCGATATCAAACGTTTTTGACACTAAAGATTGCCAATACACTTGTTTGTGTCTCACGTTATAGACATAACCGGTTTTGGTGGCAAGTAAATCGAGTGCACCCTTCACTGTGCCGGAATAATTCATTGACACACCCATAGCTGGGTCTAACTCATTTTGATATCGCACTAAGATATGAGGGCCAGCACCAGCAGCAATCGTGCGGCTATAATAAGAAAACGGTAATTGATCACCGCGAATCACAATCTTGTTTTTGAGCCATGCTGGATTTTTTTCAATACTAATCGGTGTTAAATCAACATAAGGACCATTTTTAACCACTAAAGCCGGTTTTGGTTTAAGAGAGCGATCAAATTTTTGACGTTCATCTTGTGATTTGATTTTAACATCAGCAATATTGGCTTCAGTTTGATTATAAAGAGGTGATTGACATGCCGATAAGAAAGTAACTGAAACGCACAAGATAAAAACAACTATTTTTTTGAACATCTGATAACCCTTACGTTATGCATGTGTTGTACGCGGAACAATAGCCAATGTTCGATTAGACATATACATCTGTGCCTGCAATGGAAATGGTCGCAACAACTTTTCAATGACATTCGGTAAACTCGTGCCTACGACCCGTCCATCAAAATTATAATCGTATGGCGCTTTCCATACCACTTTCCAATGGTAACGGTGCATGATGTGCTCAATATTTTCCTTAAGCGAGCCACTGATGCTCACAGCATACATAGGTGATGGAGTACCTAACTGTGCAGACTCGTTAGAAAACGCAGGCACACCGCTATCACGCAAATGAGAACGATAAGTACGCTTATGAGATTTTGTTATTGGTGCATTGTCTTTATAAGGAACAAAATGTGCGTTTTGTGAAGAAGAACTGGTTTTAGACACTTGCCAACCAGCACTCGCTTCAATAGAAAATAACGCACACATTATGCCCAAAAAGAATAGGGGTGTTTTCATCGTAGATATCCCATCTTTGAATCTTGCCATTTAACCAAGATATCCTTAGTTCCTTGAATTATCAAGTGTAGTAAGAAGAAAAAATATGAGTACTATGGTGTTTCGTACATACTTACTCCACCACCTGTTGGCTCAGTAGCTAAAGCACAACGTGTAAACGCAGCCACAAAAACATAGGCGCCAAAGCGAGATCCTACTAATGCAGATGATCCTTGCTGTGTTTGAATATCCACACAGGCACGCCAATAAAGCGTACCAGCTCGGTCACCAGACGCTGTGCATGGGACCGGTGATGTTGGTGTTTGTGGAGCAACACAATTAGGTGGCGATGCAATTGGTATTGTCACTTTATCCGTGGCGAAGTTTGGTCTTACATAAGCGGTGAAACTTGTAATGGGTGAGAGTTTCGGTGTACCAGGTACAGTAACCGGACTAGAAAATCCTGAAATTGAAACCGGCACCACAAACACTTGTGCTACCAGTGGTAGATTCGTTCCCGGATCGATAGGACAAGTGGGCGCTGGAATGCATCCACCATGGCGATAAGTCCCAGCAAAATTCACACTGCCTGCATTAAATAAGGTCTGGCCAGGTGGTAGCACTGAAGCAACCGCAGAACATTGCGTAGATTTGGTGCCACAGGCAAATTTAGCCTGATCGTTACCAGGAGGAGCCGCAGTATCACTTGATGTATAACCAAATGGCATTTTGCTCGCTATCATTTGTGCATAGAGAGTATTTGTCCCTTTTGTATACTGAGTGCTGCCTAATGTTACCCACACATAGAATTTTGGATCGTTGGGAATCGTTCCATAAGACACCGAATAGTTTTGCAAATTACCGCCAGTAAGTGCAAACCATGGTGATCTTGGCTTACTGCTAGGTAGCAGAGGTAAATCACAAGTCACACCACCAGAGCTATACCCACTACCTGCTAAACAATCTAAAATATGTTGTATTGGCGCACCACCTGGCGTACCGTCTGGCCATACACCCTTGGCCACATAAAACGTCATGGCCGCTGTTAAAATTTGTTGCATATCTAATGTGGTTTTATCAATTCTGTCTTGTATGACTTTTTGTTGATAGTAATGCATGCCGGTCATGATGATGGCAGAGATAATCGTTAACACCAATAACATTTCGATTAGTGAGAACCCAAAATTGTTTATTATTGTCTTTCTTTTATTCATTTGCATGGAATCAACCTCCACAAACATCATATTGATTTGGGTCATTTGGATCACCGGTCACATACAATGTAGTAGGACCATAAGCTTGTAACTTTTTCAGCACACCTAAATTTGGCGTCGTCAACCAATAACTTGAACCAGTATTAAGGTGACTTGCAAACGACACTTGATGAGTAAAATGTAATGCCGGTGCATTAGTACAATTGGCAACCGGCGCCCAAGCAAGTGATACACACTCTTTAGCATTGGTCATGCCTTGTAGCGCTGAATTTTGTGCTGGTTTTTGTAGAATCACCATGATATGCGGTACCCAAACAATTGCATATGTCGTTCCATAATTAAATTGAGGAGGTGGACCACTTGGCGCGTAACCACTCTGTATCATTTTAATACCTTGCACAATATATGGCCAAAAACTGACTTGATACGCTGCAAGCTGAGTAGGCGGCGGCGCAACTGCACCTTCTTTCACGATTGGTGAGTGCATAATATTTGCTGCTGATAAATAAACAGGAACTAAATCAGTATTGATATTCAAATTCCTTGCTCCCGCCAAGCCATTAGGTGGGGGAAAAGGAGTAATATTGGTTGGACTTAATGTGCCAGAGCCGCTGCAATTGGCTTGAAAATAAGATGACATGGCAGCAAATAACGCATCCACATTATATTTAATGACGGTCACATCAGCATCAAACCGATACGAGTAGTATTGACGTATCCCCATGAGAATAATCATGCCACCGATGACCGTCACCAGTAATATTTCAATGATTGTGAAACCGCGTTCTTTCATTTTCTATACTCGCATTACGATGACATCGACATGCCAGTCATGAATATCCCGCGGATAATCATGATAATTAAAACGGCACCAAGAGCTAATAATATACCGCCTGATAATTTAGCGATAGTTTTCATGGTTTGTGCCACTTGCTCAGCCCCCCTGACCCCCATACGCACCAAACCATGTTCAAAGCCTTTCACTTCAGCCATGACCCGAAGACGCATTAAATCAGCATCATCAATTAAACCAGTATCCAGCACATCGGCAATATTCGTTCTACCCATGCTCAATAAATATTCAATTTTCAACAAATGCGAATACATGTAAGGGTTTGCTTGCAATTGCATGACTTTGATGGCGGATTTAAACACCACGCCATTTGCAACCAGCAAACCCAGTGTTTCTAATAAACGCGCAGCCATCAAACGTTTATAAATTGAAAAAGGAGGAAATTTATCCAATGTGCCGCGTAATGCACCCGTATAGTTTGTTAATAACCAGCTCAATATAAAACCAATGGCAATGATGATGATGATGACAATCCACCACCAATATTTAATCACCGTGGCCAAATCATACAATTGTTGACCGGCATCTGGCCATTCAGTAATGGGTTTGATGGATGCAAATTGTTCAAATACGGAGCCTTTCAAATATACAATTAGTCCGCACGCAATACTAATGACAAAAAGCGGATAAGCAATTGCACCAATAATATTTCCATACGCCGCCCCTTGTTGCGCGAGCATGTTCACAGCGGATTTTAAGGTTTGCTCGAGTGCACCTCCTGCTTCCCCCACCCGTATAATTTCAACCACATTGGGCGCGAACCATTCTCTCATGCCGTCCGCTAGCGGTTGACCTTGGGCAATCCCAGTTGCCAAAGCAGCTGCTACTTCTTTTTGAATACCACGCATCGAGCGTGACATCATCTCAACAGCACGGTTAGCAGGCACACCATCATGTATTAAAGTATAAAGGTCTTCAAGAAAGGCTTGTTGCCGTTTTTTGCTGAATTCAAGTCGTTTAACAACACGTTTAATGCTATCACCAATGGCAATCAGGCCTTCCAACGAAAAATCCATGACTCATACCTTTAAGTTATTAAATTGTGAAGCGCTTTTTAATCATAATCGCATCTCTATAGATTGTCATCACAAGCCATAACGCTTGATTGTGACGCGTGATGTGATATCATTTTGTCATTCAAAATCATCAACATAGATAGGATACACCACTGGGGAGAATATGCGAATGAAGTCCCGAAATTACCTTGATGAAAACGGATTTTCCCTGAATGTGATATTAAAAATTGCATCTTATTTATCCGATCACGATGAAAATGCCAAATTAGCTTTCTTAAAAAGCAGTCCACAAGTACTCAAACACTATCCAGCCTTGAAATATGAGTCTCGATTTGATGTGGATAGTTTAAAAGCACATATTTATGAGCTGAACAAACCGTCTGAGCCTCGCGAACATGAAAACCCCCGTTCTCCTATTGAGGAAATGATCGTCGTATTCGCGATAATCGCTTGCTGCATCAAATTGTTTGCATCACATCCGGTTGCAACTTCAATAGCAACAGGTGTTGGTCTGACTTTACTGGGTAGGGACTTTTATCGTATGTACAAGGAAAATGCAATGAGAGCAAAGGAGGTGGATAAATTACGGGATTTGGAGGACAAACTTCAAAATAAACTGTTTTAGAATAGTCAAGGGGACTCGACCCTATTTTCACTTCTCCTCCCACGGCGGATTGGAAAAATACTCGATGGGATTTGTCACAAGAATATTATCTTGCTGGTGGGCACGTTTTAAATTAGCAACAAGCTGTACCGTATTTTTTGGATTTAATTTTCTGGAATAATATTTTAAAGCAGAAGAAATATCAGTATTTGTTGCCTTCACTTCGATTAAGTCAATAATATCATTATTGACTTTCGTCACAAAATCGACCTCACGTCCATCTTTGTCACGAATATAATGCAAGCTTGCCCTATGGCCATAATAATCTTCGAGAAAATGCAGACGTTTTAATAAAGTCGTTGCTACAAAATTTTCCAGTTTCGCACCAAAATCACCAATCACATCGCCATTATCATAAAAAAAGACTTTAGGTGGTTTCTGTATTGCCCGCGGAATATTTTTTACTAACGGATAAATCGGAAAAGCCAAATACATTTTTTCAACGATTTCTAACCAGTGTTTTGCGGTCTTAGGTGAAATTTGTAAATCTTCTGCCATATTTGCTAAAGTAACGATACTCCCAACACGTTCTCGCAACGCATCAACAAATAAAGACAATATCTGTAAATTGCGTATGGACTCTAAATCACGAATATCTTCACGTATAATTCGATCAAAACGCTCACGACGCCACCTTCGTGCCTCGCGTAAATCATGCGACAAAAATGGTTCAGGAAATCCGCCCAACGAGATGAGGCGTTGAAAACCTTCTTCCTTAGAAATTGTTGGCGGTAATTCATCTATTGTCAGTGGATGTAAACGCCAATAATGATAGCGTCCCATGAGTGAATCCCCACCTTTTTTATACACATCCAAACGCGCGGATCCTGTCACTAAATATTCTTGTTGCAGAGGTTTAGTATCATAAACACCTTTAATCCAGCTTTTCCAACGCGGATATTTATGTAATTCATCAAAAATAATGAGCTTGGTATCCGCTGTCCATGTTTTTTTCAGAATCATTCTCCTATCTTCATCATTGTCCCAATTTAAATAAAGATAGTTTGCAAATTGATTATGGCAGAGATTTTTGCTCAGTGTGGTTTTGCCAACTTGCCTAGGACCGCCAATCAATACCATTTTTTTTGTAAGATCTTGATAAATATAAGATTCACAATATCGCTTCACGGCTACTTTTTCCTATACTACAATTTGAACGCGTCTATTTTGTAGTATAGGAAAAAATAGCCGTGAAAACAAGGAGCGCGATGATTAGAGATACCGGCAGGATAGGAATGTTTGCGAAACGATATCACCCCGTCATATTCTTATCATATCTGAACGTTTTAGCTTGCGTTGCAGGATTAATTGGGCCGACCACCTTTTCAGCATCAAAAGGATCAACCAGTCCTTGTTGAATCAAGTCCATGGCCCTTGCATGAAAATCTTGCCAGCCATGTTCGATTAAATACTTTTCCCAATTTAAGGTATCGCACTTTTGGATGAATTGCCGACCTTCTTCATCAACCCAAATGACTTCAGCCACCACCATCCGACCACCTACACCTGAACCATAACATGTGGCACACCCAGGGCCGCGAGCTTTGGCTTTATCTAAAATTTCTTTACCCAAAACGGCTTCCCATGCAGCAAGAAATGGTTGATGTTTTTCTGAACTACGCAATGGAATGGCACAATCTGTGCATACTTTTGCCACGAGCCGCTGACACATTAAACAGCGCAATACACTGCTATCGCTCAACAAAACCGGAGAGATGCCCATGTCCACAAGTCGTGTCACAATCGCAGTTGCTCGGTTGGTGTGCAAGGTGGTTAACACTAAGTGTCCAGTAATGGATGCGCGCACCATTACTTTTGCGGTTTCTTCATCACGCATTTCCCCTAAGATGATGACATCAGGGTCCATACGCAAAGCAGCTTTCCCCATGCTGGCAAAATCTCGGTCTTCTTTCTCAGTATTGACGGGCACTTGAGTCGCAGCTTCGACCACTTTTTCCACAGGGTCTTCAATTGAGTATAATTTTTGCGTTGGCTCTACCATTTCCATGCAGGTTGCTAAGGTCGTGGTTTTACCTGATCCGGTAGGGCCTGCCACAATAATCGCACCAAATGGCAAACGCATGGCCATCTTAATGATTTCAATTTGTTTGTCGATATAACCCAATTCTTGCAGCGAAACACCGCGTTCTTCGCCTGTTGCAAGAATACGCATGACCATATCAAAACCGCCATGGGCGGGCACACTGGCTAAACGCAAGCGGATGTCACGACCTTGAATTTTAAGCGGCATGGATGCATCTTGCGGCACCATGGGGTTAAAGTGAGAAGTGGCATGGTCTGTTTCTTTATTGAACGCAACGGATGCAATTTCGCGTCCGAGCTTTTCTGACCATTCAGCAAAAACGCGTAGTTCACCATTTTGACGCATGCGAATTTTTGTATATCCTTCACGGACTTGAATGTGAATATCACTCACACGTTCACTGACCGCTTCCAATACCAAATCACGTAAATGTTTTTGTTGGTCACTGAACGATAAGCTGGTCTCACCCTTTTGTTTTTTTGATACTTCTTCTTCACCGCCACTTGCTAACATTAAATGGACGAGTTGGGGTGCGGCAGCAAACACTTGCCCAGGGTGAATACCTTTGCTGAGTAAAAGTGATTTACAATTTTGCACTGCGCGTGAAGTTGGATCAGATGATAGGATAATGCCGCTTTTTAATACAACAATATTGCCTTGTTCCTTACACCAAATAAACATTTCTTCCATGACTCTGTCTTTGGCATGTAATTCTGCAGGACTTGAGAGTACTTTGGTGCGGGTGGCTTGGGCATACTGCTCAAGCTTTGCGGTCATCGCCTTTAGATCGCCTGCCGTTGGAACCCTTGTCTCCGTCATGATCACCCCTCGCTGGAATGAATGATGATAACCGACCTCTCTTATTTTCATTATATACCATCCGAGATATTAATAGGGCATCACAGTTTAGTCTATAGCATCAACCTAATAATTACATATTACGTTACACCTTATTACGTATTACGTTACGTATCAATATTTGTTGCATTTAACGCATTCTGCTCAATAAACACCCTTCTTGCTTCAACTTCATCACCCATTAAAGTCGTGAACATTTGATCTGCTAAAACAGCATCTTCAATTTTAACTTGCAACATAGAACGCATTGCAGGATCCATAGTGGTTTCCCATAGTTGATCAGGGTTCATTTCACCAAGACCTTTATAACGTTGCATCGTCTGACCACGCTTAGCCTCATTAAACAACCAAGCCACCATGTCATCAACTGAGGCAACAGCAATACGTTTAGTATCCTTTTTGATGACACTCCCGGGTTTCAATAGGTGATTAATGCGTTGACCCAGTTCATGTAAACGTTTGTAATCCGCTGAAACAAAAAATTCTTGCGGCAACATCACATTTGAAACCACGCCATGCATTTTATGCGCGACCATTGGCGCCCAAACGCCAGTTGATGCCATTTGCGATACACTCACGACATAGTCATCGTGATGCACGGAACATTCTTGTAATTTGTTTTGTAAATAAGTGGTGTATTCTTGCATGCGCGCTTCATCTTTTAATGCAGCTTCTTCAACAAAAGGTAAAGACATGCATGCCACTAATACTTCTTTTGGATAACGACGTGATAAACGCTGAATGATTTGCTGAGCGTGCAGGTAATCATCAATGGTGCGCTTTAAGACATCGTTGGTTACGATGAGCTGATCATTCGCATCACACAAACTGGCATCTTCTAAAGCAGATTGCAGTAATTCATGTTGTAACGCTGCTTCATCTTTCACATAGCGTTCTTGTTTGCCTTTCTTGATTTTAAATAAGGGCGGCTGCGCAATATAAACATGGCCACGCTCAATTAATTCGGGCATTTGCCTGTAGAAAAAAGTCAAAAGCAGTGTGCGAATATGTGAACCATCAATGTCAGCGTCCGTCATGATGATGATATGATGATAGCGTAAATTATCAGGGGAATAATCTTCGCGACCAATACCACAACCGAGAGCCGTGATGAGTGTGGCCACTTCTTGCGAAGCTAGCATTTTATCAAAGCGGGCTTTTTCAACGTTCAAAATTTTGCCTTTCAACGGTAAAATAGCTTGTGTACGTCTGTCACGCGCTTGTTTAGCAGAACCGCCTGCGGAATCACCTTCTACGATAAATAATTCACATAATTTAGGATCTTCTTCTTGGCAATCAGCCAATTTTCCAGGAAGTCCTGCAACATCTAATGCACTTTTTCGGCGAGTCAGTTCACGTGCTTTTCGTGCAGCTTCCCTGGCACGTGCTGCTTCTAAGATTTTGCGCACGATGGCATTTGCATCTTGCGGCGATTCAAGCAGAAATGCTTGAAACTTTTCTGTCATTAATGATTCAACTAGGGCTTTAATTTCCGATGACACTAATTTATCTTTAGTTTGCGATGAAAACTTGGGATCAGGCATTTTGACTGACAGTACGGCTGTCAAGCCTTCTCGGCAATCATCCCCTGAGGGCGTGACTTTTTCTTTCTTTAAATAACCTTCTTTTTCCAAATAGTTATTTAACACTCGCGTGAGCGCGCTTCTAAAACCAGCCACGTGCGTGCCGCCATCGCGTTGTGGAATATTATTGGTGTAACAAAATAACTTTTCTTGGTAAGTATCATTCCATTGTAATGCGATTTCTACCGTGACTTTGTCTTTTTCAGCAGTAAAATAAAACACTTTAGGATGAATCACTGTCTTATTGCGATTTAAATCACTGACAAAACCTTTTAAACCGCCGTCATATTGAAAAATATCTTGGCGATCATCGCGCTCGTCACGTAATAAAATTTTAATCGATGTATTTAAAAATGCTAATTCTCTCAAGCGCTTAGCAAGCACATCGTAGTCAAAACGAATATTTTTAAATATGGTATCACTTGGTTTAAAGGTAACTGAAGTGCCTCTCTCAGTGGTGGTGCCGGTCACATGCAATGGCGCATCAGGATCACCTAAATGATAAATTTGCTCGTATACTTGGCCATCTTTGTAAACCGTTAAGCGCAATTCTTCGGATAATGCATTAACCACCGAAACACCCACACCATGCAAGCCGCCGGATACTTTATATGAATCGCTATCAAATTTACCGCCAGAATGCAGTACTGTCATGATCACTTCTGCTGCCGATCGGCCTTCTTCTGGGTGTAGATCAACGGGAATGCCGCGACCGTTATCTTTAACTGACACCGATTCATTATCGTGAATCGTGACCCAAACTGTATTGCAATAACCCGCCAAAGCTTCATCAATTGCGTTGTCTACGAGCTCAAAAACCATGTGATGTAGGCCGGTTCCATCATCGGTATCGCCAATATACATACCAGGGCGTTTTCTGACCGCATCAAGTCCTTTTAGAACCTTAATCTTAGAAGAATCATAACTTTCTGCTGTATTTGTCACGTTTTGTTACTCCCACCATACTACTATATATTCTGTTCCTCAAGACGTTGATGTTTCACGTGAAACATTTTCATAGCTGCAGGACAAGTCGATATCGTTTTGAGGATCTCATCACCAGTAATCGCAGATAAAAAAACCTGTGCTTTTTGTTGAGACAATACAGTCAGTAAACGTTTGCTACTTTCGAAATCGAGTTCAGATGTCAAATCGTCGACTAAATACACTATTTGCCTCCCAACTGCTTGAAAACATAAGCTACCTTGAGCAAGTATCATAGCACAAATAAGCAATTTTTGCTGGCCTCTTGATAAAAATTGCTTCACCGGCATCCCTAAACTCTGTAAATTTAAATCGGCTTTATGCGGCCCCACCACCGTATATCCCAATCGGCATTCTTCATTGAATGTGGCTTTTAGAGCCTCTTGAAAACTCACAAACTTACTCCAACCTGATGAGTAATCCATGATAAAAGGCACATCCGGTAATAACTCTTGGACATAGGCATAAAAATAAGGCTCAAGTTTCTCAACATATTGTTTTCTAAGAGAATCTAATTCTTCTGCGGCATTGCTTAATGCAACTGTCCAAGGCTCAATTTCAGCCGAATATGCTTTTTGCATACGTAATAATTGATTACGCTGCTTCAAAATTTGCTCATAAGTACGCCAACATTTGAGAAAGTCAGGAAATTGGTAAAACAAACCCCAGTCCAAATACTTACGCCGGAATTGTGGGCCCATTTCAAATAACTGGTGCGATTGCGAATGAATGGCACGTACGGGTAAGAGCGGGGCAAGCGCAGACAGTGTTGAAACCGTCTCACCATTGATATGCAATTCCATATCATTATGGCGACTGCGTTTAATACCAATCGATGAAGACACTTGGTTTGCTTCTTGCAATTCAGCAAACAGGATAAATTCATGCTCATCCTGTTTAATTAATGGTGGGATGAGTGTGGTACGAAATGAGCGCCCCATGCTTAAACAATGAATGGCTTCAAGGAGCGATGTTTTACCGGAAGCATTGTTGCCCACAATCCAGGTGAATCCATCACGCAATGGCGTCAATTTGGCTGCAGAAAACTGGCGAAAATTCAATAAGTTAATTGAATCAATGGACATAGTCGATTATAAACGCAATGGCATGACAACATATACGCTATTATCACCGTCCACCGGTTCAATAACTAAGCCACTATTGGCATCTGCGAAGATAAAGCGAATGGTTTTGACCGTCATTGCCGATAAAATATCAAGCAAATAAGCCACGTTAAAAGCCATTTCAATCGGTGTATGGGCATAATCCAAGGCGACAATTTCCTCAGCGTGCTCTTGATCAGCATTATTTGCGGTCAAACACAAGCGATTGGTTTCGAGCTGGAAACGTACACCACGAAACTTTTCATTCGATAAAATGGCCGTACGAGTGAGGGCTTGTTTAATGGCTTCCCGATCACCCGTTGCAGTAAGTGACCCACGCACCATCAAACGGTTATAATCTGGATATTGCGCTTTGATTAATTTTGAAGTGAAAATTAAATCAGATGACATCATTTTAATACGTTGATCATTGATACAAAGGGTAATGTCCTCATCCTGACCCAGAAAACGCATTAACTCCATGACCGATTTTCTCGGTAGGATCACTCTTTTATTTATTTGATTTATATCAATTTTTTCAGAAACTGATGACGCTAAACGATGACCATCTGCAGCAACTGCCCTGACACTTTCGTCGCCAAAATCAAGCAAGACGCCGTTTAAATAACTGCGGACATCTTGCAATCCCATGGAGAAATAAGTCTTGGTCAATAAGTTTTTAAATTCACTGGCATGCATTTTAAATTGATAAGGATAGTCACTTTGATCTAAAGCCGGAAAATCATGGGCAGGCAAGGTATTCAAAATAAAGCAACTTTCGCCCGCGCGCAGCACCAATTGATTATTTTCTAAACTCAAACGCACATCGGATACAGCAGGTAATGTGCGACAAATATCAAATAATTTCCTTGCTGAAACGGTAATGCTGCCAGTTGACTGAATGGAGACAGGTTTAATAAAACCAATTAATTCGATATCAAGGTCGGTCGCGGTGAGCGTTAAATATTCATCAGCCACATTCAAAAGGACGTGCGATAAAATAGGTGACACTTGCTTTTTTTCGACGACACCGCTCATGGCTTGCAGTGGTTTCAATAACGCCTCGCTCGACACAATAATATCCATAACATCTACCCCCACACAGTTCACGTCGTTAATGTTCGCAATAAATTCGTATAATCTTCTTCAATCGATGCATCCGATTGCTTCATATCAGCAATTATACGGCATGCATGCAATACCGTTGTGTGATCACGTCCACCAAATGCATCACCTATCTCAGGTAAACTATGATTGGTCAATTCTTTCGACAAAGCCATGGCAATTTGCCTAGGACGCGCAACAGAACGATTGCGCCGTTTTGACAACAAATCAGCTACTTTGATTTTATAATATTCAGCAACAGTACGTTGAATATTATCAACCGTCACGAGTTTATCTTGCAATGCCAGTAAATCACGTAATGCTTCTTTCACAAAATCTAAGGTAATGGCACGGCCGGTAAAATGGGCATTGGCAGCAATCCGCTTCAAGGCGCCTTCTAATTCACGTACATTCGAACGTATGCGTTTTGCGACAAAAAACGCCACTTCATAAGGTAAGTGAATTTTAGTTTGTTCTGCTTTGCTCATTAAAATAGCAACACGTGTTTCAAGTTCCGGTGGTTCGACACATACCGTTAAACCCCAACCAAATCGTGATTTTAACCGCTCTTCAACGCCGTTAATTTCTTTCGGATATCGATCGCAAGTTAAAATGACTTGCTGTTGGCTTTCTAATAATGCATTAAAGGTGTGAAAAAATTCTTCTTGCGATCTGTCTTTGCCCGCAAAAAATTGGATGTCGTCGATCAATAATGCATCTAAATTGCGATAATAGCGTTTAAATTCATTCATTGCATTGGTTTGTAACGCCTTCACCATGTCTGCAACAAAACGTTCTGAATGCAGATATAACACTTTGGCTTTAGGATTATTTGCAATAATGCGATTGCCAATGGCATGCAATAAATGCGTTTTCCCCAAACCCACGCCACCATATAAATATAATGGGTTATATGCAACTGCTGGGTTTTCTGCGACTTGAATGGATGCGGCCTTGGCTAATTGGTTGGACTTTCCTTCAACAAAATTATCAAAATCAAACGTCGTGTTTAAATTACTTTGGATCGAATCTTGATGGCTCGAGGTAAAATCAGCTGCTTTTTGTACAATAGGGGCTGCTTGCGATACGTTCACTTTAGTCGCAGTAGGGGTGTCCACTTTAGCGTCATGACGTTGCCGACTGCCGACATCCAGTTGCAAAAACGGTGCTTCATCCCCAGCGATTTGTTTAATTAACTCATCGATACGTGAGTAAAAACGTTCCTGCACCCAAGCTAATACAAAACGATTAGGCGCATAGAGCAGCAAGCGGCCATCCAACTCTTCTGCTTGTAACGGATGAATCCACGTCGTAAATTCCTGTGCAGGAATTTGCTTTGACAATGAACTCAAACACTTATCCCAAAGTGATATAGCCACATCAACTTTCCTCAATGTTAGTCAAACGAGTATATACTAGGGACTTTCTTGGTGCACTATCTGCCTTTGGTTAATTGCCATCCCACTTCGTTTTACCTGAATCAGCACAACACCCAATAAAATGGTTGTCGTTCCTAATAATTGATAATTGCTTGGCATCATATCGAGGAACAATAAGTCCCACAGTATCGCAAGCAATGGCACAATATACATCACTGTCCCCGTTCTAACCGCTCCCCATTTCTTGATGAGATAAAAATAAATGACCCAAGCGAGTGCCGTTGCCATCACGCCCAGATAAAGAAAAGCGCCCATGACTTGAAAATGGAATAAGTTATGCCATTCTGGCATGGGTTCCAGCATGAGACTGACGAAGCTGATAAAAATAAGGCTTACGATATGCTGTTGCACAAGGTTAGCTTCAAAAGTGATGCGCGGGTTCTTAAAAAGCATATGTTGTGTCATTAAGGCGCCGACTGAATAGGCAATCGACATACCTGTTAAAAGAATCAGGCCTAAAGGCGCTGCATCCAAACTTAAGGAAGGGTAAAAAATAATCACCATACCGAGTATGCCCAGTAATACGCCTGCCATTTTGGGAGCAGTGAGTTGCGATGTGTCACGAAAAATCATGGCGCCTAGCAATAAAGACCAAAGAGATACGGTACTGTTGATGATGCTGGCAACGCTTGGTATCACATAACGTTCTGCATAAAATAACAGTGAAAAAGGAATAGCTTGTGTCATTAAGCCAGTACACCACACTAATACTGTTTCTTTAAATGGCAAGGTCAGTTGTTTACCTAATGAGTAAAAGAGTAGCGAGAGGCAAATGAGTGAGATAAAAACACGCATACCCGATGCAAAAGCAGGTGGAAAAAAAGCCACAACCACTTTGATGTTGATAAATGAACCACTCCAAAGTAAGGCCAGAAGCATAAAAAGAAACCATGGGATAAAGGGTGCGAGGCGGTTAATTAATGTGTTATTTATCATAATGATAGATCTCGGTGTGGTGTGGGTGATTGATTATAGCATGATCTGGAATTAGGGTATATAAAGTCAAGAAAAGCAGTATAAAAACTGCTACAATAACCGACTTTACACCTAAGGTACACCCACCATGCCTGATGCAACCACACAACCACTCATTCTCGTTGATGGATCTTCTTATCTCTATCGCGCCTTTCACGCCCTCCCGCCGCTCACCAATTCCAAAGGACAAGCAACCGGTGCCATTTATGGCGTCATTAACATGTTAAAAAAGCTGATCACGGAATATCACCCAACTCATTTAGCTGTCGTGTTTGATGCACCCGGCAAAACCTTTCGTGATGACATTTATGCCGATTACAAAGCGACGCGCGAAGCAACCCCTGATAACTTGATTGAACAAATTGAACCATTGTTTAAGATTATTAAAGCCATGGGCATTCCACTCATCGTCAAAGAAGGCGTCGAAGCTGATGATGTCATTGGCACTTTAGCACAAAAAGCGCGTCAATCCGGTATGCAAACCATCATCTCAACCGGCGATAAAGATTTAGCACAATTGGTCACCGATCACATCACCTTAATCAATACCATGACAAATACGACTTATGATAAAAATAAGGTAATTGAAAAATTTGGTGTAGCACCGCATCAAATCATTGATTATCTGACTTTGGTCGGTGACACATCAGATAATATCAAAGGTGTGCCACAAGTCGGACCAAAAACGGCTGCAAAATGGTTAAACCAATACGGTTCTTTAGATCAGTTGATTCAACATGCAAACGACATCAAAGGAAAAGTGGGCGATAATTTTCGTGCATTTTTAAGTGAGATTCCGCTAACAAAACAATTGGTGACGATAAAACTTGATGTGCCACTATCATTATCATTCGATGATTTATTATTAAAAACAAGTGATGATAACCAACTCATTGCACTCTTTAAAGAGTTAGAATTTAAATCATGGTTAAGTGAATTACTTGCCAAAACGCCCAGCGAAACAAAGAGCCAATATAAACAATATCAAACAATTTTAGATGAAAAAACGCTAGCAAAAATCCTCTCTGACCTCGAAAAAAACAAATTAATTGCTGTTGATACTGAGACCACTGACCTTGATCACATGTTGGCAAAATTAGTGGGCATTTCATTTTGCGCACAAGAAGGCAAAGCTTATTATGTGCCATTTGGTCACAATTATGAGAATGCACCAAAGCAATTGTCTGAAAAAACAGTACTCTCTCAATTAAAGCCCATGCTTGAAAATCCCAACATTGAAAAAGTCGGACAACACATTAAATATGACATGAAAGTATTTCTTAATTACGACATCCATTTACAAGGTGTGGCATTTGATACGATGCTTGAATCGTATGTGCTTGATAGCACATCAAGACACGATTTAGATTCACTCGCCTTAAAATATTTAGGATGGCGCACCATTACCTTTGAAGACATTGCCGGCAAGGGCGATAAAGAGCTGACATTCAATCAAATTCCGCTTGAAACCGCAGCCCTATACGCAGCAGAAGATGCTGATGTCACTTTGCGTTTACACAATGCACTTTGGCCACAAGTCAAAAAAGAAAAGGGTTTATTAAATATCTTCAAAAACATTGAAGTTCCTCTTATTTCAGTGTTATGTCGCATGGAAAAATACGGCGTTTTAATTGATATTCCACTATTAAATAAACTTGGCATTGAATTTAACGCACGTTTGCAAGAGTGCGAGAAAGAAGCATACCTCCTGGCAGGAAAAAAATTTAATCTCAGCTCGCCCAAACAATTACAAGAAATATTATTTGAAGAATTGCATTTGCCGATTTTACAAAAAACACCTGGGGGACAAGCATCCACTGCTGACCCCATCTTGCAAGAATTGGCCTTACAATATGAATTACCAAGGGTCATCATCGAACATCGTAAATTGAGTAAACTCATCTCAACTTATACCACACGTTTAATCGATGAAGTGAACCCCACCACAAAACGGGTGCATACTTCTTATCATCAAGCAGGGACATCCACAGGACGATTATCCTCATCCACGCCTAATTTACAAAATATTCCAACGCGAACGCCGGAAGGAAAACGCATACGCCAAGCATTTATCGCGCCAAAAAATTACCAACTGATCAGCGCTGATTATTCACAAATTGAATTGCGTTTAATGGCGCATATTTCAGAAGATCAAACACTTATTCAAGCCTTTCAAAATAATTTAGACATACATAAAGCAACCGCTGCGGAAATTTGGGATGTGCCGCTTGATCAAGTGTCCAGCGAAATTCGCCGCCATGCCAAAGCCATTAATTTTGGTTTGCTCTATGGCATGTCAGCATTTGGTTTAGCTAAACAAATTGGTGCCGATAGAAAAACCGCCGAACAATATATTGAACGCTATTTTAAACGTTATCCTGGCGTGAAAGCATACATGGAAAAAACACGCCACACCGCCAAAGAATTGGGTTATGTCGAAACCTTATGGGGAAGACGCTTATATTTACCCGATATTAATTCCAGTCAAATTCCAAGACAAAAAGCAGCCGAGCGCATTGCCATTAATGCGCCATTACAAGGCAGCTCCGCCGATCTCATTAAAATGGCTATGATCAATATTGACAAGTGGCTGCAAGAATCCGCAATTGATGCCCGCATGATTATGCAAGTTCATGACGAACTCGTTTTTGAGGCACACGATCATGTAATTGAAACCGTGACTAAGACTGTAAGCGAATACATGACTCAAGTCGTTTCGTTATCTGTACCCTTACAAGTGTCAATCGGAACCGGACAAAATTGGGATGCTGCAACCCATGGCTGAGAACGCACCGATTAGGATCATGGGGTTTGATTTTGGCACCAAACGCATTGGTGTTGCCTTTGGTCAAACCGTCACCAAAACAGCGCAAGCTTTAAAAAACGTCCACGCCCAAAATGGTGTTCCTAATTGGCAAGAACTCGATCAATTGGTCAAACAATGGCAGCCAGATGCCATGGTGGTTGGTATTCCACTCAATATGGATGGGAGTGAGCAAGCGCTCTCCCAAAAAGCGCGAGACTTTGCAGAACGTCTTAAAACACATTATGGATTACCCATTTTTGAAACAGACGAACGTTTAACAACTAAAGATGCGAGGGAACGTTTATTTAAAAGTGGGGGCTATAAAGCATTACAAGATGGACAAGTGGATCAACTCGCTGCACAATTGATTCTAGAAAATTGGTTTCAAACTCAAGGATAACCGCATCATGAAAGAAACAAGACAGCCATTCTTATTAGGATTACTTGCAATCGCTTCCATATTGGGCTTTAGTTTTTATTTACAATACGTTAAAGATATTTTCCCTTGTCCGTTATGCGAAGTGCAACGACTGACGTTCAGCTTAATCGGTTGTTTTTTCTTGATTGGCACACTATTACATCGCTTTCGTTTCATACGTTTTGTGTTGTGGTGCTTTATTTCCTTAAGCTCGCTATTGGGTGTCGTCTTAGCATCAAAACAAGTCTGGATACAAATTTTTCCAGAAGCCGTAAAAGGTGTGTGTGGCGCAAGTTTAATGCAATTATTGCACATGCTGCCATTAAGTAATGTGATCTCGCAAATTTTTTCAGGAACAAGTGAGTGCACTGAAAAGGGATGGGTTTTTCTTTATCTTAATTTAGCACAATGGTCGCTGATTTTATTTATCGTGTTTTTATTATTTTCAATTTATTCATTCATACGGGAATGTCGTTACCAAAAATAAGGAATTGTATGCGCATTCGTCACTTATTATTAATTTTCATTTGTTTCATCAGTTTACCAAGCTATGCACAAATTGAAATTCGCACGCGCTTTTCATCGTTTGTAGGAAAACCCACTTGGTTATTAACTGTGCGTGATGTGGAGAGCGGTGAATCGCATCCGTATTTATTTGATATAAGACGAGGTGAAAATTATTGGGTTGTTCCCAATTATGGATATTACTTAATTACCATTTCAAACGTGCGCATCAACACTTACGATGCAAAATATAATCGATATAAAAAATATGAAATCAAAAATTTCTGTCATCTGGAAAGTCGAGGCCGCATTATTCATGGTGACTCCATGCTGATCACAATTGATGGCAGCTTAAGTAAAAACAGTAATGATTATCGTTGTAAAATTCAGACGTGGTAGGCGATCTCTGGCGATTTGGGCACTATTAGGTATATAAAAAGTGTATACAAACACATAATTCATATGTAAAATGTGATTAATTGCACATTTTACATATGAATTATGTGAGAAAACTAATGAAACGCAATATATTCAAAGAGTTAATCACTTGGCAGCATCAACAAGACCGTAAACCACTCGTCCTACTTGGTGCAAGACAAGTTGGGAAAACCTTTTCTTTAAAACAATTTGGTAAAGAATGCTTTGATCATGTGCTTTATATCAATCTTGAATCTGAACCAAAAGTACATGATTTATTTCAGAGCACGTTAGATCCACGCAAGATAATAAAAAATCTAGAGATTTACTACAACACCACAGTCGACCCTAAGACAACTCTCATTATTTTTGATGAAGTGCAAGAGTCGAAAGAAGCATTGATCAGTTTAAAATATTTTTGTGAAAATGCGCCCGAATTTTTTATCGCTGCGGCTGGATCATTATTAGGTCTCAAAACAAAACGTAGCAAAGGTTTTCCGGTAGGTAAAGTCAATTTCCTTTCTTTATACCCTTTAAGTTTTTTTGAATACTTAGAAGCCTTAGGTGAGCATAAATTATTAGATTACTTGCAATCCATTACTGTTATCGAACCTTTGCAAGGGTTATTACATGAAAAAGCTCACGAACTGTTAAAGACATATTTGTATGTGGGCGGAATGCCTGAAGCTGTAAAAAAATATGTAGAAAATAAAAATTTAAGTGAAGTCAGAAAGATTCAAGATGACATTAATCGAGCATATGAATTTGATTTTGCAAAACATGCACCAGTCGAATTAATATCACGCATTACCGAGATTTGGCACTCACTTCCAAAAAATCTTGCAAAAGAAAATAAAAAATTTATTTTCTCTGCAATTAGAGAAGGAGCGCGAGCCAGGGAATATGATGCCGCGATCCAATGGTTACTCGATGCTGGATTAATTTATCGCGCAGTAAATATTACAGCGCCAAAAATACCACTTCCAGTTTATGGAGATAGTAATGCGTTCAAACTTTACCTGAATGATGTTGGTTTGCTTGGAGCGCTCTCGAATTTAGAAAGTCGTACGGTCGTGCAAGGTAATGAACTATTTACAGAATTCAAAGGCGCATTAACTGAAAATTTTGTAGCAAGCAATTTAGCGAAACGCTGCGATAACAAACTATATTATTGGACAAGTGGTAATACTGCAGAAATTGATTTCATCGCTCAACATGGGGGGAAGATTTATCCTATTGAGGTAAAATCTGGACAAACTGGCAGAAAAAAAAGTTTGCAAGTGTATGATGAACGCTACCACCCAGCATTGCTAGAACGATTCTCTACAATGAATCTGCGGTGTGATGGTCGTTTATGCAATTATCCGCTGTATCTAATAGAGCGTTATCCATTAAAATTAAATGATGAGTAGGGCTGTGAAATACAGACGTGGTGATAATATATCCAGCGATCATAGCCCACTTTTTGGTTTTTTTCCAGCATTGGAAGAGGTGTGATCGTTGGCTTTTTCCACTGTGGTTGAATTAAGAGAAGAAAAGAGATCGGAAAGCAATGTTGTTTGAGGGGCAGTAGGCGCATCCGTTTTTTCTTGAACCAAACTTTTTGACATGGGATAAAAAACGCATTTAAATTTGTCGCTGCCATCAGATGGTTTTTGCACGATGTCCTTAGCCTCAAATTCATAATAGTGATCATTACCGTTGCGAGTGTCGATGTCATTACGTGTGTAGTCAAAATCATCGGGCCATTTGTCAGGTAAATTGGTAAGCCTAAATCTTGCCTCGCCCCCTTTTTGATCATCATCGCCATACCAAATAAAAAAAAGGCGATCTCGTTTAGAATAAACTGATCCTAATGGTCTATATCCGTGTTGCAAAGGATTATATTGTATCCATTGATCAGCCTTATCCTCCCCGATTATTTTAGTGTTTATTTGAATGCCGCTCGGTTGTTTTGATTTTGCCAAGTAAGCAAATAAATCGGCAACAGTTGCATGATATGCACTCGCAGCAAGGTTTGACATAGCATATAATTGTGTTTCAGTTTTAAGGTTCAATGCAATAATAGCGCGATATAAACAGGCATTAATCATATGTTTGATCGCATCAATCGTTTCAGCTTTATTTAACACTTGGATAAATTGATTTTCAGGATACTTTCCCATTAAATTTTTGCATTGATTCACTAGCACACCGAACTTATTCAAAATATCCATCGCAACTTCATTAAATAATTCATCCTTACTCATCCTGCCGTTGTCTTTACGAAGATCACCTACTTCTAAATCTGAAATGATAGCCGACAGGTGTGGATCAGATTCAACGGCATGGACACAAATAATTAATTTCAAAAGATCGACCCGAAAATAAATGGGGTAATTAGCTGAAAAAACATCTGGGTTTTGTTTGACAATAGGAATATCTCGTATGTTTCTTAATCGTATTTTAGGAGTGGTGTTTATTCCTTCTTGTTGTGCTAATTCGTTTAATAAATTTTCCGTATTTTTGATCGCATCATCCGTTACAAATTGCCCATCGTACCAAAGATTCACTGCGGCATCAGGATTGGCTTTTTTCCATTTGATAGCAGGCATGAGTAATAAATTAATGGTTTCTTCTTTTGACGCATTTTTGTAGAGATAAGTGGAAGATGGGTCTCGTTTTGCATTAATCCACATTAAATTGATCGAATAGGGAGCAGCGTTCTCTTGATTGCTGAGCATCTCCCACATCCAATTAACCACACGGCGATCGTCATAATGTCCGCTATCCATTATGTTACCCCTCTTTTATGTATTTTGTGTTCGCCATCGTGCTTAGGGATCAGGCCTGACCCCTAAGCAGGAAAGCGTTATCACGGCCCAATTTTTGGTGTTTTTTCGACATTGGAAGAGACATTATCCTTTGCTTTTTCCACTGGCATTGAATGAATAAAAGAAAAAAGACTGGAAAGTAACGTTGTTTGCGTTGCAGTAGAAACATCTGTTTTTTCTTGCACCAAACTTTTTGTCATGGGATAAAAAACGCATTTGAATTTGTCACTGCCATCTGATGGTTTTTGCAAGAGATCCTCTTTAAAGACATACTCGAGGTCATGACTATGACCCGGACGAGTGTCAATGTCGTTGCGTGTATAGTCAAAATCATCAGGCCATTTGTCAGGCAAATTGGTAAGCTTAAATCTAAAGGCATCTGCTTTATGCGGATTATCTTCATTAAAGAAAATAGCAAAATTTTTATTGCGCACAAAATAAACGGCGCCTAAAGGATTATATCCATGTTGCAAAGGATCGTATTGTATCCATTTATCGTTATTATGATCACCCAGCATTTTAGTGTTTATTTGAATGCCGTTCGGTTTTTTTGATATGTTCAAGTAAGCAAATAAATCGGTGACAGTCGCCTGATAAACAGCTTCATTGAGACCACTCATTGCTCTATGTTTAATTTCCCCATTAAGATTTAATGCGAAAGTAGCGCGATATAAGCAGGCATTAATCATATGCTTGATCGCATCGATCGTTTCAGCTTTATTTAATACTTGTATAAATTGATTTTCGGGGTACTTTCCCAGATAATTTTCGCCTGTATTCACTAACACCCCAAACTTATTCAAGATATCCATCGCGACTTCATTAAATAACTGATCCTTACTCATCCTGCCTTTGTCTTGACGACGATCGCCTACTTCTAAATCTGAAAAGGCAGCAGACAGGTGTGCATCAGATTCAATAGCATGGACTAAAATAATTAATTTCAAAATATCGACTCGAAAATAAATGGAGTAATTAGCTGAAAAAGCATCTGGGTTTTGTTTGACAATAGGAATATCTCGTATGTTTCTTAATCGTATTTTAGGAGTGGAGTTTATTCCTTCTTGTTGTGCTAATTCGTTTAATAAATTTTCCGTATTTTTAATCGCATCATCCGTTACAAATTGCCCATCGTACCAAAGATTCACTGCGGCATCAGGATTGGCTTTTTTCCATTTGATAGCAGGCATGAGTAATAAATTAATGGTTTCTTCTTTTGACGCATTTTTGTAGAGATAAGTGGAAGATGGGTCTCGTTTTGCATTAATCCACATTAAATTGATCGAATAGGGAGCAGC
>Ga0207073_1046_pt1 | contig 30415 bp, 40 predicted proteins | sample Alteio_BWMinHeat_65_FD_153575 | JGI IMG/M metagenome (GOLD analysis project Ga0207073, IMG submission 153575) | Enriched cells from forest soil in Barre Woods Harvard Forest LTER site, Petersham, Massachusetts, United States -... | ecosystem: Environmental > Terrestrial > Soil > Temperate forest >...
TGCCGTGAATAATCAATCAAATCTTTTCAATCTCTGGTAATGCGATAAAATTAAGAATCAGACTGACCTACTATGGCCCTCCTAAAATGCCCAGATGGTCGTTTTGAGAGCAATTCCACAAACCAGGCTTCATGCTCTATCTCTTCGCCCATTATTCGCTGGGCAATTTCATATGTTCTATGATCTTTTCCAACAGTATAATCACATACTTCACTCCATGAACGAATCGCACATTTTTCTGCATCAAGAAGAACCTTTAAAATTTCATCAATATCTTCCCAGTTTTTTGGCAAAAACGCATCAGGGCATCCTGCAATATCTGCAAACTGCCTTAGATCTCTTGGAAGACTGCCTCCGAGTTCATATAGTCTAGGCGTCATGGCCTCAAAGTGATTCCGATCCTCAATTCTTGCATCTTCAACTATTTCCTTGATTCCTTCCCCATCAAGGCCAGTACAGTGCATTCGAAGTATCGTATAATAGTAATATGTTGCAAATTCAGACCCTACGCCAGATACAATGAGTTTTCGTAGTTTTTTCAGGTCTATGCCATTTTTTTCTAAAACTTCAATTCCGGCAAGTTTTCCCACCTTATCTTTTATCTTAGTTGACATGTGCCAATCCGGTTTTTGATATTATTTCTGACATTGTTTTGATGTTGTTGATAAAATAATTAAGCCATGTTTACATTCATGTCAATATCACTGACAAATTTGTCAGGATCTTCTATATAGCAGTGTACCGCACATAGTATAGTGTCCAGCAGATACATTAGGTGTCATATTGTTGAGTCCTAAATCATTGGATATAATCAAGAATAAATCGATAGAATCTGATTTTGAACCAAGCATGAAAACTTTGTTGCGAATACTCAAAACCATGACAGACAATGGTCCAGAGGCAAAAACCAGTTTATCAGTTGATACCAATCTAAACTATACTAGACTTGCAAAGCACATCGTATGGCTTGAGAAAAAAGGTCTGGTAGAGTCTACAATTAGCAAATCAAAGATCAATGTAGGCTTGACTGCAAAAGGCAAGATATTTGCATCTACACTTTCAAACAACTAGTGACAGTCCAGTCCATAAAACTGACAGATGTGTAAACGTGACTTAATAGATTTGCCAACCACATAACTAGTTGACATGAATCATATGCAAATTTTTGTTATCAACACACCTGCAAATCCAAAACTTTCTGTAATCACTTGGAAAAAAACACGAGCCTTAAGATGGAATGATTTTAAAAAAAAGCCGGACTTTAAATCTAAAGCATCAGCTAGTTCTGCAATAGGGTTCGAGTCAAAGCCATTCATAGAACACATCAAGAGTGGAAACAGATTCAGATTCAAGATTAAAGATATGCAGCTCAACGCAGTTTTTATTCCAGACCTGTCATGGGTAATGAAAAATATTAGCAAAGAAAACAGCAAATCACTTTTAAAACATGAACAGGGACATTTTGACTTGGCTGAAGAGATAACCAGGAAGACTAGAACCCAGGTAACTGATCGTTTTTACGACAAATCCCTAGCCGTAAAAGGAAAAAATGAAGACCTGGCAAAAAAATATGCTGTTGTACAGGCAACGGGAATAAGAAAAAAGATAGAGCATAAACTACAAAAAGAATTCAAAACCCAGGAATCAAGGTATGACAACAAGACAAATCATGGGTTAATCCAAGAAAACCAAGAAAAATACAACAAGAGATTTGAAAAGTTGAGAGTGTAAGTGTTTAGAATTTAAGACTAGCCAGTTCTTTTTTCAAGATGGCAATCTGTGCAAAATCATTGAATATGTTATCAATTTCGCATAGTTTTGAGTATATCGGAAACACTTGATCATATGTAAAAATCGACTTGTCAGGAACAAGATTATTTGGACGCATCATATTGTCTATGAATTTCCACATATCATTCAAAGATGGATGGTAGTTTGAGATCATTTCAGATTTGAACAATTTCAATCACCACATGTACACTACGAGTTACAACAAAAATACAAGTCAATGCTAGTGTGATTTTGTTTAAAAATATTTAGGCCTTGCTGACACTTTAGTCAGTATCATGTACTAGTTTGTCAATCACATATGAAATTATGGGGTTACAGTCCACGAAACATACAGATTGGTACGCTTTGTTTATTACTTTGACTGGTAGTATTATGGTATAGTAGAGTAGTGTGAGTTTGCACATCTTTGACGGTTTGGTAGGGTCAAAGAAAGACTGGGTTAACTATCCAGCTCTCAATAAAAATTATCTTCGCACATCAAGAAATACAAGTTATGATACAGTAAGAAGTTTTTACATCGTATAGAAAGACAAAAATCACTTTTATTAAAAATATAATCTTACAAATAATCTGTAATGTGGACACACTTGTATGCCCAGCAGACTACAATGTCAGCGCGGGTTAATAGCTTAGAAAATACTAGATTTTCAATGACAAGTAATAACATCAAAAACTATATTGTGATGTTTGTGCTGATTCTTTCAGCCGCAAGCATGGTGCAAAATAACGCTTTTGCAACGACAACAATACATCCAAACCTTGGAACAGCAGGCAACTTTGCAGTCTTGGGCGCCTCAACGGTAACCAATACTGGAAACAATCTAGTAACAGGAAATCTAGGTGTTAGTCCAGGTACAGCGATAACAGGTTTCCCACCAGGAAAAGTAATCGGGACAATTTATGCAGGCGGTCCAGTACCAACACGGGCTCATGCTGATGCAGCTATTGCATACAGTGCATTATCAAGTGCAGCATGTACTACAAACGAACCAGCTGTTGCAAACATAGGTGGACAGACACTAAAACCAGGAGTCTATTGCTTTCCTTCATCGGCAGCAATAGTAGGAACACTTACTCTTAACGGCAACGGCGTGTACATCTTCAAAATCGGAAGTACACTTACCACAGGAGCAGGAAACAGTCACGTAGTCCTAACTAATGGAGCATCATCTTCAAACGTCTTTTGGCAGGTTGGCAGTTCAGCAACTCTTGGAACTTCATCCGTGTTCAAGGGAACAATAATTGCCTATTCATCAATCACATCAACTACCAGCGCAATGGTAGATGGTAGACTGATTGCATTAAATGGCGCAGTTACACTGGATACAAACCACATTTCAGTATCAGTTCCACGTAGCGTCAAGTAAAATCCCCTCTTTTTTTAATTATATCGTATTCAAATTCAAACCATTGAGAACATGACACATTTCAGGAATAAAATGCGGAAACAGGCTTTATGGAATTCAAACATTGAATTTTGGTCAGATTTGCATATAAGATCCAGTTAGGTAATAAACAGACAATCCAGATTTAAAACGTACACAAAAACTGGAAAATGTGTATTATCAATAGTGAAAATCAGGTATTCCATAAATATATCAATGTACCGCACATATCGTAATGCTCAATTCACATAGCAAGTGTTAGTATGCATTTCAAAACTTCCTACATTGTCAAGAATAAAAAATTAAAGCACGATTTTGGGCCACAGTTGAAATCTCTGGCGCACATTATCGACAAGAAGCTGGCAAAGACAGACATGAAAGAAATCATGATTCTCCCAGTAATTATCTGGAACAAAACTCAATTCTTGAAATTGACTGATTTTAAAAAAAATCCTGACCTTAAATCTATGGCATCAGCCAACTCGGCAATAGGGTTTGAGTCAGCACCATTAATTGAGCACATTAAGACAGGAGGCAAATTCAAATTCAAAATTAGAGACATGCAATTACATGCCATTTTTATCCCCAATTTATCGTGGGTATTAAAAAATATTAGTAAAAAAAATAGAAGGTTACTCTTAAAACACGAACAGGGTCACTTTGACTTGGCAGAAGAGATAACCAGGAAGACTAGAACCCAGGTAACCAAACGTTTTCAGAATAGGTCCTTAGTTACAAAAGGAAAAAAAGAACATAGTGCAAAAAGAGACGCCATATCTCAAGTGTCCAAAATAAGAAAAAAAATCGATATCAAATTACAAAAGGAATTTAAAAATCAAGAAACAAAATACGATGATAAAACTAATCACGGATTAATCAAAAAGTATCAAAAAAGATACGATAAGAGATTTGAAAAGTTAAGAAGATAGATAAGAGATCCAATGATTTTACTAAATAAATTCAATTATATCAGTACAAAAGACAGTCGGTCCCAACAAAAAATCACTGCACATAAAAACATGGGTAAAATGGACATATATGTAAGCAACACTTATTTTGTGTACGGTACACAGGATATATCTATAACCAATATGAGGGGGGAAAACCATGGATCCTAAAACCAAATACAATACAAAGAATAAAAAAATAGGATCCGACTTTGAACCAACTACAAAAACTTTGGTACGCATATTGAAAATCCTGGCAGACAAAGGCCCAGAAGCAAAAACCAGCTTATCAGTTGATACCAATCTAAACTATACTAGACTTGCAAAGCACATCGTATGGCTTGAGAAAAAAGGTCTGGTAGAGTCTACAATTAGCAAATCAAAGATCAATGTAGGCTTGACTGCAAAAGGCAAGATATTTGCATCCACGCTTGCAAATTGATAGAATAATTCCACAATCTTGATTGTTTTCTACTTAACTAAGAATTGTAATGCCTTTATCAGGTCATCGTATGATAGACTGCCTTGTGCATAGTATGTAAAGAGATTTTTAACCCAACCTGGGAATTGTGCGGGTATTGAAGCAATAGTGGTTGAGTTAGTCGATGTATGAAGAAACGAAGGAACTGTAATTATTGTCAATGATGATGGCGATGTTACAGACGGTACGGCTACTGCAAAATGTCCAGGTGTGCTAAACGTTCCAATGGATGTAGTAACGCCGTTGATTTGATTATCTATTAGAACTGCAACGGTATTTGAAGTACCACTGATTACTGCAATACCCACAAGTCCTGGTCCGTCTATAGTATTATCAGATATGAGGTAATTTTCGTCTTTGACTAGTATACCGGCTGCACCACTACTTGATATGGTATTGTTTTTTATCTCAACTGAGGGTATGCTGGAAGGAGTCAGACAGAATGGATCACCGCAACTGACTAGTCCCAGCCCAATATCGTTCTGTGATACTTGGTTGTGATTTACAACTGTTCCATTTCCTGCACCGTATAGGAGTATTCCTGCGGCTTGCGCAAGTTGTTGGTTTGTAAGATCTGGTCCGCAGACAGGAGCTGAACAAATATTTTGACTTACCCGGTTATCTAACACAATAGATTGAGCTCCTCGGCTTACTTGAATTCCATTTGCTGCAATATTTACTGAAGAAAATCCAAAAATAACGTCATTATTTTTTACAGAAGCAGTCGTACCAGTACCATCAATAACAATTCCGCCCTTTTGGTATTTTGTTATGATAACATTTGAAATCTCAGCATGCCCTATGGTACCTAATCTTGCACGTCCTACTAGTATGCCATCTCCATTTTGACATCCGCCAACAGGATTGTCACGAATATCTGTAATGGTAGAATTTGTAATCTTTAGAGTAGCTCCATTAGACACAAATATTCCTGCCTGTATACTGCCACAACCAGTAGGACCTGGACCTGAGATGGTCACCTTTGAGATTGTAACAATTGTACCATTTGTAATGTCTACAACGTTTAACGTTCCAAAAGTATCAGGTAGTAGAACAGAAGGAGCCTTGATGATAGTTGGACCATCAGAGCCTGTAATGTCCAGTGATTTACTAATTGAAATCTGTTCAGAATATGTTCCAGGGCCTATAATGATAGAATCTCCAGCATTTGCAGCATCAATAGCTGCCTGTATTGTAGCATAATCACCAGGAACATGAATCTCATTGTATGCATATGCGGACAAACTGGAAAGTGAAAATATTACCACGGTACCAAGCACCATTAATCCAGATATTGACAGAATTTCCATACGAGACATTACAATACAATTGTCCACAATTCTATTAGGCAGCGCTTACATTTGCATTAGTTTTATGTATGAATTTGTCAGTATCATCGACTAGTTTTCATATTTGGTACAATGCCTGTTTTGATAGACTACAAAACTTGTGCTAGTCAAATAGCCAAATTTTGGCAAGGATTAGATTATTACACATAGATAACATTACTTTATCATGTACAAATTACTAGTAGAATCAGTATCAAGCCTACTGAAAAGCAAGTACAGCAGGGGAAATCGATTGCACCTCAGATCCGTTTTGAGTGCACTAAAACAAGCAGCACCGTTATTTTTGTCAGATTCTCCAAATGTAGAACTACAACAAATTAGCTTTAGAAATATAGAGTCAGAGAATCAGATTCCAAGAATACTGGATGAGTTTATAGATGATTTTGAGCGAACTTTACCAATTGATTCAAGTGCAAAAAACTATTCTCTATTTTCCATTACATCACTGAAGATAATCAAGGCACTTGATGCCGGAAATAAAAGAGGCCTTGCTTCAATGCACGTGATAAACAGATTAGAGAAGATGTTTCTAAAATACCCGTTCAAACACAGCAAGCAGGCAACACTTGATCCTCTTGGAACAATATTTTCTACAATAGAAATGATACTAGAGTCAGAGAAAAATCTAGGAATAGCATACAAGTTTGATAAAACAATACTAGACCAGTTTTCACAATTCATGCAGAGATATTATATGAGATTTGATGATTCTCTTGGAAAAATACTTGATGACATAGAAAAGATGCCCAAGTCACGACTAACAGTAACCTTGGACCAAAACTACAGAGCAATATTGGAGAAAATATTCCAATACGGCATTGCGTCTTTGCCACAAGAAGATAAAATAAAAAAAGCAAAAGAACTCTTAGAGAAGATCACCCAGCAAACGGAGGATTCTGAGGCACTCAATCTGTACAACGTACTCAAACTTGTATGCGATGACAAGGAGGTCAAGTCTAAGATTGCACCTTTTGCCAGATCAATGAACAAGACTGAAAAGAGGTTTTCAAATACAATTTTGGAAGAGTTGTCACGGCCATAGACATTACATCAAAATAAGAGATTTTAGGAACGATTTTGTGCTCTTTTTTACTCTGTTACCCTAGTTTTAAGACTGGTTTAACTAGTTGAAGCAGTTTTCTGGTAAAACATTATTTATCAAATTCGTCATTGTCTGTATCCAGTTCTTCACGTGTCATCCTTCCAGTTTTTTCTGACAAAATTGCACTAAGTGATGTTGCCATGATGCCATATACTGAAGCAAGTACAATGTCTTTTCCTTCATAATGTTTGAGGTGTTTTTGTAATCTACGACATTCATGATAAATTGCCATTTCGAGTTTATCGTTGATATCTAATGACTGCTCGATTCTTTCAAAATCTCTCATTTCAATCCATCATTAGCTTACACTGTGCATACTGATACTTATACTCATGCTTGTCGTCAAAATTACAAATCAAAAATTGTTTTGAAAAAAACTTGTATGAATGATGTAAAATATTGTTTTTTTTTTTTGCAATTACGGTACAATAAGACATCATATGATATAATTATTAGACATGATTTGTTAGTGAAATTTTCTGACAGTCATTAATTGACAATAGCGGTGAAAACACATTGTTTTTCTCACATTAGTGATACAAAATTTCAATGAGGGGGAAGAGTTCTATCGTAGAACTGCAGTGACAATTCCTGCCCCAATTAATGCACCAAGCACCATGAAAAGAAGATCAAATGCGACAACTTTTCTAAATGACGCATTAACTTGTTTTTTCCAGACGGATTGTGTGGCTATTTTTGATGCATTAATCAATGGTGAGAATTTAATTTTGCCCATTATTTGTTTACCAATTTTGTAACGATTCTGATTTTCGTCTATTTTATTCACCTCTTGTATACGTGATACTAACACTTAAGGAAATTACAATACAAGTATAATTTGAGGAACTAGAAAATAAAAAATGGACAAACATGTAGATGTTGTAGACAAATATGTATGCAAAACATACACAAATGTAAACATGGCTTAATTGTTTTATCAACAACAAACGAATAATGCCAGAAATAACATCAAAAATAAAAATGTGGTCAGATATTAAGCAACAAGAAGGCAGGAAAGTAGCATAACAAATGGATCACAATAATCCAAAATGGAACTAGCAAATCAAACATTAATGGATATGGTTAGAAACGCCATCCAAGCAGCACCCGTGAAACCAGATTATGTGGGATGGGGTATAGGCATACTAGGAGCGATAACTGGAATAATTGCAATCATAATTACGCTCTTGATATATAGAAAACAGGTAAAATTAACAAGTCAGATAGATAAACTACGAAGAGAGGCAATATCTGACTCGTTAAGAAGAATCCCCATCAGCCTTTTAGATGGTAAACAAAGTGTTTCTTCGACAGTAAAACTAATCGATATGATACACGGTACTGACCAAGAAAAGTTCGAAGCTGTTAAAAATATAATGAAATCTGACCATGAGGCACGTATTTTGTGGACAGAGGACATCACAAAAGAGCAAGATTTCATAAGATCAAGCATTAGACCGGAATTGTATACGGGAATTCAGGAATTAGTATATCACATAAAATTATTTGTAAATGATGAAATTCTGACGGCAAATTTTGGCAGTCCTACAGACAATTTGAACACATGGCGAAAAAATGCCCAAATAGTTATTGAAAGATCTGAGAAAATAATATCAGATGTTTTAACTTTAGATATAAAATAATGTCAAACCTAGTCACATGCAAAGAATGAAAACTCTACATGCCTCAAACTTACAAATTTCAACATAGTATCATCGCGGTTTTGTTTGTAGTAACATTTTCAAAAGATTCTAACATGTAAGATTTGGAAGAGATTTGGAACAAGTCTTATCTATAAAATTTTGATTTTACGGTATAATGACAAGTAAAATTCGTAGCTTGGGAGTATTGCTGATTCTTCCATTGCTTTCCATCTCTGCAGTAACTGTCTTTGTGGATACACCATCTGCAAATGCACTCACAAAAAGAGACTATACTGCACCAAATGACCAGCCACTTACTGTAACATATGGCGGAAATTTTGTTGTATGTGGAGACCACATCTGTAGACCAGGAGAGCATACCAAGATGCAGCAAGAACTCAGTCAAGCACAAACAGGAAAAACACCCACCATGATGCACGGACAATCAATGGTGCAGAATAAAACACATACAATGGAATCAAAAGATTTGGGCTCTGTTTTGAAATTATCAAATGCAAATCTACCTCTAGTTATTCCATTGGTAAAGGGATTGCATGATGGAAAAGATGTGTACTATATCACAACAGAGGCATCAGATTCCACAATAGCAAGCGCACTAGGCAAGTTCACAAACTTTCCTGTAACTTTTGCACCATCACTAGCAAAAGAACCGACATCATCACTTGCAAACATTTACGCATTCAAAAACGGCGTCAAGGGAGGAGGAGTACTTGGATTCCAGCCAAATGTGGTTGATTCAATTCCAGGAGAAATCGCATACAGTCCGCTTTGGAAAATAAATCTAGTAGAGTGGAAGGATGCAACAACTGCCACAGTGTTAGGCTCTGAAGATGAGATAGTAAAGGCAGCAAATGCTGGCAAGATCACAATTACTCCAACAACAATAGTTGTCAATTGTCCAATAGTGCAATGGGGTGGTAATTCTGATGGAACAATTCCAGCAGGTCACATGAAGATTCGTGACACCATCAGTGAATCTGGCGCATATGGAAGTGCCCAAGTGCTCAACATTGACACAGACAAGATGCAAGTAACTTTTGTAGCCCACAGGGGATTTGGTCCTGATGGCTCCACGATATACTATATCGCAACTGATGCATCACAGAAAGGCCCGGCAGATGCGCTAGGAATCATTCTTGCAAACAAGACTCAGAACACTATAACCACAAGTGCCGCAGCGGACCTGTACCAGTTTTCAAATGGCATAACAGGCAGCGGACCTTTAGGGTTCCAGTCTGGAGTAGGCAGTAGCAAGCAAGGAGACCAATACTATTCTCCAATGTGGAGAATCCAGGTCATAACCTGGAAGGACCCGTCAATGGCAACAGTACTTGAAAATGTGCAGGACATCACAAGCAAGAGTACCATGACAGACATGGCCACTGCCGGTTTTATTGTAAACTGTCCTTTCTTTAGTGTAGACACAGTATACTCCCACGGAAAATAGGGAGCACATCCTTTCTTTTTTATTTTTTACAAGCTTAGAATTTCCAAGAACCAAGCCACGCCTTTTTGATCCTCAAAGTCATGTAACTTTTTTTTGATGTCTTGGACTACAGATTCATGCTCAGAACCATACAATTGCCTAAGAATTGCATTTAGAATTGCAGGATATGCGCAGCAATCAGAAAATGCAATATTTCCTTCATCAAGCATTTGCACCACTTTATCATATATTGCAATATCTCTACTGAGAAGGGTTTTTTCTACATGCACCCCAATCAAGTCCCGTATCAACGAATCAGGCGTAAAGATCTGCGATGATGCCATTTTACTTGCCAGCCTCCAGTAAGGAAATTGAACAACCCGCATTGTACTCGTTGTCAATTTTTGTCATGCAGTAGAATAATTTTTTTACAATTTGTTTATTCCGAGAATAGATCTCATTGTACTACTCAACATCATAGATCGCTTTGCAAACTATGGTGAGATCGAAAGATCCATAGTACATGCTTAGATAAGACAAAAAATGTCTGTATGAGCAACAGGCCAAGACCATTTTTTCCATATTCATGTAACAGTGAAGTACATAGAATATGAAATTCTTGTTGCAAAAATTCAAAATATACATTATATCATCAAAGACATGGAGACGTGTTACATTTGTGACAATGAGGCAGTATGGAGATGCCCTACGTGTGGTTCCAAATGCTGCAGTCGCCATTTAAAAAAAATACACAGGCCAGTATGCAAGATTGGAAACACTGAGAAAAAATCCAGAATTGATCCTATAGCAACTTGAACTGTATCACCATGAGATATTATGTAAATTACATAGTTATTGTATGTAATTTGTAAATACACATGACAAATAGTACCAGCATGAGGACTGCAATTGTAATAGACGATGACATTGATACAATTGATGTCATGTCAGAATTGTTGGAGATAAACAAGATCAAGGTTGTTGGCAAGGGATTTGATGGATTGGAAGCAGTTGAGATGTACAAAAAACTCAAGCCAGATATCGTATTCCTGGATATAATGATGCCAAATTATGATGGAGTATATGCACTAGAAAACATAAGAAAAATCAATCCAAATGCTGGTGTGATTATCATCACTGGAGATACTACACAAGAGACTATGAGCAAGCTGCAAGATCTAAAACCTTCAGCTATTTTCTACAAGCCAATGGAGATATCCATGGTAATCTGGGCTGCAAACAACTTGATTGCGGAGGCAATACCTACTTGATTTCCAAAATTACTAGAATCATAGTAAAATTTGTGTCTAGCTTGAAAGACAAATTTTTCTAATATTACACTCTTGAAGAAATAACATGGAACTAGAGCAGTCTTTCCTGGTTTTTGCCATGCCAGGTTATTTCTTCAAGATGCATTGTTAGTCGTAATTTGTTTGCAGTGACAGGTGAGAACCCTTCAAAGTGGTTGTTTGTCATTATTATTCCAAGTGATACCTTGTTTTTTATCTCGTCAAGTTTATGTGCCCATTTGGTAATTGATTCTGTTTGATCCTTTTGTATTGTACCAAACTTGTCTTCTGGAATGGAACGGTCTCCAATCAATCTAAGATAGACAAAGTCTGTCGTAGTCTCAGCCGGGTTTAACACTCCTTGGACTTCATTCCACACAAGACATAGATTTCTCTCTGAGAGAAACTTGTATGATTTTTCTGTAAACCATGAAGGATGTCTTCCCTCTACAGCATATCGGTAATTTTTTGGCAAGTGTTTTACCATCTTATCTAGATTCAGTTCTGCTTCTGCAAATGAAAGCGATGGTGGAAGCTGTATTACAAGTATCTTCATTTTAGAGCCAAGTGGCTTGATTGCATTTAGGAACTGGTCCAAGTATGGTCCTGGCTTTAGTCTTGCATCATGCGTTATCTGCTTTGGAAGTTTTGCAGTAAAGATGAAATTCTCAGGAGTGTCATTGAACCATTTTGCTGTAGTATACGGTGAAGGTATTTTGTAAAATGTCGAGTTTATTTCTGTAATGCCAAATGTTTTGGCATAATGTTTTAGGTAATCAGTACTCTGCATTGTCTTTGGATAAAATGGTCCAATCCATCCCTTGTAGCTCCAGCCAGTGCAGCCGATTTTTACATCCATGATATACAGTCAGAAAAGTCTCAAGATATGAAGATAGGTCATGTCAACTTGAGATTTCATTCATAGAACATTGTTAGTCAATGGTTAAATGAAAAAAGCGCGTATCATATGGAATGGTAAAAACTACACTCCTAATCATCTTGGGTGCAAGTGTTGGAGGTACGCTTGTCATAGCGGTGGGAATGCTGTCAGCATCAGGATGGGAAACACCCGGTACGTACACAGGAACAAGTGACGCATCACATGTACCAGCAAGCACAACTAACTGTTATTCATTTCAGACAGGATGTAAAAATACAAACAGCAGCATCCCAGAATCTGCAATGGACTCTGGCGCATACCTGAGCAGCAACTATAATCCCTAAGTGATACAATCCACAGTTTTTTTATTTTATCATGTCAAGTCTGCTTGTCCAAAATGAACTGTCCTTTATTCCAAGGATTACTCTATCGTATGACTCGTCTTTGAGTTCAAGCCTGAGAACTTCTTTTCCTCGTGTGAGATACCAAAACTCCTTTCCCCTGTTTGTGTAATACGTTCCAGCCTTGATTATCCCTGGAAGGTTTGTCCCTGGCATACGAATCTGCATCCATGTAGGCTCTAGCAGCATTCTGGTAGCTTGTATGATATGAGAGAGTGGAATTTGCATCGAGCCATGTATTGCCAGGATCTTTTCAGTTGTACTAAATTTTATTTCTAGAATATCATTTGCAATTGCAAGTTTCATGGTTTAAGTTTCCAAGTTTTGTTGTGTTTTTATTTTTTTATTTAATATAATAACTAGCACAACTGATACAAGTGACAAAATTCCTGCGCTAGAAAATATTTGCATGTAGGACATAGCAGATGGAAATGCGCCTGATACACTTGGAATTGTTTGCGTGTACATCTGCTGGAACATTCCTGCAACAGATGGACCAAGTGACTGTCCCACCAAGATCAAAAGCACAGACATGCCAAGTGATATTCCTTCAGATTTTTGCGGAGACGATACCAAAATGATGTTAAACCCGCCTACAAATGCAAACGACAACCCTACGGATATTATTCCAAGTGCTGCTGAGATCATAAACTCTGTTGAATGAAATGCCACCAGCCCGAAAAATCCTATTGTACATACTATAGTTCCAAGTGCAGTGAGTCTGAAATTTCCTACCTTTGATACGATAAACCCAGATGCTGCAGAGACTATCAGAGATATTATCATAAACGGCAACTGGACATTTGCAGTAGTTATTGCATCGCCTCCAAAGCCTAAGGGTTGCGGACTTTGTATTAAAATTGGAATTGTTTGGTACACCATGAATGTCGATATGCCAACTATCATGAGGATGACATTTGTTGGCAAGAGTATTTTATTTACAAGAATTTTAAGATCAACTAACGGGAATGGCGTCCTTTTCTCTTCTGCCATAAACACAAACATTGATGCCGCAGCTCCTGCAAAAAATACTAGAGAATACAGGTTTCCGTGGCTGATTTCTTGCATGTATGACACCCCCATGAGAAACAAGATTACAGTCACAGAGAGTGCAATTGCTCCCTTGATGTCAATTCCGTGGGATTGTTCAAAACTTTCCACCTTTGGAATACGGATAAGTTTTGCCATGACAACTGCCAAAATGATTGCAACAGGAAATACCGAGAAAAATGTATAGTGCCAGCCATAGCTTGAAATTATTCTTGCACCTACAATTAATCCCACTACAGAGCCTCCAAAAAATGTTGAAGTGAAAATTCCTTGTGCGACTGCAAGTTTTTGCATAGGAAAGATGTCGCGTACTATGCCAAACGCGATTGGAAACATGGAGATTCCCACACCCTGGGCAATTCGTGCAAATATCATTGTACCAAACGAGTTTGCAAATCCTCCCCCCAAAATTCCTGCAGCATATATCATCATAACAATTAGTAAAATCTTCTTTTTTCCATAAACATCAGATAATTTTCCTGCAATTGGTGTCATCACTGCACCTGCGATAAGATACGATGACAAGATCCATGATGATACGTTGTATGTGATACCAAAATCTTTTATGAAATCAGGAATTGCCGGTAGAACCATCGTTTCTCCATACATTGTAACTAATGCAAGGCCACTGACTATGGCAAGTGAAAGCCATGCTGAAGACGAAACTGTCGTACCTGATTCTTTTCCGGATATAGTCATGTTGTTTTAATTTGATTTTATTTCATTATAAATCGTAGGAGCGAATTTATCGATAGATTTATCCAATTGTTTGACGGTTAACCAGACATTTAACTAGTGTACGGTACTAGGATTTGTTGCTGGCATTATCAATTGCATCTTTCAGGATAGCAATCTGATTTAGGTTCTTGAATAGCTCATTAGATGATTTTAGTACAACTGCAAGTTCCAGCACTTCTGCGTAGCTCATGGATTTTTTGTCAAACGGGTTAGGATGAGGTAGGAGTAACTCTTCAATTATCACCCAGAGATCGTCAACAGGCAATACACCTAGCTTTTCTTGAAAATACTTTACGTGTAATTTCAAGGTGCGATCCTAGACGTCATGCAGATCCTATACATGTCTGAGTATGTTATGACATAACACATTATATCAAGTGCGGAACACTTGATAGAAAACAAATTCCAAAACGGTATTTTCAATTCACAACTAATCGATCATTTGCACGTTTACCAACTTTTTGTATTTGGTTGTAAAGGCAGATCATTTGTGTGCCAGTGGTAACAAGATGTGAATTTCTGCGCCTTTTCCCCGTCCTTTAGATTCGGCCCATATTTTTCCACCATGTCCTTCTACAATGCCTTTGCATACTGCCAACCCCATTCCCGTACCGCCGTGTTCTCTAGTCATGCTAGCATCCACCTGATAGAATTTTACAAAAATTTTGTCAATGTTTTCTTTAGTTATGCCAATGCCATTGTCTTTTACGATAACATGCGCATCATTATTTTCAGAATCTAGTTTTAGACTTATTTTCCCATTTTGTGTGGGACAAAAATCTAGACTATTGAGAACCAGATTTGACATGACCTGTTCCATTCTAGAGTCATCGCACAATACCATGACTTTATTTTCTAAATCAATAGTCATCTCAATATTTTTTCTATCCACATCTGGTTTTATCTTGTCAACGACATCACGTATTATTTTGTTTAGGTTGTGCACATTTTTGTTCAATATTAATTGGCCAAGTTCAATTTTTTGTGTGTCCAAGATATCAGAAATTAGTTTTAAAAGTGATCTAGTACTTGTACGGATTATCTCCAGCCTCTTTTTTTGATCCCCATTTAATTTTCCAAATGTTTCTGACAATATGATATCGACATAACTTATTATCGGAACAAGTGGAGTTTTTAGCTCGTGTGTTATCATGGTCAAGAAATCATCTTTGAGCGCGTGCAGTTGTTTTAGTTGAATTAATTGTTTTTTCATCTGTATCTCATGGGCTTTGAGTTTTTTTCTTGCCTCATGTATCTCTGTTATATCCCGTAGTGCAGTATTGCTACCAATTAGATTTCCTCTAATATCAGATAGATTAGTGGCACTAAGCAGTGTTGGAAATGTTGTGCTGTTTTTTCGTTGTAGCCAGATTTCCATGTTTTTGACAGTACCAGTTTTTTTCCATTGCTGAAAAGATTTCTTTAATGCATCACGGCTTTGTTTTGCAACATGATCAAAAATGGATTTACCAATTATCTCTGTTTTTGAATATCCAAGACTATTTGCATAAAGCGTGTTACAATCAATTATGATTCCTCTTAGATTTATGGTGCGAAACAATATTGGCGAGCCATCATACAGGTTATGGTATTTTTGCTCCAGTTCTTTCATTTTATGGACTTCATTTTGTAGCTGTTTTGTGCTTTCAACCTTAAACTCGTGCATCATTTCTTCAAGCAACTTGTTTGTTTCTGATAAAATTATTTTTTCTTGTTCTAATTCATTTATCTTGTGAGATATTTCTTCATCTGGTTTTGCATTATTTTTTTGTTTTTTTACAGTTTTAAAATTCGTCTTGATAAGTCACACCTCTGTTTGATTAGGGTTTGTAGATCCATTATTTGGAATTCTAAACCAAAACGTAGTTCCCTTTCCAACCTCGCTTTCAAGCCAGATTGCGCCTCCCAGTGCTTCTGTTATTCCTTTACAAATTACAAGTCCAAGGCCAGTTCCGCCATGGCTTCGCTTCAGGGATGTATCAATCTGGTAAAATTTCTTGAACAAGCTATCTTGTTTTTCTTTTGGAATTCCGCTGCCATTATCCTTGACATAAAATAAAACATCACCATTCTTTTTTGATGCATTGATCTCTATTGTACCTCCACTAGATGGTACAAAGTCAACTGCGTTTTTGATAAGATTTGCAAATACTTGGTTTAATCTGTCAGGATCACTTTTTATGCTCAATTTTTCTTTTGTTGTATTTGTAAATCGGATATTTTTTTCATTCATCAATTTTGAATGAATCTGTATTTGCTCTGCCATGAGTTCATCAATTTCAAATTCCCTCTTGTTGAACTTCATTTTCTTTAAGTCCATCTTTTGTGCATCCATGATATCGCTAATCAGCCTCTCAAGCTTGACTGTCTGTGAACTGATTGTTTCGACTGCATGAATTTGCTCTGGATTTAGCGTTCCAAGAACAGCCTCGTCTCGCAGCATCTCTGCATATCCACTGATTGTGACAAGAGGAGTTTTGAGTTCGTGAGAGACCATTGCAGAAAGTTCTGCTTTAGCATTATCCCTTTCTTTTAGTTTTTCAGTCTCAAGATGAAGCTCAATGTTTGTTTTTTCGATTTCATCTCTTTGCTTCATTTTTTGAAATACTACTATAGTTGAGATTATTGTAATTATTATTGCAACAACAGTCCCTGCAATTATTGTATTAATAGTATTTTGTGCAGAGATTTGAGATGCCTGAGATCTTTGATCTAGTAGTTTATTTTCTTCATTTTTGATGTCATCAACTACCTGTCGTATGTTGTCCATTATTTTTTTGCCTTCAAGGCCTCGGATTAGTTGGGATGCAGCATCTACTTTCCCACTCTCTCCCAGAGTTTGAGTTTGGTTTACAAATGCAATTTTTTGGTTAATTGACAGTGTCAGTTTTTCAACATTTGTTTGCTGTACAGGGTTGTCTACAGTAGACATCCTAAGCGAATCAAGCTGGGCCTTGATATGAGATAGACCTGAAGTGTATGGATCTAAGAACATAATATTTTGTGTCAAAATATATCCGCGCTCTCCAGTTTCAATATCAAGCATTGATTTTTCTACATCATCTGCTTTCTCTATAACTTGGTAGGTATGCTGTACCCAATTGTCATTAGATATGAAACTGTTTATCTCATAATATGATATTACACCAACAGTTCCAAATGATATGATTGGTAAGAGTAATGCAACAACAATCAGTTTTGTATGCGTTGTTTTCTTGAACATTAGATATGCTCCATGGTATTAGTACTGAGAATCATTTTTGGCACACCACTTTGCTGTTCTTGTCACCATCATACAGTCCCTTGAGCGTGTCAATGTCACAGCCTGAAATGTACGGATAGTCAGGAAGCATTGGACTCATCAGGTCTTCAGTAGCTGTCGAGTGCCCAAGACCCATTGCGTGTCCAAACTCATGTCGTATAATAGATGAAAGTCTGTCAGTGTCAAGCCTGTCTACTTTGAATATTGTTATTTTTGATTTTAGGATTTCATTTCCATCTACAATTGATTTTGTGTATCCAGAATACCCGTCAGGGTTAACGTCATTTGTGAGAATTATCTCTATATCGCCTATGCCGCTAGGCGAACCGTTGATGTCAAACTTTTGTGGAATGTATCGTTTTGTGGGTTCAGAATAGGCATTCTCAACTGCACCTTCCCAGCCAACAAAATATGTTGACGATGTACCTTTGGGTCCCTTTCCTGTAAGGGAATCATCAATTGTTACAGTCTTTGTAGATAAGATTGCATCCTTTACTGCATCAATCATACTTTGGGGGGCATTGGCCGTATTTGTAATATGGATATTGATTATCCTACCATCTGCAATGTTCCATGCAACCCATGTGTCAACAGTGTCACCCTGCAGGTTTTGTATCAAATAGTTAGACGGATAGTTTTGATGTATTGGCAATATGGTATGCACTAGAATATCATTTTCATAGTATGAATATCCCACAAACCCAAGTGATGCGGCAATTACAATTGCCGCTATTGAAGAATAGTATTTTCTGTATTGTTTTTGTCCAGTCTTTTCTGCACTATCTACAATTTCTGTGAGAATGATTTTTTCTTGCTCTAGTTCCTTTGATTTTTTTGATTCTGCATCTAGTTTTACTTCCAAGTCATGCTTTGATTTTGCAAGATCGTTTGCAGTGGCAGACACTTCATCATTTATCTCCTTTAAAAGAAATTTTTCTTGCTCTAGTTCCTTGATCTTTTTTGTGTCATCGTCTAACAATTCTTTGTGATTTTTATCGTAATTATTATCAGTAATTTTATTCAGCCCCCAATGACTTGCAAAAGAACTGCAAGCTTGACGGGTTTTTTCAGACAAGAGTGTGCTCCTTTTTTTATTAGATTATCAATCTCTCCGTCTGTAATAGAGGATGCGGTAAACAAGATTATCTTGTTTTCTTTTATTTTTCCGCTCTGGTGAAGACTGTTTATCACATCTACTCCAGTAAAATCAGGCATTGCCAAGTCAAGCAGTACAGTATCATATTTTTTTTCAAGTATCAGTGCAAGACCTGTCCTACCGTCGTTTGCAACGGAGCACTGGTGACCCTTGGCAGTCAGGTACTTGGCCATCATCTCCGTTATGGTTTCATTGTCATCAATAAGTAATATTTTCATAGAAATTCCCACAATTAGAAACTATTAACGAGGTTATACTATTTAGGGATATTGAAAAGTTGTCTAGAGATGTACAGTACAAGATATAGTTAGCGGAACAAAATCTGTAAACATCATGGATTTATGACAAGAAGAAACTTTTCAATTGTCTTGTTTTTTGGCAGATTTGTAAATTTCAAAAATGAAAGATCTCTCTTTTGCTGGTACTGCCTACCTGGATTTGGGGGTAAACAGGCATGCCACCCTCGTACCCCAGCTTCATATCATCAGAATATTCAAAATTTCCAGCATCTGGAAAATCAGCCAAGATCTCCATTACTAGAGTTTTTTTGCGGTTTGGGCTTTGTGTAACTTCATATGTGATTGCAAAGACCTGAACAGTTCTTCTAGTGCGGGGGTCATACCACTGCCCTTCAACTGCTTTTTCATAAAATTCAGCCATGATATAACCACACGAATTATTTTTCAGCCCTCAGCAAAGAGTACATCAATACTCCACCTGCGATTGCAAGCGATACAACAAATGTTACCAATATGCCATCCATCATATTCATGGAACCCCCTTTGCCAAAACCTCTTGTGCATATACATCAGGATATTGTTTTACAAGCTCAACATTGAGATTTAATACATTGACATAATCTGGTGCAAACACTAGCACATTTGATTCCCTGTTTCTTGCAACATCCAAGTCAACTAACGTCTCTAGTGCATTGACAGGAATTCCCGTGGCACTGCTAATTGCAGGTATCTGAGATATGGCACTGGCAGGAGTGATGTCTGGGTCTACTCCCGATGCAGAATCATTTCGTGGCTGGAAGAATTTTGCAGAGTCAAAACTCTGTGAGATTAGTTCAGAGCCAACCACTTTGCCATTTAGAATTACTGGACTGCCATTTGACTGGGACGGCATTACTGTCTGGCCTATTGCAGTAACAAGTAATGGATAGGCAACACCTGTTGTGATTATCATAAGTACGACTATTCTTATTGCAGGTGAAAATACTTTGTGTACTGTAGTTCTCATGGTATGATCATCTCATAAACACCGACAGTAGCAGGTCAATTGCTTTGATGCCAGCAAATGGAAAGACAACTCCACCCAGTCCGTATATCATCATGTTTTTGATAAACGTCTTTTCTGGAAGTTCTGGCTTGTATTTTACACCTTTTAGTGATAACGGTATTAGAAGAGGAATTACAATTGCATTAAATATCAATGTGGAAAGCACTGCACTCTCTGGACTGTGTAATTGCATTACATTGAGTATCTCCATTTTGGGATTGTCTTTCATGAACATTGCAGGCAAGATTGCAAAATATTTTGCAACGTCATTTGCAATTGAAAATGTGGTGATTGCACCACGTGTCATGAGTAGTTGTTTTCCAAGTTTTACAACTTTGAGAATCTTTGAAGGATCAGAGTCAAGGTCTACCATGTTTGCAGCCTCTCTTGCAGCTGCAGTACCACGGTTCATTGCAAGACCCACATCGGCTTTGGCAAGTGCAGGAGCATCATTTGTTCCATCACCAATCATTCCTACGACATGGCCCTTTAGCTGCTCCTCTATCACTCGGTTTAGCTTGTCAGTTGGTTTTGCCTCTGCAATGATTTGGTCAATGTTTGCCTCTTTTGCAATCACCTGAGCTGTAATCTGGTTGTCACCAGTAATCATTACAGTAGTAATTCCAGACACTCGTACTTCATCTAATTTTGTTCTAATGTCTTTTTTCAGAGTATCCTTGAGCGAGATCAATCCAATTATCTCGTCGTTTATTGCAACAGCAAGAGGGGTTCCACCGTTTTTGGAAATCTCTTGTGCTTTCCATCGTAATTCTGGCTCGTTTACATTTGTTGCAATTTTTAAAATCGCCTCAACTGAACCCTTCAAGATCTTGACTGGGATGCTAGACTCTTCCAATTCTTCTACTTTGGCACAAACTCGCGTTCTTGGCAGTGATGGTTTTGGAGTTGGAGTCTGCGTACCAGATAGATTTTTCTTTTGTGAAAATTCAATTCCACTTAATTTAGTTTCTGAGCTAAACTCTACTGGTCTTGCAGTCATTATTTCCATCATAAATGGTGGCTCGATTTTTTTCTCGTTTGCAAGCTCGATAACTGACGTTCCTTCATGAGTGTGATCACTAAATGATGCAGCATATGCGGCTTCAGCAATATCTTGCTCTGTAAATTTTTCCATCGGTACAAATGCAATTGCCCTCCTTGCACCTTCAGTGATTGTTCCAGTCTTGTCAAGTATGAGTACATCACAGTCACCTGCTGATTCGATTCCCTTTCCTGATTTTACTACAATGTTATCCCTTGCAAGTCTGTTGATTCCTGCAACCCCTATTGCAGGAAGCAATCCACCAATTGTAGTTGGCAGCAATGCAACAAGCAATGCAATTAGAACTGAAATGTCCATGTGATATCCAAGATAGTATCCAAAGAAGAGCATCGTTCCAACTACTGTTATGAAAATTAATGACAGCCCTGCAAGAAGTATGGTAAGTGCAATCTCGTTTTTGGTCTTGGGCCTTTTTGCACTCTCAATTAGTCCCACCATTTCATCAAGGAAACTTTTTCCAGCTTCTGAAGTAATTTCGATTATAATACTGTCATTTGCGACCTTGGTTCCGCCCATGACTGGGTTGTCTTTTTCCTTAAAGACCGGGTTTGACTCGCCAGTCATCATGGATTCGTCCACAAATGCCTTTCCTGAATGCACAATGCCGTCTCTTGGGATTATTTCTCCAGCATAGACTCGAACCCTGTCTCCTACGGCAAGACTGGTTGATTTTACTGATACCTCGTTTCCATCTACGAGTTTTTTTGCCATGACTTCTTTTTCCAGGTTTTTGAGCGAGTCAACCTTTGCCCTTGCCTGCGATTCAGATAGTGATTCAGAAAATGTTGCAAACCAGACTGTAACAATTAGAATTACTGCAGACTCGATGTAAAAGATATGATTCTCATTTACAAATTCTGATGATATGTTTGGCATCAACCCAATTGCAAGAACCAAAAAGAATCCAACTTCCACAGTAAACATGACTGGACTTTTTTTGGCCAAATAAAGCGGGCTAAGCTTTGTTACAGAATCCTTGAGCATTTTTTTATCAAATATTGATTGTAGTATAGTCATGGTATTATCACCCTAGATTGAAAACGGCCCCATTGCAAGAAACGGAAAGAAAGTAAGAGCTGTTAAAATAAATACCATTACAGATAGCACTCCGACAAAAAGAAATCCTGATGTTTTTATTGGCTCGACAACCTCTTTTCTATCCCGTAGAGTAAACGATCCTGCAACTGCAAGCATTAGTCCAATTGGCGCGTAACGGCCAATCAACATGATCCATGCAGTAGACCAATTCCAAAACGGAGTGTTTGCAGATGTTCCAAGATAATCAGAGCCATTGTTTGCAGAAGCTGAACTAAATTCATACAACACTTGGGTAAATGTTGCAGGAGTTGTTGCACCAAGGGCATCATGTGCAGCACCAGTTGTGTACGCAAGTACAGTTGGTATTAGTATCAGTGCGGGATGGATCAAAAATACAAATGCTGCAAGCTTGACATCGTTTGGATTTATTTTCATGCTCATAAATTCTGGAGTTTTTCCTACCATCAACCCGACTAGAAATAGTGTCAGTATGACAAATATTATCATCATCATCATTCCAGTTCCGTCTGCACCAGGAATTGCCTGGACAAACATTCCTAGGAAAAATCCAATTACTGCATTGGGTGACATGCCTGAAAGTGCAGCATTTGCAGCACCAGTGTTTGTTGCAACAGATGTTTCAAGGAAAAGCGTGCTGCCAAAGCTTCCAAATCTGGTCTCAAGGCCTGCAGGGCCGCTTGTCTCTGACAATCCAAGGGCTAGCATGACTCCAAAGCCAATCAGCATGGCTGCAAGTATGGAAACCCCCCTTCCTTTTCCTAGCAGATGTGCATATGCTATTGGAAGCGACAATGGTATCACAAGCATGAGGATGCACTCGAACACATTTGAGATGCCGTTTGGATTCTCAAACGGATGCGATGAATTTGCATAGAAAAATCCACCACCATTGCTTCCAAGCTCTTTGATTGATTCAAGTGACGCAACAGGTCCAGTTGAAATTGTCTGGGTTCCACCTGAGAGTGTACCCATTGTAATGGTAGAATCCAACGTCTGGGGAGAGCCAAGAAAAAGCAACAGTAATGCAGAGAAAAATGCGACAGGCACCAAAAGTGTTAGTATGATTCTTGTAAAATCGACATAGAAATTTCCTAACCCAAACTCTTTTCTGATAAATCCTCGGATAAATGCAAATGCTGCTGCAATCCCAGATGCGGGTGCTACGAACATCATGAAAATCAATCCAACCATTTGTGAAAAAATTGATAGCTGTTGCTCACCTGCATAGTGCTGCAGATTGGTATTTGTGACAAACGATGCTGCCGTATTAAATGCAAGATCAAATGACAGTCCAGGTTTTGGGGACAGGGGCAAGTCATTTTGGTACAATAGTACTGCCATCAAAAAGCCTGCAGCAATTACATTTGTGATTACGATTGCCAGGAAATATTGTTTCCATGTCATCTGCTCGTATCTATCTACACCAATTATTCTATAGAATCCATTTTCTATGCTGCCCATTGTTTTTTCTAGCGGTCTTTTTTCATATGTTATCAGCCTTGCCATGTATCTTCCAAATATTACAGCAAGCCCAAGTGAACCTACCAGTACAAATAACAAAATTACAATATCCACAAGATACCACCTAGGTCCGGTCTTTACAATGCAGATTGTGATCCCACATGGGATGTGTTTTTTCCAACACTTGCAATTCTACACTTGTATCCATCTGAAATCAGCTATCCACCAAGATGCATGAATATAGGCATTTACGTTATTGGGTAACGTTTTTAATCTTGTATTATGATATTAGATATCATGTCTAGAGCAACTAGAGAGCCACCCTTTGTGCCCGATGAGCTAGACCTGATGATATTAGAATACATGGCAAATGATGCAAGTGTGCAGTTCAAGCAATTGGCTGAATCATTAAAAGTCGACCAACGCACAATAGCCAAGCGTGTTGGAAAGATGAAAGAAAGTGGTGTTGTACAAAATAAGATCCAGATAAACTGGTCAAGAATTGGACTAGGGATTGCAGCATATGTTGGTGCAGAAACAGGTTTAGGAGAAAAAGACTTGGGTAAACTGCATGAATTTATTCGCAAAGAGCCGCGTGTAGTTGAAGCATATTCTACAATTGGAAGCCAGGAATATTTTATTAAAATTGTAGAGTCTGATCTGCAGAGCTTACGCGAAGAGGTCTTGATGCCATTAGAGCCAATTACGTCAAAACTTACAAGTTCTATCATATCATCGCAGGTAAAACAAGAAGATGATGTATCCCTGTTACGTTTTCTAAGACAGAGATGGTTTACGCATAAGAAAAGTAAGAATCGCACATGACAACAACTGTAAACATCAATAGTATACTTTCCAAGTGTCTAGTCCCAACTACTTTGGAACCTTTGACTGCAACTATTGTTTCAAGATACATTACTTCACCATTTGAAATTCATTGCAACAAATTTGCACCTGAAGAAGAAAAAGACAGCATGAGTAAATATCAACAGTTATTGTTTGAACGTGGGAGAGAACACGAAACACAGACTGTAAAGGACAAGTATCCAGGCATTGTACCAATTCCATTTGTCACACGTGAAGAGGGATTCAAGCTTGCCCTTGAAGCAATGGCTGCAGGTACAGATATCATGCATGGTATACCCATGTTTTATTTGCCAGAGGGCCTCTTGGGCGAAGTAGATGTTCTGGAAAAGTCAAAATCCAAAGATTCGATATTTGGAAAATACCACTATACCATAAAGGAGATAAAACTTGCAAAAAACATACGAGAAGATCATGTAATCCAGGGTGCATTTTACAACTACATACTAGGAAAAATCCAAGGAATTACACCTGAAATATTTCATCTTGTAAACCGCGATGGAGAAGAAATTGCTTATCAGTACAGTGAATATGAGGAATTGTTGCTTGAATCAATTGAAGGTACAAGAAAAATACTGACAAGAGAAGAGCAGATTTCCCCAACCTATGGAAGTTGTGGTTTTCCATGGGAGAGTTATTGCAACAGATTGGCTGAAGAGACAAATGACATTTCACTTGTAGCAGGTGTTTCTTTGAAAACAAAAAATAAGCTTGTAGAGCACGGGCTCAAGACAGTACACGACCTGGCAAGATCTGAGATTCAAAAACTTGTAGAGATAAAAGGAGTTGGTAACGGTACTGCTGCCAAGCTTGTTTATTCTGCAAAAGCGATCCAGTCAAAAAAGCCAATCATAAAAAATGCGAAATCAATTGTGTTTCCATCATGCAAAGTCGAGATATTCCTAGACTTGGAAGGAGTAGATCCTACAATGATGGGAGAAGAAGTCATCCAGATGGATTATCTTATTGGTGCGCTTGTAAGAATTGGTTCAAAGGAAGAATATTTGGCATTTGTTGCAAAGGATCTAGAGCATGAAAAAGATATGCTCTTAGAGTTTCTAGATTTTATTAAAAAGCAAAAGGACTACGTGATATACCATTACCACCACTACGAGAAGACACATCTTGAAAAAATGATGACAAGGTATGGAGTGGATGAGAAAATAAAGAAGATGGTTTTTGAGCACATGATTGACATATACAAGATTGCAACTAGTGCAGTAGCTTTTCCTACGTATGGAAATGGTTTGAAGCCGGTAGCAAAATATCTGGGCTTTTCATGGAGACACAAAAATGTTGATGCTACAGAGTCGATTGCGTTATATCTTGACTATGTTGCAAATCCAAGTGAAAATAAAAACAAACTCCAGTTGATTTTGGATTATAACGAAGATGACTGTATTGCAACTCGGGTAATCAAGGATTGGCTTGACTCTCAAATTAGGAAGAAAAGATTTGCCAATCGCTCCCATGATTTTGAATATGCAGTATCAGAAATAAAAGAGAAAAACTAGTGTTCTATATCTAATTGCGATCATAGTTTTTTTGCTGACAGGTATCGATTTTTTCTAGAACCTTTGTAGTAGGTTGCAGAATGAACAGATAATGTCATTTATGGTTCTTCTTGCCCTCCTTCTTTGGCTTGTCCTTGATAGTCTTCTCGTACTTGGCCTGCATCTCATGCAATACTGCCTCATAGGTTACTTCATGTGCATATGGGGCTACTTCGGCTGAGGCCTTGGCAGATACCATATCGCCTAGGAGTTTGCAGAGATTCGTGTACTTGTTCTCAAGGAAAGGATCCAGTTTGAACTTTGGATAGGTTGAGGGGTCTTTCTTTTCTCCCTTTAGTTTCTCTATGGTATCATCATAGTCTTTGAGATGCTTTTGCTTGAGGCCTACTATTTCATTAAATTGCACGTTCAGGTTGAAAATCAATTTATCATAAGATGCTACAAACTGTGCCTTTACTTCTTGCTGGCGAGCCGATATACTGGGTGTCGCTTCCCTCAAGTGTTGCTCCTTCCAGTTCCTAAAGTAATTCTGAATGGTTTTCACGCTTGGCATGTTTGGTTGGCCTGCGGTGAATTGAGCGCTTACACCCATCTCAAAGTATGGCTTGATCTTTTTTACAATATCCAATTGGTCCGAAGCTGTTGGTCTTCCTCCTTTTGGGCCCATTAGATGATGGGAACAGATTTAGTTAGAATTAAGTTGTTTGATCAAGAATTCTTTGTTACATGACCATTGATAGTCATGTTATGAACGCGTTAGAATTGAATTAGTCAAGCTGAGGAAAATAACGCAAAAATAATCTCCACATTTTGCAAAATGCGATCAGATTATACAATAAAAAATATCATGTTGATCTAATTACAGGTAGTTAAATCCAGTTATCCAATGAATAGATTATTTTTAGAAGACTCATCAAGCTTGAATTTGCGATCAGGTTTTATCTAGCATCTTTTATGAGATCATCTTCAATAGTTTGGACCTTGATCCCAAATGGGACTAGGTAGGCATAGTAGAAATCAAGTATACACATAGAAATACTATTTCTTTTTACAATATACACATACGCTTTTACCACGTAGGATATCAGCCGCCTTTCAGAGAGAAGATTTTAGGAATTCTAGTGTTACTGTATGATTAGACAATAATACAAAATGTTACATATATGACATATGGGCTTTGTCAGGCAATAGAAGAATAGTCTCTTTAGAAGTTCATAAGATCGCTCGCACATTTTACTTTGCTAGTTTTCACCATGTATATCGCCACCAAGATATGTTCCATTTTCATCATACACATAAAATACAGTAGCAACACTTGGATCAGACGCATCTTTTGAAGCATTTCTAGTCATTTCTTTTGCTTTTTTTATTGCTTCATCACAGTTATCAAAATCCTCAACCACCCAATGACCTTCACCTTGAATCTCAAACTTTTCTATCCCCATGATGCGAAATTTACCTTTTGGCGGCCTCAGTTCAGGAAAGTCTCTAAACATAAAATCACTACATCATTTGTGGTTTTAAGAGTAATCATGAAAGTTCGAGGGATAACTTTTATGAAAAAATCGCCCAATATATGACTACAACATTCCAAGTCATTTCAGAGCACGAGAACAGTCACTAAAATATCCACATGCCTTGCATTTCGGTTTACTATTATGGTGCTCTAAAGAATCAAGTTCCAAGCATTTTTTGACAAATTTTGATGTATAATCTAGGAACAATTCAACATGTTTTTCACTTATAATTTCTTCAAATGTCTTGTAAATTGATTTTGTCCTGCTATCTACAATGTTTATTTGATACATCTTTGTCGAACACGGTATCTCTTTCCAGCCACCAAAAGATTCTCCCAGATAGTATTTTGAATTAAGATACGCAAGTACTTGAAGAAGTTGACCGGTATATGGTGCTGACATCATATCATAGCGTCTTGGATTTGAGACATGCTTGTCGTCAGAGACTATCAGAGTCTCTTTTTTGCGTACAACTTTATCAGCCCTTCCAAATAAGGAAAGTGCGGCCTTGCCTTCTGGAAAATCAAATTCTTGCACAAAGGATGTTTGAATATCTTCTCTCACAAAACTAAGATCCTCTTTTTTGTCTTGTAGTTTTGTTTTTGTCAGTGGTACAACAACAGCTGTCTCTCTGTCTATTCTTTCAGCTTCTTCATGATACTCTGTTCCCACTAGCATCTGAGATGTTTCTACACGTACGCCTTCAATGAAAAACGGTATCTGAAATTCACAATAACCCATTGCACCAGTAAAGTCAGTCACAAACGCCTTGACATGTGAAACCCCAGAATCATTTTTTGATATAGTAATCGTAGAAAAATTTTACAAAAAGACGTAGATAAAGTTCTGGTTTCTCAAATCCTAAACTCATTTTGCTTATCAAGTTCAAGCTTTGCATCCCTGCGCCTTTTCACATACAGGCTAACCCCGCATACAATCATGGTACAAAACAACAAAAAACCTGTTACAACCCATTCAAGGCTAATCATAGCGACTTGAATTTTTTTATTGCCTCGCGTGTTAGCCTCTCTTTTTCCTCTTCAGATATTACAGTAGGATCATCTGACGCAAGAGCAGAGTTGTACTCGTCTTCAGTGTTTGACTTCATCTTTTTGCGCTCTTCCATGATATATTACATCAAAATCTAGGGCTATAACGTTTATCAAAATCATCACTCCATCTTGGACTCGTCGGCAACAAAGTGCTTTAGCAGTGATATAATGTACGAAGACGTCCTAATGTTCTCATGAGAGTAACTTGTATGAATAAACCTCATTTTTTCATGCATGGACAAGGCCTTTGCCCAAACCTGCCTCACAGTAGACCTCTCAATGGGCCATACGGTATCACTTGTGCTTACCATTATTCTTCCCCCAGAATACCTGGCAGAAAACGGCTTGGTCTGTGTTGCAAACTGCTTTGGCTCAACAAGCTCATGTGATACCATACCCCAAAACTCGTCAAACTTCACTGGTACATACAGGTATAATCTTTGATTTAACTAGTTTTGTGGTATAGTATGATTGCAGCAAAAACAAGTATAGACTATAGGCTCTTTTACAGATTTATCCATTGGCGAGCCGCATTTTGGACATTCCATGATATTTGCACAAGACAGCAAAAATTAAACTTGTTCTAGTGCAGTATAACAAGCAAGAAGATACCTGCTAAAAGTGCACCAAGTAGAATCATCATCTTCATGAAAAAATACAATATTTCATCCATTTAAAAACTCAATGATATTTTCTTTATTTAAAAAATTGACGTATACTTTATTGACGTTTGCATTTCATAGACATACAAATACTCGATGTAAATCCTAATCAGACCTTCAAAATTTCTTGCGTCTTGTGAACAAAAACTTCTGCCTTGTCTACAAGGTTTCTTGCCTGCGTTTCAGATATAGTTCCTGCCCTGTCATACATGGATTCGCTTCTTCGAAGCCTAGCCTTGCTAAATGCCTGTAGAATCTCACTTGGAAATTTGTTCAGATAAACTGCCTCTGCAAATGAGACCACAGCTACATGATGTTCTGAGCTTTTTGGCCTGTATCCTTTTGAGAACATCAAGGCCCTTGCTGCTTGCAGCATGGCATTATATGCAGCATTATGAGCCCAGCCCCATTCCTGGATTGATAACATCTTTTTTGCAGAAGCAAGATCACTTGTAGCAATATCCATTTCTTTTTTAACATGTGTCTTATCTGACTGGAATTTTTCAACCAGCCCTTTGTTTAATAGATCGCTTAAATTCATCCTCGTCTCCTACAATCATAATTACGGACGTTTTTGAGATCTCTTTTATTAATGGAATATTTTGTTGTATTTTTTGTAGAAATTCCTTTTCCGTCCACAGTATAAAATTTATTTCACGCCCTATTCTTCTTTCTGTTTTTGAAATAGAACGTAGAGCATCATCTTCTTTTACATTTCCTATTATTAGCACATCAATATCACTTGTCGAGGTTTCCACTCCCTTTGCAAACGAGCCAAAAACCATAGCAAACTTGATCTTTTTGACATCAAGTTCCTCACGTATGGCATGTCCAATGCTTTCAGTCTTAAGAAAGATTCTTTTCAGATCTTCAACTATTGGAGACTTTATCTGAAGCGTGTAGAGTATCATGTTTCCTTTTTTTCTGCTACCAAGCAAGCCAAGCGACTCTAGATTTTTTAGTTCCTTTTGCACGTATATCGGAGTGGCCTCTATGATTCTTGCCAGCTCACGTATGT
>Ga0207073_1047_pt1 | contig 30045 bp, 24 predicted proteins | sample Alteio_BWMinHeat_65_FD_153575 | JGI IMG/M metagenome (GOLD analysis project Ga0207073, IMG submission 153575) | Enriched cells from forest soil in Barre Woods Harvard Forest LTER site, Petersham, Massachusetts, United States -... | ecosystem: Environmental > Terrestrial > Soil > Temperate forest >...
ATAGAATAGCCTTTAGACGAAACATCACGATTCATTTGAAAGAGACCGATGCAACCGGGGTGATCTACTTTGCCGAGCAGCTGCGGATGGCCCAGGAGACGCTCGAGTTTTTTTTAGCCCAGAATCATTTGCCTCTTGGTAGGATCTTGAAAGAGGAGCCGTTTTTCTTGCCCGTTGTCCACGCAGAAGCTGATTATATCGCTCCGATTTTTGTTGGGGATGAGCTTGAGATTGAACTTAAAGTAGAGGCGATAGGTAGCTCTTCGTTTACTCTTGGATTTACTTACCTTAGGCAGCAGGTGCTTGTGGGGAAGGCTCAACTGATTCACGTTACTGTTAATAAAGAGACAAGACGCCCCATGCCGATTCCAGAGAAGCTGCGCACTATTTTGGTAGGGGTTCAAGAAGCGGTTGGAAGCCAACGGGAACCTTGAATTGTGGCAACAGAGAGCGTAGCTTCTTTATACAGAGCGCGTCTGGGTATTCTAAAAAGGCGAAGGGGCGCATACCAAATTCGGGACACTCAATGGGAATCACCCGAGCCTTACCTCGAGTCAATTGGGTAAGAATCGCTTCAATCTCCTCAGGTTGAATATTTTCTCCTCCGGAGATAAAGAGGCGATCTTTCCGCCCCTTATAGCTCAAACGCTCATCTTTCCAGCAGCCTAGATCTTTTGTCAGAAAATAGCCGTTCTGAAGGGGTAGGTGTAGGGCATGATTTTCTAGATAGCCTTGAAAGAGGGTAGGGCCTGCAATACCAATTTCCCCGTCAATGAGGGTGACTGTGCGTCCGGGCGCCACAACTCCATCGATGGCGATAAACGAGCAGGTCTCTGTCATTCCGTAGGTTGTAACAATTGGCAAAGCGCACGCGCGCGCCTCTTCTAATAGAGCTTTCGGAATGGGAGCCCCCCCAAGGAGGATCAGTTGGAGGTGTTTTTTTGCTTGGGCCAGGCGATGTGGATCTTCTTGTAGGAGGCGGTAGAGTTGTGTCGGGACAAGGGAGATGTGACTGATCCGATGTTGTATTATAGCGTCGAGTAAGGGAAGTTCTGAAAGGACAAGGGTTGCGCCGAAAACTGCTGTCCGGAACAGGATCGCCATGCCGCTGACATGAAAGAGGGGGAGGGTCAGGAGCCATTTGTCGTTCCGCGTTAGATCAATACCGCGCGTTGCATAGAGGTGATTATCGAGGCTATGGACGGCGATTTTAGGCGTGCCTGTCGTCCCAGAGGTCAAGAGAAGTGTTGCAGCGTTACAGTGGGGGAGAGCGATAGGGAGTTGGGGATCTGGCAGTTTTGGGTTGAGAGGGAAGGCGGGGATTTTCTGCGCCAAGAGGCTTAAAAGTGTCAAACATGAGGAGATGTTTTTTTCTGCCTTAAAAGAGACATACCCAAGATGACTCACAATGTGGTTTTGGGACGAAGCGAAAGCTCCCGCGGTTGATACGATCAGATTGTCGCTCATATTAGAAATATGAGCTAAATTTGGTCGTTCAACCCCGGGGCTGTGGCTCGTCTCGAAATCCACATTGTGAGCCACCTTGGGTGTGAAACTCTTTTTTTGATACTGTTGCAGAATAGGTTTATGGGGTGCAAGAGTATCTGTTTGAATGGAAAAGTGAGGATCGATCCACTCCATATTCACACCGTTTTAACTTTGAAAGATTGGGCCTAAGTTCAGGCGGAGTATATAAAGTCGCGCCTTTAAACAGAAGGGGTTCTTCAAGAAGCTCTTCTCCAAGAAAGCGATAGGTGTCAAGGCCGACAGGCTCCTCTTCTGCAGAGAGTGCCGCAATATGGGCAAGGCCGATGCCCGTTTCAAAAGAGCTGCTGTAGACGGTGCGGAAAAGAGTTTTGGGCGGTTTTTGCAGGGTTGGTTTGATGATATGCGCAACACAATGTGGTGTATCTGGCGGATTTTTTTCGCGTAGTGACTCGTCAAGTGCTGTAGGGTAGGGAAAACAGGAAAGCTCTCTGGAGTCTTTAAGAGGCTCTTCGAAGTAGTCGTAGCTCTTGAGGGGCAGTTTTTTAGCTAAATGAAGAGCCTCTTTTAAGTCCCAAGCACGGTTCGCGTCGAGTTTGAGGAGGAGGTGTGGATGTAGCTTTTCTACAAGCTGCACAATTTCAGTAAAACAGAGAGAGGAGACTTTACACTTAGCGACTGTAAAGCCGTCCTGAATCATTTTTTCTGCATCCTGGAGGATCTGGCAGTAGGAGCCAGTTAAGAGGCCAGAGACGGGGCGAGAGACGGATTTTAGGGTGGGTTTATGTGCGGCAATTAATCCAAAGCTGACAGAAGGGTAGAGGGGGCCACTTGTTTTACCTTCTAGGTAAGCGACCAGTTGGGTATGGGCTTCTTTGTGGCTCTCCTGACTCCATCCTGGCAGTGGGGCAATTTCACCCCAGCCAGTCTGACCGTTTTGAGTTGTGAGACGCAGTAGGGTCCCGACGCGTCTTTTAATCGCTGTTTTGATCGGAATATCATAAGTATAAAGCGCATACTCTTTCACATCACTCCTATACAAAAGAGCAGAGTATACAAAAAAAGCAAAAGAGCCACTTGTGGCATCAGTTGATCAAGTCTTGTGCGTTCTGTTTTTATAAGCTTGTATATCAGCCTTACTGCTAAAACAAGCGTCACACTTGCCCACCAGATACGAGGTGCAAAGGGCATACAGAAAAGGGGGACAAGCGTTGCAACTAGAACTGCGATTGCAAATTCCCACATGCCAAAAATCGGCCCCAAACGGACAGCAAGCGTCTTTTTCCCCACTTTTTGATCCTCTTCCCGATCACGCAAATTATTAATGATCACAAGCGCACAAGAGAGAAGCCCCGGAGCTATCCCTGCAACAAGGTAAAAGAAGTGCAACTGGCCTGTTTGCAAAAATGCAGTACCTGCAACGGCTATAGGACCAAAAAAGGGAAAAATAAAGAGCTCTGCAGCCCCAAGATAAGCAAGGGGAAAGGGCCCTGCTGTATAAACAAGCGCGAGTAGTAGCGAAATGGCAACAAGTGCTGCGATGATCACACCCCCTTGCCAAATTAGATAAGAGCCAAGAAATGCGGTTATAGTGAAAGAAGAGAATATGGCCCGCTGCATGACTCTTTTAGAGACAAGGCCTGCTTGCATCACACGGATCTCTCCGACTCTTGTTTTCGAGTCTGCACCTTTGGCATAGTCAAAGTAGTCATTGACTAGATTCGTACTGATCTGGATACCGAGCGCTGTCAGCAAGGTAAAAAGAAAAATAGGGAGGGAAAAGCTCCCTTCATGCCACCCAATTGCCGTCCCAATCAGCACAGGGCTTGCGCTTGCTATCAACGTTCTTGGACGGATAGCCAGGATCCATATCTTTATCATTATGGCCTCTTAGGGAAACGGTTAAAATCTGGTTTGCGTTTTTCTAAATAGGCGTGATGCCCTTCTTGACCCTCCTCTGTCATGTAGTAGAGCAGTGTCGCATTGCCAGCAAGCTCCTGTAACCCTGTCTGGCCATCGCAGTCGGCGTTGAGTGCTGATTTTAGACAGCGCACAGCGAGGGGGGAGTGTTGGAGTATTTCATGGCACCAAGTGAGGGTTGTTGCTTCAAGATCTTCTAATGGAACAACGCAATTGACAAGACCCATCTCAAGTGCTTCTTGTGCCGAATATTGACGACACAAGAACCATATTTCACGTGCCTTTTTTTGTCCGACGATGCGAGCCAAATAGCTTGAGCCGAAGCCGCCGTCAAAAGAACCGACTTTTGGTCCCACCTGGCCGAATCTGGCATTATCTGCTGCAATCGTTAAATCGCACACGACGTGCAGAACATGGCCACCGCCGATTGCGTAACCTGCGACCATAGCAATGACAGGCTTAGGGCATGTTCGAATGGCGCGCTGAAAATCGAGGACGTTGAGTCTTTCCACTCCTTCTTGGTCACTATAACCTGCCTTGCCACGGATCCTCTGGTCACCGCCAGAACAAAATGCTTTTGTTCCAGCTCCAGTTAAAATAATGACACCGATCGAAGGGTCGTTGCGCGCCTCCTCTAGAGCCTTTGACATTTCGGTCACGGTCAATGGACGAAAGGCGTTGTGAACTTCAGGTCTGTTAATTGTGATTTTGGCAATAGCTCCTTGTTTTTCGTAGAGGATATCAGTAAATTCAGCAACTTTTACCCAAACAGGTGCACAGGTCATTTGCATAGGAGCTCCTTTTCGCTTAGTAGTTCTTGATGTAGCTTATAATTTTCTTGTCTATGGGTCGTAACTTCAATGAGACAGGACTTTCCGCGTTTGATCGTTTCGAGCAGCTCTTCTTTTGTCTCAGATCGATGGTAAGGGATATGAAAAAGAGCTGCCGCTTCCGAAAAGTTAAAGTTGTGCTCGGCTGCAAAAAACTCGTCAAGGGCCGCATCGCTCTTAATTGGTAAAAAAGAGAAGATACCGCCACCTGAGTTGTTGATGACAATGAGGATGATTGGGTATATGGATTTGGAAATAAAAGCGAGTGAATTAAGGTCGTGGAGGGCTGCTTGATCTCCGATCAGTGCGATAAGAGGACTTTTCGCCCCATGGGCAAGACCGGTTAACATAGCGATGTTCCCATCGATGCCAGAAAGACCACGGCTTGTAAAAATGGGGCCGATAGGCACCTCTGGGAAGAGGTGGGCGTCAGCATCGCGGATCGGCATACTGTTTGCGATGAAAATGGCCCACCCACTCGGCACATGTGCAAGTGTACGCACAACTTCAATTTCGTTAAGTCTTGTCTCTTCTTGTAGATTCGAAGAGATGATTTTTTTGTAGTGAGAAGAGAGCTCTTGCCACACTTGCGACCAGCCTTCTTGAGCTTGACACAAGAAGAGCAGTTCTGTGCAAAACTGTGTGGGATCGTAGGTAATACGGTGTGTGACAGAAGACTCTGGATCGTAAAACTTGTCATGGTCGACAACAAGACAGTAAATGGGGCTTTTAAGCCACTTAAGGAGCCGTTTTGAGACAATTCTGTCTCCTAGATGGAGCACAACTTCGGGACTTTTCTGCGGGGATTTGTCTAAAATTGCCTCATAATGGGCAATGAGTCCTGGATTCCCTGACGATCTGAGCCCAGAACCAATATCTGCAAGGATCGGAAAGCCAAGTTTTTGGCTCAGTGCAACGATGGGCTCTGTTTTTACAGTGCAACTGTGGCCCACAACAATCACGCCGCGCGTTTTTCCAGAAAAGAGCTCTGCATACCGCTCAAGGTTCAAAGAGCTGTGTATCGAGCTTGCGTATTCTGTATGCATTGGGGTAAATTCGGGTCTTGGTTCTTCAAAAAACGGCTCGCGGAACATGCAGTTGAGGTGAACGGGACCAAGTCTTGCTTGATCTACAGCATAGGCGACAGTACTGCAGAGATAAGCTCCACTCAAATTCTGATCTGGGGGAGGTAAGTCGACAAAAACATGAACATAAGAGCCGAAGATCTTAACCTGGTCAGCTGTCTGGTTGGCTCCACGTCCGCGCAGCTCTTGGGGACGATCTGCTGTTAAAAGGATCAGGGGAATGCGGCTCTCTTGTGCCTCCATAACAGCGGGGAAGAGGTTCCCAACGGCGCCGCCGGACGTCACAACAATGGCAACAGGTTTTTTACTTGCCTTTGCTCTACCAAGAGCGTGGAACGCCATACCCCGTTCATCAAAATGGACAGAGTAGTCTAGACGCTTATCACGTGCAATCGCAACGGCAAGGGGAGTTGATCGCGAGCCGGGAGAGAGACAGAAGGTCGTTACACCGGACCTGATGAGTTGATCAATGAGAAGTTGATTCCAGTGCATCGATCAGTGTCCTAATTTTCTGATTAAGCTCTTCCCATTCTTCTTGTGCAGAGGAGCCTGCAACAATTCCAGTTCCAGCAAAGAGATGCGCTCTATTTTCTTGCATAAGAGCAGATCTTATTGCGACGCAAAACTCTGCGGCATCTCGGCTTGCCCAACCGATCGGGCCGCTGTACCAGCCACGCTGGCACGTTTCCAGAGCTGAGATGGTACGCAGAGCCTCTTTTTTTGGCAAGCCGCCAATTGCGGAGGTTGGATGAAAAATCTGGATGAGTTGCTGATCTGTATAGGATCTATTGAGGCAGCCAGAAAATTGTTGATAAATGTGAAAAAGGTGTGCAGATTTTTTTATAGAAGAAGGGGTGGCTGTATGATGTGAGCAGAGGTTTGAGAAGAGATCTTGTAGTTCTTGTTTCACAAGGCTAAATTCGTTTTTTAGCTTAAAAGAGCCGAGAAGATCTTTTTCTGAGAGGGCTGTTGCTGCAAGGGCTTCACTCTGCACGATTTTTCCGTCACGTCTATAGAGGCGCTCTGGTGTTGCGCCAAGAAAAGCGGATCTAGGGGAGAGTTGTAAACAAAAAAAAGTGACGCTTTTTTCTGGGAGATTTTTTTTGAGTTGAGCGAGGAGCTGCCAAGGACATGACGCCTGATCTAGAAGAAGTTCTGTTCTTCTGGCAAGAACTGCTTTGTCCAGGTAGCCGTGTGCAATGGAGTTTAAGATGGAAGTGACTTGATCTTCCCAATGTGGATATGTAGGCGTGTCAACCCTACTTAGAATACGCGATCCTGTTTGTATTGAAGCGGATCGAGTGATAGACTCATTGGCACGAAAGACCTTATAGAAGCCTTGGGCATTTATGTGCCATTCTTGTGCTGGAAGAAAAAAATAACTTTTTGGAAAATGAGCCCAGAGATTTTCTGTCGCGTTAGAAAAAGCTATACCGCCATAAACCCTTTCTGAGGAGTCGGGGATTGTCTCCCACTCTTGCACAGCGCCGCATGCAGCAATGCGCGAACCCAAACGATCTTCCCAATAGAACTTGGGAAATAGATTTGTTGTTGTTAAAAAGGTAAATAGCTCTTGTGAGCTCATTTTTAGAACCTATGAAGAGCGAGAATTCCGTCATCAAACCCTGTGCCGCGAAAAGCAATACCTGCTGAAGCAACCGTTGAAAGAACTAGAGGCTTAGGCTTTTTTTGATTTGTTGAGTTGGGTACTAAGCTCACAATACAAAATTTATCTTCTTGATCATAATGTGTCTCTATCTCGGGAACTGAATCCGAACTGCGCTCCACATTTTCTTCTTGCTCTTGACAACAAGCAGTTATCCATTTGTGTTCTTTATCAATTTTTACGATCCCAGTTGTGACATACTGTGTAGAAGTCACAGCAGCTAGATCAATAGCGGGAGGGTTAACTTCGAAACCCGCTTTACTCATTTTTTGAGAATAACTCTCTGCATCCACGCCCGGTCCTTCTATGGGAACCAGCCAACAGGGGGCTAGAGCCGGAGTCTTTTGATGTTGTCTTAGAGCTGCATTGTCAAAGGGTTTGGAAGCCGCATATCCGTTGTTTTTGGGATGTTGGACAATTGTTCCAAAAAGTTCTAACGTGAAAGGTTTTTTATTAATATACTGTGGGCGCAAGATGGGGAAGTTAAGCAACTGGGTTTTGTTCTGATAGCAAAATAAAATACATTCTTTTGTCATTTCAGGCTCTTCTCCTACATCAACGCCAAACCAATGGAACCATGATTCTTTTCCAAAGCCTTCTGGACCAAATAGAAACCTCATGACAAGAGTTGTAATCTTGTTGTTTAGATGTTCTTTTAGAGGAGATTCTATTGTGAAATATATTTCTGGGTTTAAGTCTGCACCTATAACCTGCGATCCATGTGAAACTGCCACTGTCATATCAAACTCTTTTTCTTATTCTGGTCATTTCCAGAACCAAGATGGTAAACTTCGTTTTTTTTTTTGACAAGCAGTCAATCGTCAAATCTTAAATCATCAGGATTAATTGGAGAGTCACTGCGGATTCTGTAGTGAAGCAACAATGGCAGCTCAGAATCTGTTAATGGTCTATTTTTTTTATTTAAGCACACAAACAGATTGGAAAGGAGTGGGATTGTTAGAAAGATGCAAGTGAGAGCTGATTTTTTTGAAATATACCTAAAATAATTATTTGAATTTTTAACGGAATTTGGCGTGACGATAAAAACAAGCTTTAAAAACAATTCGACCAAGTTTGTAACTGTACTGACTACTGGAATGTAGTCACATGTAACGCTTGTTTTTATAAGTATTTTTGATAATTTCATGACCGGAATTATACCAGAACTGATTGTATTAAAACCAGTCTATTTTTTTATAGAGGATGCCCAACGTACAGCGATACAACCCCAAACGTTAGTGGATGGGCCGTACATGCGACAAAACCTGCCTCTTCCATTTTGTCAATAAATTCCTGACCATAAGGAAAGGTTTCGATTGTCCGGTTAAGGTAGGTGTAGGCCGCCTTCTGTTGTGAAATAAGGCCTGCGATGCGGGGGAGACAGTGGCGGAGGTAGAAGAGGTGGCTGCGTTTGAGCCAAGGGTTGCTGGGTTGTGAAAATTCCAGAATGAGAAGTCTTCCGGTTGGCTTTAAAACGCGGCGCATCTCCTGTAAGGCTTGTTTTAAGTCTGTGACATTGCGAATTCCAAAGGAGATGGTGACAACGTCGAATGTACTATCGGCAAAAGGAATAGCTAATGCTGACGCCTTTTCTAGCTGTACTTTATGAGAGAGTAGGTGCTCTTTAACCTTACGTGCAAACAGATTGAGCATCTCTTGTGACATGTCAATGCCAACAGCCTGACGGATCCTACCTGTCTTGATTAAAGAGAGAGTCTGGTCTCCAGTTCCTGTTGCAACATCCAGTAAGTCTAAGTCATCTCCATAGGGGAGCTGAGCTTTAACTGCATGACGCCAGTAGCTGTCTAGACCAAAAGAGAGGAGTTTGTTGAGCCGATCATAAGTTGGAGAGATCTGGTCGAACATCTTCCAGATCTCAGTGCGTGACGGCTCGTGCTGATCCATCATACTCCTATTTAGGCGGTCGTTTTCTCTCTGCCTCTGTCAAATAACGCTTGCGCAAGCGAATGTGACGCGGTGTCACTTCGACAAGCTCATCGTCCTGAATAAAGTCGATCGCCTGCTCTAAAGTAAAGTTACGAGCCGGTGTTAGGATGATATTTTCATCGCTGCCGGATGCGCGTACGTTTGTCAGCTGTTTACCCTTAGTCACGTTGACAATCAGATCGTTATCACGCGAATGCTCGCCGACAACCATTCCTTCGTAGACCTCTTCACCTGGAGAGACAAAGAGCGTTCCACGCTCTTGTACACCAAAGGCGGCGTATCCCGTCACTTTTCCAGAACAGATCGAGATCATCACCCCTTTTTCTCTACCTGGGATCGGACCTTTCCATGGCGTGTAACTATCAAAAACCGATGTTAGGATACCAAGACCGCGCGTGACCGTCATGAATTCATTGCGGTAACCCATAAGTCCACGAGTTGGGATCAAAAATTCGAGTGTTGTGATATCGTGTTCGTTTGTATTTAGAGCGCGCATCTCTCCCTTGCGGCGTGAGAGCTCTTCAATGACAGAACCAGAAAATTGTTGCGGCACTTCAATATGAGCAATTTCAAGAGGCTCATGTTTGACCCCATCAATCTCCTTTATAATCACTTGAGGTTTGGAGAGGGTAAACTCATAATCTTCACGGCGCATCGCCTCAATTAAAACAGCTAAGTGCAGCTCGCCTCGCCCTGAGACGCGCATTGCGTCTTCTCGTGTTAAGCTCTCTTCAATTTTAAGAGAAATATTAGCGCGCTTTTCTTGCATGAGACGATCGCGGATCTTATTCATCGTCACATGTTTTCCATCTTTTCCAACAAATGGACCATTATTGACCATCATGTCGATCGACAATGTGGGTTCTGCAAGGGTAATGGGAGGAAGTTGAACGATGTGGCCTGGCGCTGAAAGCGTGTCTCCAATGATAATATCCGGAATACCTGCGATGCTGACGATGTCGCCAACTCCCGCCTCTTCCATCTCTACTTTTTTAAGACCAAGGTACCCTTCGATTTTCTGCACGCGATGATTTGTAGGATGGCCGTTCACATCAATACGAACAATCGGATCGCCTTTTTTAATTTGGCCTTCTAAGATACGACCGCACGCTTGTCTACCGATAAAGTCGTCGTAAGAGAGACTGACTGCCTGCATTAAGAAAGGTAGCTCGAGGTTCCCTGGTGGTGGAGGGACCGCTTCAATGATGAGTTCAAAAAGCGGACGCATATCAACACGTGGATCATTAATCTCTCTGCAAGCAAAACCTCCAAGACCTGATGCATAGCAAATTTGGAAGTCAAGCTGTTCATCATTTGCGCCGAGCTCGACGAAGAGGTCGAAGGTGAGATTGAGAGCGCGATCCGGATCTGCGTGAGGGCGGTCGATTTTATTGAGAACAACAATTGGACGCAATCCAATACGCAGCGCTTGAGAGAGAACAAATCGGGTTTGAGGCATTGGCCCTTCTTTCGCATCGACAAGAAGCAAGACGCAATTAACAAGGCGCAAGACGCGTTCCACTTCGCCAGAGAAGTCAGCATGGCCCGGGGTGTCGATAATGTTAATTTTAAAATCTTCAAAAAAGATTGAGGTCTGTTTAGCAAAGATTGTAATACCCCGCTCCTGTTCTTGAGCGTTGCTATCCATCATCCGCTCCATAGTCTTTTCGTTATCACGGAAAAGATTAGACTGTTTTAGGAGACTGTCAAGCATAGTTGTTTTGCCGTGGTCAATGTGGGCAATGATAGCGATATTACGAATCTTGTTCGGGGGGATCATCTGATCTTTTTTTGGATCCATGTAACCTTGATTGTATCTTTTTTAAAAGTCGCTATCTTACTTCAAACCTCAATTAATAGCTATGTAAAAAATTATTTTTACATTGCTAGAATCGTCTAATAGGGGTAGAATGTCTGCCGGGGGAGGTGCCTATGGATACGTATTCAGAAGAAGAGTCGATTCATCCGGGAAATTTAATGGAATCTCAAGTCTCCCATTTAGACGACCTCCTAAATGAGAAGCTAGAGCAGGCATTTCACAAGCAGACCTCTCATGTCGTTTTTCATGAGTTAACTAAAATTGCCCTAGAGCACTCCCCAATTGACTTAGCTTATGCCGCATCCCGGTTGCCTCCCAATATTCGTCCTTTGATCTATGAGAATTTAAGCTCTACTGCTCAAGTAGAGTTTATGGTCAACACCGATGCCACAACGCGCAATGCCGTTTTTTGTCACATTGACGATCTCTCTGCAAAAAAATTGATTGAACAGATGGCGCCCGATGAGGCTGTCTCTGTCATTGAAGGGCTCTCTGAGCGCAGATTTAAGCGTCTACTTGAGCTGCTCGAGCCGGCAAAAGCGCGGCGGATTCGTGAAATTCGCAAACACCCAAGCGATAGAGCCGGACGCTTGATGACAAATGAATTTTTTGCTTTCTCTGAGCACAAAACAGTGGGTCAGGTGGCCGCTACGATCCATAACAATCCGGGAATTGATCTGACACATCAAATTTTTGTTGTTGGGGAGACCGGAGAGCTTCTTGGCTTTATCTCTGCGCGCACGTTGATTATTAATCCGCGCCACTTGCGTCTATCTGATCTGATGCGGCCGATTGTGCATAAAGTCTCTCCTGAGTCGACGCGCGAAGAGGTCGTTGAAATTGCTGGACGCTATAAAATTGCAGCTCTACCTGTTGTTGATGTGCAGGGGCGTTTAGTTGGAGTGATTTCTCATGAAGATGTGCTAGAGACAGTTGAAGACTTAGCTGATGAGACAATTGCTAAAATGGCTGGTACCGCTGAAAAGGTGAGTGAGCAAGAGCCTGTGCGTAAACGCTTTTTTGCACGTGCCCCCTGGCTCTTTGTGACTCTTTTCGCAGGTCTTGTCAATGTAGGGGTGATCTCTTCATTTCAGAAGTATGAAGGGGGAGTGTTAACCTTTGTGCTCTTTTTTGTTCCACTCATTACCGGAATGTCAGGTAATATCGGCATTCAGTGTAGTACGGTTCTTGTGCGCAGTATGGCAACAGGACTTCTTTCGCCTGGCAATAGGCGAGAGGTGATGTTCAAAGAGCTCTTGCTTGGTGCAATAACCGGTTCTATTTTCGGCTTTTTGTGCGGCGCCATTGTCTACGCTCTTGAGTTTCTTGGAATCGCCGCATTTTCAGTAGCTCCAGAGGTGATTGGTCTTGTTGTTGGGGTGGGACTTGCTGGCGGCTGTCTTGCCGGATCGCTTCTCGGAGTCTTCTCTCCGTTCTTTTTTGCACGCCTAGGCGTTGATCCGGCAATTGCCTCAGGGCCTATCATCACAGCCTTCAATGACTTCTTGTCGATGGCAATCTACTTCTTGATTGCAATCGGGCTCAGCGCCTGGCTCTTAGGTTAACTTTTGCTAAAAGACAATGTCACTTCCCATTGATTCAGCGTCCTCGGAACAGGAGTTCCTCTCATCGTCAAAGAGCTTTCATTGTCATTGAGTATCGCTTGTGAAAATAGACCAGCGCCTTTAGCCTGAGGTGGAATAGATGCTGTTTGGTAGAGCTCAGCATACTGTCGAAAAAAAGAGTCAGCAGTTTTAATGAGATAGGCCCCCTGACTCACCTCAACTGTCAGACTGCGTTCAGCTAGGTTTTCTTTTACTAATGAAAAGTACTCAACCGTCTGGACCGACTTAATGTTTTTAACGAATAGTTCGAGAAGTTGTTTGAGTCCAATACTAATTTGTTCGGGACCATTTTCCGCTTGAACTGTTCGAAATAACTGCCGGAACTCGTCTTGTGGAGTAGTCTTTTGAAACAATGAGGGGGGGGCTGCTGCCATTAAAAATCTCTCTGGTTGTGGTTTGTTTTTATCGTGTTTGCAAGCATGTTGAGGTCTGGAACACATTTTAGTCAACAACCAAAAATCCTTGTGAATGGGTCTTTACTTTTCCCCGATCAATTGCTATGATTTGCAAGAGTATGAGAACGCCTAGAAATTACGATGGAACAGCTCCGACTAATCGATCGCTCTCTCAGCTTCTTGGGCAAGCTTTGGGGCAGATTAGCAAGAGACTTCAGGATAAACCCGATCTAATTTTGGCCGCTTGGGCAGGTCTTGTTGGAGAAGAATTTGCTTCCATGAGTCGCGCGGTTGCGTTTGAAAACGGGATTCTATCGGTTTTAGTCAATAATGGAGCTTTGTACAGCCTGCTCGTACAGTATGAGAGGCCGAAACTCGTACAACAACTACAAAAGATCTTTCCTTTTGTTAAGATTTATAATATCACCTTTGCAATAGGATAATTAGGTATGACAACCATGACAAACAAAGAATATGACGCCAGTTCGATTACCGTATTAGAAGGACTTCAAGCAGTTCGCGAGCGTCCAGGGATGTACATCGGTGATACAGCAAGCGCCGGACTACATCAATTGGCTTATGAAGTGGTTGATAACTGTATTGATGAGGCGCTAGCTGGCTATTGTAGCGTGATTTCTATTATTCTTCATCCCGATCATTCGATGTCAATTGAAGATAATGGAAGGGGAATTCCTGTTGGCCGTCATGAGAAAGAGTCGTTAAAGGCTGGACGCGACGTTACGGCCCTTGAGGTAGTGTTGACTGTTTTGCATGCGGGGGGAAAGTTTGACAAATCAACGTACAAGGTTTCAGGCGGTCTCCATGGCGTTGGCGTCTCTTGCGTCAATGCCCTTTCTAAACGCCTTCATGTCGAGGTCTATCAAAATAACAAAATGTATGAGATGGACTTTGCGCGCGGCAAGCCCATGGGAGAGCTGAAATTTATTGGGGAGACAAAAAAACGGGGAACAAAAGTCGCGTTTTGGCCAGATGAGACTATTTTTAGTGTCATCGAATTTGATTATGACATTCTTCTTAAGCGCTTTCGTGAGCTTGCCTTTCTCAATCGCGGCTTGACACTGATTTTCCGCGATGAACGTCTTGATGGACGGGGAGAGATTACGTTTTGTTATGATGGGGGGCTCTCTTCTTTTGTCTCCTACCTTAATGAAAATAAAGAGCCGCTCTTTCCTAAACCGATTTACATTCACGGGATCAAAGAGAGCCATGATGGGCCAATTGAGTTTGAAGTGGCCATGCAGTGGAATGACACGTACACAGAAAACCTCTACTCCTATGTTAATAACATCTCAACACGCCAAGGTGGAACCCATGTTACTGGCTTTTCTACAGCATTAACGCGAGTACTCAATCAATATATCAAAACACATGGACTGCTTAAGTCGGATAAGGTGTCGGTATCAGGTGACGATATGCGTGAGGGGATGACAGCTGTTATCTCCGCAAAGGTCCCCAACCCCCAATTTGAAGGACAGACAAAACAGCGCCTCGGCAATAGTGATGTGGCGTCGGTCTCTCAAGTGATTGTAGGAGAGCATCTCACCGTCTTTTTAGATGAGAATCCTCTGATTGCAAAAGCGATTGTCGAAAAGGCAATCATTGCCGCTCAAGCACGAGAGGCTGCCCGTAAAGCGCGGGAGTTGACGCTGCGAAAGACAGCCCTTGATAGTGCACGCCTACCGGGGAAATTGACAGATTGTCAAGAGAAAGATCCAGCTCTTTGTGAGATTTATATCGTAGAGGGAGACTCTGCGGGTGGGTCTGCAAAATCAGGTAGAGACCGCAGATTCCAAGCGATTTTACCGATTCGTGGGAAAATTTTAAATGTTGAGAAGGCTCGTCTCGAGAAGATCCTACAGAATACAGAGGTTGGGGCCATGATTGCCGCCTTTGGTTGCGGGATTGGAAATGATAACTTTAACTTAGAGAAGCTCCGCTACCATAAAATCATTATCATGACGGATGCGGATGTGGATGGATCGCACATCCGCACACTTCTATTGACATTTTTCTATCGTCACATGCCGGCTCTTATTGAAAACCACTTTATTTACATCGCTCAGCCGCCACTGTATCGCGTTACGCGTAAAAAGGTAAGCCGCTATATTCACAGCGAAAAAGAGATGGATAATTATCTCCTTCATTTGGGAATTAGTGATTTAAAAATTCGTTTGATTGGCCATCATGAGACTTTAGAGAAGAAGATGCTCGAAGAGCTGCTCGGTGCGATTTTATCAGCAGAACAGTTTGTCTCTTACGTAGAGAAAAAAGGGATGCTTTTCCGTGATTTTCTCCTGCAGCGCAACGAGATTGGGGAATTTCCTAGATTTCAGGCGACGGCTAGCGGTAAAACGCAGGTTCTCTATAGTGCAGATGAGCTTAAAAACCTTAAAGAGGCCGATGACGCCTTCCAAAGAGAAGAGCATAAAGCTACCCTTGCCTCCATTCCTGAGGAAGAGCAGACAGAAGAGATGCGCCTGTTCCACTCCAAGCCGCTCTTTTTTATCGAATTGTACGATCCAGAATTACTTAAAAAGATTCAACTGCAGCTGTTGCAATTTGATTTGTCGATTAATCAATTCAACAGTGCAAATGGAAAGCTTTTTGATGTTCTTGATGAAGCTGGGGGTGAGACCCCAATCTACACGTTAAAAGATGGGCTGGACCTATTTCGAGTGAATGGACGCCGCGGAATTGAGATTCAACGGTATAAGGGTCTTGGTGAGATGAATGCCGATCAGCTGTGGGAGACCACGATGGATCCAAAAAAACGGACGCTACTACAAGTCGATATTCCGGATGCGATAGCAGCCGATCACATGTTTACAATGTTAATGGGAGAAGATGTTCCTCCTCGCAGGGCTTTTATTGAACATCATGCACTCTCTGTTAAGAACTTGGATGTATAATTATGTCATATACAAAAGATGAAGTTATTGTTTCTCGCAATGTAGAAGAAGAGGTTAAGGAGAGCTACTTGCGCTACTCTATGTCCGTAATCGTCTCTCGTGCGCTACCCGATGCGCGGGATGGACTAAAACCGTCTCAACGCAGAATCTTATTTGCGATGCGCCAGCTCAACCTCTCTCCAGGAGCTAAACATCGTAAGTGTGCAAAAATTTGCGGTGACACTTCTGGAGACTACCATCCCCATGGAGAGACTGTGATCTATCCGACACTTGCCCGTATGGCGCAAGAGTGGGCGATGCGTTTTTGTCTTGTCGATGGACAAGGAAATTTTGGGTCTGTTGATGGTGATGCGCCAGCTGCGATGCGTTATACCGAAGCGCGGTTGACCCACGCTTCTATGGCGCTGATGGAGGATCTAGAAAAAGATACTGTCGATATGGTCTCAAACTACGACGAGACGCGCGAGGAGCCAACTGTCTTCCCAGCCAAGTTCCCCAATCTTTTGGCTAACGGAACGTCGGGGATTGCCGTTGGTATGGCGACAAATATTCCACCTCATAATATCGAAGAGCTCACGGCCGCAACGCTTTTGGTTCTTGATCGGCCTGACGCCTCAATTGATGAGATTATCGCTCTGATGCCAGCTCCCGATTTCCCAACAGGTGGGGTTATTTGTGGCTATCGCGGTGTGAAAGAGGCGTACCATACAGGTCGTGGTAAGATTTTACTGCGCGGACTTCTCCGCGTTGAGGATGCTGAGGGTTCTGATCGCCAAAGAATTGTAGTCGATGAGATCCCCTACAACGTCAATAAATCAGCCCTCATTACCCATATCGCAGATCTTGTCAATGAGAAGACACTCTCTGGCATCTCTGATCTGCGCGATGAGTCGGATAAGGACGGAATGCGCATTGTTTTTGAACTCAAACGCGGCGAGATTCCCGATGTGACGATCAATCAGCTCTATAAATTTACCGATCTACAAGTGACGTTTGGCTGCAACATGCTGGCTCTTGATAAAGGGCTGCCGCGAACAATGAATGTCAAACAGCTCATCTCCGTCTGGATCGACCATCGCATCGATGTGATCCGCCGTAGAACACGCTTTGAACTTGCAAAAGCAGAGGCGCGCGCCCATATCTTAGAAGGTTATATCAAAGCTTTAGATAATCTAGATGCAATTGTGCGTTTGATTCGCTCAAGTCAGACACGTGACCATGCCAGATCTGAATTGATGGCGACATATAGCCTATCAGAAAAACAGGCGAACGCCGTCCTTGATTTACGTCTCTATCAACTCACGGGTCTTGAAAAAGAGAAGATCGAAGCGGAGTATCAAGAGCTCACTTCAAAAATTGCCCATTATCGCGCAGTTCTAGCAAGTGAGATCCTGGTACGCGCCATCATCAAACAAGAACTTACAGAACTACGCAAAGATCGAAGAGCTGAGCGCAAGACAAAGATTATAGCCGCAGAAGGGGAGTTCCAGATGGAAGACCTCATTCCCGACACCCCGGTTCTCATTACAGTCTCAACAGATGACTATATCAAGCGGATGCCGGTAGACACCTTTCGTGAACAGAGACGTGGTGGACATGGCGTCATCGGCATGGATATGAAGAAGGAGACAGATACGCTTAAAGACATCTATGTCGCTTCAACACATGACACGTTGATGATCTTTACAAATTTGGGTAGATGCTACTGGATTAAAGTATGGCAAATTCCGGAGACAGGACGCAGATCTAAGGGAAAACCGCTTGTTAACTTACTTGAGGATATCCAGCAGAATGAGAAGATTGCAACAGTTCTGTGTGTTAAAAATTTTGTAGAGGAGAGGTCGATTCTTCTTGCGACAAAGCTCGGTGTCGTGAAAAAAACAGAGCTTGGAGCCTTTAGCTCGCCACGTCGCAAAGGAGTTTACGCCATTAATATTGATGAGGGCGATGAGGTGATTGGGGCCCATTTAACGGCAATAGGGGATCAGATCATGCTCTTTACTCATGATGGAATGGCTGTCCGCTTTGATGAAGTGCAGGTGCGTCCGATTGGTCGTGTGGCACGTGGGGTAAAAGGTGTGACGTTGCATGAGAGTGACTACGTTGTCTCCTGTGAGGTTGTTCGTGGAGACGAGTCTATCCTTGTGATTTGCGAAAATGGTTATGGGAAACGATCTAAAGTCGATGACTTCCGTCACACCAATCGCGGTGGTGTGGGAGTCCGTTCTATTATTACAAGTGCGCGCAATGGTCCTGTAATTAATGCACTTCGTGTGACAGATAGTGATAGCGTTGTGATCATGTCCAATACAGGGCAGACGCTCCGGACCTCGATGGAAGATGTTCGGGTGATGGGAAGATCGACACAAGGGGTGCGTTTAGTGCATCTGGACGAAAACGGAAAGATTGTCGCGGCGCGTAAGATCGAACAGATGGACAGTAGTGAAAAAGAGTAGTGGTCTATTTATCACCTTTGAAGGCGGTGAAGGGGCTGGTAAAACGACGTTGATTGAGGGTATGCGCGCTCTTTTACAAGAACGCGCATACCCGGTCGTTGTGACCCGTGAGCCCGGTGGAACCCCTTTTGGAGAGAAGATACGCGACATTGTTTTGCATCGCCACGACCTAAACATCCTAAAGCGAAGCGAGCTTTTTTTATTTTTAACGGATCGAGCACAGCATGTCGAAGAGCTTATTCGCCCATCTCTTGAAGAGGGATGTATTGTTTTATGCGACAGATATATTGATTCGACTTTTGCCTATCAAGGTGCGCGTGGTTTTGATGAGACGCTCCTTAGACAGTTGTGTGATGTTGCAACGGGTGGGCTCTATCCAGAACGAACCTTTTATCTGGATCTAGATCCGCATATTGGCTTAAAGCGTGTGGAGGCGGCAAAAGGGGGAAGGGATCGGATCGAACAAGAGAAACTGGACTTTCATCAGAAAATCCGCTTAGCTTTTCATCGTTTTGCAAAACAAGAGCCCGAGAGAATTCAGATGATCGACGCTCAAAGGTCGGCTCACACAGTCCTTTCTGAAACAATGGAGGTGCTGAGTGCCATTCTCTCACATCGCAGGTAATGATTCTGTTAAATCAGAATTAACCTCTCTTTTACCATCTCTTAAGGGCACCACGCTTCTTTTTTCTGGACCCCCAGGAGTAGGTAAACTTAAAATGGCAAAAGCCATTGGCGCTTATCTGCTTAATGATAAAGAGCGCGTGGATAAAGAAAATCATCCAGATTTAAGCCTCTACTGTGTGGAAGGGAAAAGCCGGATTCACACGGCAGAATCTATCCAAAAACTGATCGACACATTGCAAATCCCCCCTTTTGAAGCAAGTTGCCGCATCGCGATTGTTGATGCTGCAGAGCGCATGCCCACTACAAGCAGTAATCGGCTCCTTAAAAGCTTAGAAGAGCTTGAAGCGACATGGGTTGTCATTCTTATCACCACCCATCCTGAAAAGCTCTTGCTGACAATTGTCTCTCGCAGCCGTTCCATAAGATTTTTGCCTCTAAAAGAGGAAGAGCTGAATGCCGCAGATCCGCGTATTGCCTATCTTGCGGAAGGGTCTTTACAGAAAGCCTCTCTTCTTGGAGCGCCGCTACAGCTCCAGATTTGGGACCATCTAAAGAAGTTGGAGGAGAGTCGACTCTACCACAAGCGTCTGCTATTAATCCAATCAATTGATCAAATCCTGACAGGGGTGGAGGAAGAGAACCTGGAAACAGAAGTGGATCTACTCTTTGATCAGCTGCTTTACCTGCACAGGGGAAGCCCCGATCTTGATGCACGTGCAGATCAAATAGAGCATGGACGCGCAGCCTACAAACAGCATATTAAGTTAAAAACCATTCTTGACTGGTACTATCTTCTAGATAATACCATTTGCGGAAAATAATTTCCGCAAACACACAAAGAGTTACCAAAGATCAACTACGTGTTTTAATTTTAATAATTTTTGATCTAATGGGAAACGCTGCCCTTCAAGATAGAAAAAAACAAAAGAGAGATCTTTCAGATTTCGAGGTTTACTGAATACTTCACTTATCCTCATCAAGACTTTATTTAAAAACTCCAGGTCCATTGCTTGGCCAACAGAAAAAAAACTTGTAAATGCGTTTGCTACTTTAACCAGATTATGTGGTGAAACTGATGATAAATTCCTTTCCAAAAGTTGTTGAATAGCATTCATTAAAAGAATGTCATAAGTCTTGAATGAAGCAAAAGCAGATGCAACATTCACCAAGTGATGCAGTTTTAATTCAGGATCAATGTTTACAATTTTTTTATATATTTCTTTAGATATGGATTCGACGAATCTTGAATAGGTAATTTCAAGTTTTGATAATGAAAAAATAACAGAGGAGAGTTCTTCGGAGTTGAAATGAGAAATTCTTTCTTGTGCATGAGCGCAAGTTACATCCAACCAATTTTGATTTTTGAAATTAAGTTGTGAGACTCCCCACAGTGTATTCGCTATATGTCTAGGCTCATAAGCGAAAATATTTTGTTGCATATCTTCTAGCAGTAGATTTAAAAACTGGCTATTTTTTATCTGCAGCTTCCCATAAGCTCGAACCATTTGACTCATACAGCTCGGGACTATCTGCGGCAATAGAGCAGTAACTCTCCTTTCAAAGCGATAGAGAAGTACTGGGTAGTCAATTGTAAATTGTTGATACAAGTCTAAAGAGAGCTGCTCTGCAAGGATGTTCAGGGCAGAAGCGATATGAATCACGTAAAAATTGTCCACATTCGCTAGGCAGAATTCGGCAAACTGTTGCGGCTTATTTTGTCCCCAACTCTCCTTCATACGGGACAGTGCATGCAAAAGCGTAGGCTTAAGGGTATTTCCCTTATGCTGAGCGCAAGCTCCCGCACCCTCTGGCCTTTGAATCATCTCTAAAACCCCATTGTGAGGTACATTGAGTTTAGAACCCTCAAGTACAGTAATCGGTCCTGGACACAGCTGTTGCATTACAAGAAGGTCACGGTTACTCTCCGGCTGACTTCTGATCACGGAAGCCATAGTATTCTGGACTTTAGGATCTGTCGAGTTTTCTCGAGGAGTTAGTTGAACCGTAGCAGCTAATAGCGAATCAGGAAGATCTAATTGGCTAGCCTCAACTCGGTGTGGCGAAGAATGATCCGTGCTTCCTTGTACTCTGGGTATCGCTGCCATGGTTTTTTCCTTTGTAACGAGTATATTTGCTCTTGGCCACTTGGCCAAAGGTCCTAAAGTCGAGGTGAAGTATACTAATAACGCAATTTTCCAGACCAGCCTAATTTTGAGCGCAGTGTTGAAAAATAGTCTCTACGCAATAGGGTAACAAGTTTGAATTTTTTGGAGTTGCGTTTGATACGGCAGATTTCTCCTTTTTTAAGGGCAAAGCGGTTCATCCCGTCTGCCCGAACCTCGACTGGATCGTAATCACTCAGATACTGAATCTGAATCTCTTTATCGGATGTGACGACAATGGGGCGATTGGAGATCGTATGGGGGCTAATTGGGGTGATAACAAGCGCATCAAGACTTGGAACCAGAATCGGGCCGCCAGCTGCGAGCGAGTAAGCTGTCGAGCCATTCGGCGTTGCAATGATCATGCCATCGGCTTCAAAAGTATTGAGATATTCTCCATCGACGTGAATGGCAAGTTCAATGAGACTTGGATTAATGGCTCTATGGATAACAATATCATTGACAGCTGTGCATTTTTCCCCATGCACAGACTCCACTTGGATTTTAATGCGCTCTTCAATGCGATAGGCGCCATCGATCAAGTCTTGAAGGCTCGGGTAGATGTCAGAGATAGGAATATCAGCCATAAAGCCGAGATGTCCCAGATTAATGCCTAAAATCGGAAGATCAAGCTCTTGGTATTTGTGGCAGAGGCGCAAAATCGTTCCGTCACCGCCAAGTGAAATAATAAAATCAATGGTTTTTGGGTCAATCTCTGACATGGAGGTAAGGGAGAGCGCTCTGGCATCGGCCTCTTCTGCAACTACCCTATGGCCTCGACTATGGAAAAATTCGCAAATTGCGACGGCAACATCCCTGGACTGTTGCTGTATAAGATTGGGAACAAGGGCAATAATCATGAGATTCCAAAAGTTTACGTGCCTATTTTTACACAAATGGGTAAAATTTGTGTATGAAGATCTTTTTTTTATTTTTATTTTTTTTCTCTTTTGAGCTTAAAGCAGATCCCTTAGCAACACTCCCATTCAATCCAAAAGGAAGTAATCGGGCAGGCTACATTAAAATTTCACCCGATCGACCGATCGATCAGTCGACTTATCTGGAGGTCAAATTTGCTCTAGAGCATTTCAAAACAGTTGGCATCTCATTCATTGTGCTAGATCTGAATACTCCGGGAGGAGAGATCTTTGCCGCCATGCATATTGCCGATCTTTTGCATAAGATCGACCTTTATGATCATATTCCTGTTGTTGCGTGGATCGATAATTGGGCTATTTCCGCAGGTGCGATGCTTGCCTATTCGTGTCGTTATATTGGAATTGTCCCAACAGCGAGTATGGGGGCGGCAGAACCTGTCACCGTGGGCTCGGATGGGAAAATGGAGACGGCGTCAGAAAAGGTTAATTCGGCGCTCCGTGCTGAAATGGTCAACTTGGCCAATTTGTATGGGAGAGATCCGCTGATTGCAGAGGCAATGGTCGATAAAGATCTGATTGTTGTAAAACGCAATGAACAGATCATAAAACTTGGGGAAGAGAACGAGATTCAAGAAGGGGATCTGATCATTTCGGGAAAGGGCAAGCTTCTAACTTTAAATGCGAAAGAGCTTCTAGCGTATGGTGTTGCTGATTTTGAAAGTGATAACCCCTTATTAGAGACGCCTTTTTTTGCAGAGATTCCACACTTAGAACTGATTCCTTATAAGAACTGGAAAGTCGATTTTTTCTCTTTTTTGAGCCACCCAAGTGTCGCTTCATTGTTGATGGGAGTGATGCTTTTGTGCGGCTACCTTGAATTTAACCATCCCGGGCTGATCATCCCCGGCGCTATTGCAGGCCTCTGTCTTGGATTGATCTTATTGTCCCATTTTTCTATCCAGACTATCGGTTTTTTGGAGCCGCTGATCTTTTTCTTAGGCCTTGGGTTACTTCTTGTTGAGCTATTTGTTTTACCTGGCTTTGGCGTCATAGGGATTTTTGGTGCAGCTTTAATGCTCTTTGGTCTCTTTACGTTAACAGTCCCTTTTTGGCATGAGATGCATTTTAGCTTGAATCCGCACCTAGCAAGCGGAATCCTTGTGGAACGCATCGCCTATTTTTCTCTCACATTGTTGGTCCTACTTCTCCTTTTCCTCTTTTTTGGGCGTCCTCTTTTCCATCGCTTTTTAAGTAAAAATCGTTTAATCTTAACCGATCAAGAAAGCGCGGTGCATGAAGAGTCTCTTATCGGAACAAGAGCTGTTGCTATGACAGAGCTAAGACCTTCTGGTAAAATTCAGATTGCCACACATCTATACGATGCGCTCTCCGATCGAGAGTTTATTGAAAAAGGAGCCTTACTTCTTGTTGTGCGCCACGAAGGTCAGAAAATTGTTGTGAAAAAAATATGATCATTCCATTCATTGTTTCGCTTGTCGCCCTCCTCTGTATCTACCTGGAGTTTTATCTCCCTGGCGGGATCTTAGCTCTGATTGGAGGATCCCTTGCGCTACTTGGACTTTTTCTCTTTTCGCAAGCAGTTCCCGATCTTTTCTGGACAGGCCTCTATTTGATTCTTATGTGTCTTGCAGCTTTTTTTGTCTGTAAACTTGCCCTTTACCGTATTCGCACAGCAAAACCAGAAAAAAGTGTCTACTTACATCAAGACCAAACCGGTTTTTTTGCCTCCCATTACGACAAAACGCTCATTGGAAAAAGCGGTGAGGCACTATCGGACCTGAAGCCGTCTGGACATATTCTTGTTGAGGGACAATCTCTGCAGGCGCTCTCTGAATCTGGTTATATTTCAAAAGGGGATAGGATCCTCATTACTGCCGGTCGCGGCGCATATTATATTGTTACAAAGGAAGATCGATGAATAATGAATGGACAACGGGCGCCTACACGCTAATTTTTTTACTTGCTGGACTCTGCCTCATCCTCGTGATGATGATTGGAAGATTTATTAGCCTCTGGTTCCAAGCCTTTGTCTCAGGGACACCGATCTCTCTCTTTAATATTATTGGAATGAGTCTGCGAAAAATCCCTGCGCGCATTATCGTCACAGCGCGCATTAACACATCAAAAGCCGGCCTAAAAGAGATCCATGTTGCCGATCTTGAGACGCACTATCTGGCCGGCGGCAATGTCTTTAATGTTGTGCGCGCGATGATTGCAGCAGATAAAGCCAATATTCCTCTGACGTGGCGCCAGGCGACAGCCATTGACCTTGCAGGAAGAGATATTCTGGATGCTGTGAAGACATCTGTTAACCCCAAGGTGATCGATTGCCCTGATAGCGCCCATAGCGAATACATTACAGGTGTTGCGAAAAACGGTGTTCAAGTCAAGTGCCGGGCGCGTGTCACTGTGCGCACAAATATTCTGCAGTTGGTTGGGGGAGCAACTGAAGAGACCATCATCGCACGTGTAGGGGAGGGGATTGTCAATGCCATAGGAGCTGCTGAAACCCATTCCGATGTTCTAGAATCTCCGCAGCGCATTTCGCGCCTTGTACTAGAAAAAGGGCTTGATGCACAAACAGCCTTTGAAATTCTCTCGATCGACATTGCCGATATTAGTATCGGGGAGAATATTGGAGCGCGCCTACGCGCAAACCAAGCAGAATCAGATAAGATCATTGCCCAAGCAAAGGCAGAAGAGCGGCGCGCGATGGCAGTTGCCATGGTTCAAGAGAACAATGCCCTTGTGACCAAAATGCAGGCAAGTGTTGTGGAGGCCGAAGCCAAAATCCCCCTTGCGATCGCAGCAGCTCTTGAGAAAGGCAACCTCAATCTCATGCAGTATTACGAAATGAAAAACATCCAGGCCGATACGCGCATGCGCGATAGCCTTGGCCGCGAAGAAGAGAAGTAACCCAAGGAGTTTTTATGACAGCAGCAGGTGGAAATGGATAAAAAACAAAGACCCAGTCGTCTAGAAAAGCTGCTTAAAAATAAAAGCCCGCTTAAAATTTTAATCATTGCAAGAGAAGTGCTTGATCGGCGCTACTCTAAACCTTTGCGAGATTCAAAGCGCAACTCTTCAAGCTTCAAATACTTATAAAAAGCTGTTTGGGATTGGTAGGCTGAGATAATAAAACCTTCTTTACCGGCTAAAAAGCCTCGATTGAGAATATAGCTTTTAAAGAAAGTGAACCAGGAATGAAAGAGGGCTTTTGAAAAAGAGCCCTCTTTTTTTTCTTTTTCTTGCTCGGCAAAGAGCGTTGTATAGGTCTGCATTTTGGCAAGAAAGTCGGCAATTTCCAGATATGGTGTGTGGTGTAGGGGGGAAGAGAGGGCAACTTCTGGGCAGGTGGAAACGATTTTTTCATGAACCGCTGCATCTGAAAAGGCAGCATGGTTGCGATGATAGAGGCGCACCACTCGATCAGAGTGCCATCCGGAGCAGCCACGGATTTTTTTCTGGTTGAAATAGTTGTGGCGTGGCACCAAATAGACGCTCTGTGGATCGAGCTTCAGCGTGGAAATTTCCTCGATCAGCTCCTCTGAGAGCACCTCATCACTATCGACGGATAGGATCCAGTCATAACGAGCAAGACTTGTCGCTAGGTTGTGACTCTTGCCAAAACCGAGAAAGGGGGAGCTTTTGATCGTGACATTGGGAAATTCTGCTGCAATTTGCAAGGTTCTGTCGGTAGACCCAGTATCTAGAATCAGAACTTCTTTAAAAAGCTTGAGGGAGTCAAGTGTTGCGCGCAAGCTCCTTTCTGCATTTTTTGTTAAAATTGTGACCGAAATTTCCATTGGGTATAGCTTTTTTCTTTTGGTTAAACTATACCTCGAGCTGGGGAGTTTTGTATATGAAAAAAGCTTATACCTTTGATGATGTCGCACTTGTGCCTCAATTCAATAACGTACCTTCTCGAACAGAGCCGTCTTTGGAGACGTGGCTGACGCGCAACCGTAAGATGAGTATGCCGCTTTTGTGCGCAAATATGGATACAACCATTTGCGACACGATGGCAGATTGCTTGATCCAAGAGGGGGCTTTGCCGATTTTCCACAGATTTACATCGATAGAAAAGCAGCTTGCTTGGGTCAAAAAATATGGAGAAAACGCCTTTGTCTCTTGTGGAATCCAGAAGATCGATGAGGCGCGGATGCTGCTCGATGCCGGCGCCGGCGGCGTTTGTATCGATGTAGCCCATGGCCACTCCGACCGGATGTTCCACTTTATCCAGGAACTCAAAAAGAGCCACCCCAATCAAGAGATTATTGCTGGCAACGTCTGTACTGCCATGGCGTATCACGACCTTGTCAATGCGGGTGCCGATGCTGTCAAAGTGGGTGTCGGCCCTGGCGCTGCCTGCACAACGCGTATGGTTACAGGCTTTGGGGTGCCGCAGCTCTCTGCTATCTACGACTGCGCGCTCGTTGCGGAAAAGTTACGTGTGCCGTTGATTGCCGATGGAGGCATAAGATCAAGTCGCGACCTTGTTTTGGCACTTGCCGCAGGGGCGAGCTCTGTGATGATCGGCAAGCTCTTTGCCCTGACAGAGGAGAGTGCAGCTCCGAAGAGGACAACGTCCGAGGCTGTTGTGGAAGCAAAATTCCGCGGCCAGGCAAGTGAGGATTTTCAGACCTCTTTTTATGGAGGGCTCAAAGGCAAGACGGTCGCAGAGGGGGTCGATTTTTGGGCTCCAGTTTCAGGCAGCGCCAAGCAGTTGATCGAGCAGCTCCTTGGCGGTTTGCGCAGCGGCCTCACCTATGGAGGCGCTCGCAACATCAAGGAACTGCAGCGCAAGGCCGAGTTTGTCGAGGTGAGCGCCGCCTACATGCACGAGAGCCGGCCAAGAGCCTTCTCCTAGGCGTGGATGAGGGTTGCTGTTTCGATCGGCATGGGTTGTTGAGAGGATGAAAGTTGTTTGCTTTCTGACTCCATCAACTCTACTCGAGGAGCTGCTTCAGCTTTAGTTCGTTCAAATACACCAATTTCAAGCAGCATAAAGTTAACCATGACAGGGTTTGGAACATCCTGCTGTGTTTTATAAACTTCTCTTGCTTCCGCTCTCCATGCTTGAACTTTTTTAAAGTAAGCAGTTGCGGGCCCAATTTCGATGTTTGGAAGAGCTCGGGAGATCTCTTTTCTCTCACCAAGTTCAGGAACCGAAGATTTGCTCTCAACGGGAGGTTCAGGAACCAGAGATTGCTGTTCAGAAATAGGAGCTAGAGCTGCAGCGGGGCTACTGCTGGGGCCTACTTGATTTATAGCTGTGTAATATTCATCTGACAACTCGGCTGCTTCTAAAGCTTTGTCTGTCAGATTTCCGCTTAACTCCTCGAGTAGATCGTCTAGATTCGTAGCGGTTAGTTGAGCCCTCTGGTCTATTGAAGAAGCTTGACCTGGGGCAAGCTCTTTAAATCGATCAAGATGTGCCATTACAAAGCGACGGCCAGCTTCAACTACTTCTGGCCTTGCATTACCGTTTTGAAATTGTTGATCCATTCGAGCATCACTTAGAGCATCTCTTTGTCGTTTTTCTTCCAGTTCTGTTTCTAGTTGACTTCTTGTTTCGTTGTCTAGTACAGATAAATCCTCTTGATCTAGATTGGAAATTAATTGAGCAAATTGATTTGTTAATACATCTTGAGCTCGACGACGTTTTTCTTGATTTTGAAATAATCTCGCAGCGCCAGTGGCAAGTTGATCTGCAAATAGTCTTAATCTCTCTTCGTATAGAGAGTCTACAGTGGGCTGTTCTTTTGGGGCAGGGATATTAGAATAGTTGTATAATTCTAACATTAATTCAGCAAGTGTTTCCTTTGAACCCTTTAAAAAATGGTAATTTATGTCGTTGTCAATTTTTTGTTGGATGGCATATTCAAAGGCTGTTCTCATGCTTGTTTGAATCATCTCATTAATAGCCCCTCCCGGTTCAAGATCTGTACGCATTTTTTTACACTTAGCTTCTATAGCTTCTCTCATAGAGTCTGTGGTCTGTGTCACCATACGAGTGAACTCTTCTTCTGAGCAGCCAAGTTCCCGCAGTTTTCTTTCCCTTGCAACACTTGCTTGGGCAACTTTTTCTCTGAGCTTACGCGCTTGTTCTTCTTTTTCTGTTCTCTGTTTTTTTATAGCGGCTCTTAATTTTGCCTTTCCTTCAAGTGAAAAACAGGTTGCCCACTCCTCCTTCTGATCTAGATATTCACGATGTCTATCTATAAGGTTTTGATCTAAATTACCTTCCAATAATGCTGAGATGACTAGCTCTTTAAGGGCCAACGCATCTCCAGGTTCTTTTGGAAGATTGAGAGGATTGTCTGTATTGAGAGCTTTCTGTTCAGCAGCTTTTTTATCTTTTTTCCATTTGTCAAGTGCTCTTACACCGCGCGCTTGATCTTTAATATAAAGAGGAAGTCTCTTAACTTGATCGTTTTTAGTAACAACGACCTCTTCACCCTCTATTGTTACATCTCGTGAGTCTTTGAATTTATCTCTCCACCACTTGACAATTTCAGCTTTACCGATTCTTGGCTTTCCGATGACAAGAGTCCCCCTATCATCCAAGCCCCAGCTTGGATTAAGATCTGCTAAGAGATAGTCAAGGTAATGATCTCGATGGTTTTCCCAGAAATGTTTTTCTTGTCCATTTGCTGCAGGTTTGGCAAACAGACGCATCGTAGGACTTTTGCCAAAATCATCGGCCATGGCAGCGGGGTCAACGTCATCGCCAAGGAAGGGGAGGAGCTGCACGCTAATTGCATTTGTACTGTGGATGCTATCCCAATGTAACAGAGGGCCGAGCCACCAGAATAACTCTTTTAGCTGCTGGAGTCTATCGTCTAACCAGCGTCTGCGACTAACTTCGACGTTTTTTAATATGTTTATATTTAAATCGTTATAAATACGAACATTACTTCCTTCTAAAAACTTTTGAGCCACGCGAATACTGTCCACTTTAGCAGTCACACAGCTACCCCCACCACCACGCGCGACGAGATTTAGTAAATTAATACAACAAGCATATTTGGTATCTGCATTTTCTTCATAAATTGCTTCATTTTGCGAGCTTAATCCCTTAAGTTGTTTGAATGTCGAGCGTTTTAATGTCTCGTTTGTGATGTAGAGTAGCTTTGCAAGCTCTTTTTCCAATTCTCTATGATTTGCAACACCTTCTATTTTTTTTCTATATTTTACGTTATCCAAAAACGCATGAAGACTTTTTAAAATGAATGCCTTTTTCTCATCCCAATTGCTTTGTTTAGCAAGGATCATTTTTCTTAAAATTTTTGCCTGTTTAATTGTTTGATAGATTAATCCAATAGCTATAAAGGAGAGAACAGCGTAAGCGGCAATCGTTGTTGTTAATGTGGCGACATTGACGGCAAGGCCGGCTGTTACTACGGCTCCTAAAATCCCAACCATAGGGGCAGCCCCAACGGCTAAAAGAACGATACCAGCAATGGCGACAGAACTCAGTATTGCGCATAGAGCAATGGAAAAGACTTTAGTTGTTTTATTTCCTTCTTTTTCTGCTTCATATGTATCATTTTCGGATGCGGCGCTGAAGCGATGATCACAAAATTGTTTAATCGTAGATTGAGATGCTGAAGGCTGCTTTTCACACCACTCATCATCGTTTAACCACTCTTCTAATAAGGTGTGTAACCCCATAATATCTTCACCTTCACCCACACTTTCAGATGTAGGAAAATGCACATAATTTGAATTAAACTGGATTGTTGGATTAAGTTGGGTTTTATTTTGCGAATCGAAGGCAACTTTATGAAATGGATCCTCTTCTAGCAGAAGCTCAGGATTGCGTACGAGTAGGCCTCCCCGTGTTGCATTGTTCGTGTATTCTAATAATGCATTCTCCTTTGTCTTATCTCCACTAAACAAGAAAAATTCTCCGGCGCAAGAGACAAGATTGATCACTCCAATAACAAATTCCAAGGGGCCACCAAAAATACAGAAAACACTTGAAAGGAACTTTTCCATCCAGAGAATTCGATTGTATGTCTCTGGGGAGAGATATTTTTGTAGGTATCCTGATTCGATTAATAAGTTCATTGAGAGAGAAAGGAGTAGGGTAATGCCCATTGGCAGGTTACCGCCTAGAATCATCAGCACGGCGGCAGCTACTGCGACAACCTTCATGATTAGACACATGTGATCCCGCAGAAACATTGCGCC
>Ga0207073_1048_pt1 | contig 29877 bp, 27 predicted proteins | sample Alteio_BWMinHeat_65_FD_153575 | JGI IMG/M metagenome (GOLD analysis project Ga0207073, IMG submission 153575) | Enriched cells from forest soil in Barre Woods Harvard Forest LTER site, Petersham, Massachusetts, United States -... | ecosystem: Environmental > Terrestrial > Soil > Temperate forest >...
CCCGGGCTAATTTTTGATTTATTCAACAACGCCCAACGTTTTTTGCTGGGGGAGAGGGGTCGAAAATATTTTCAATGAAATTGATAGGTGGCTTATGTTTACATTAATACCTGGAAAATTAACGTGGGATGATATTATCAAATTACAAAGCAATCATCTTCAACTGCAACTAGACGAAAATGCAATTGGCAATGTCAATGCTTCATCATCATGGCTTGAGAAACAAATTAATAGCAAGCGAGTGATGTATGGCGTGAATACTGGTTTTGGAAAATTAGCGACTACATCAATATCAACAGCAGAACTGCAAGTATTGCAAAGAAAGATTATTTTATCACACGCAGCAGGCGTTGGTGACTACTTAGCTGATGACATTGTGCGTTTGATTCTGTTGCTGAAAATTAATAGTCTTGCACGTGGCTATTCTGGCATTAAATTAACGACGATTGAAGCGTTAATTAAATTATATAATGCTGGTATTTATCCTTGTGTGCCAGCACAAGGGTCAGTCGGTGCATCAGGTGATCTTGCACCGCTTGCGCATTTATCGGCTGTATTAATTGGCGAAGGCTATGCACGATACCAAAATAACATTGTCCCTGCTAAAGAAGCATTAACATTAATTGGCATGCAACCTTTGCAACTTGCCGCGAAAGAAGGATTAGCATTGTTAAATGGCACACAAGTGTCAACTGCACTGGCATTATACGCGTTATATTTGCTGGAGCAAAATTTTTATGCTGCGATTATTGCGGGCGCATTATCGGTGGATGCAGCGCGCGGTAGTGATGAACCTTTTGATGCGCGTATTCAAAGCGTTCGTGGTCATGAAGGGCAAATTGCAGTTGCGAAATTATTTCGTCAATTATTGCAACAGAGTGAGATTCGAGCATCGCATAATGGCTGTGCAAAAGTGCAAGACCCTTATTGTTTGCGTTGTCAACCGCAGGTCATGGGTGCAGTCCTTGATTTGATGCAGCAAGCCAAACACACATTAGTGCAAGAAGCAAATGCCGTTTCCGATAATCCGTTGATTTTCCATGACGATGATTGCATTTTATCTGGCGGTAATTTTCATGCCGAACCGGTTGCCTTTGCTGCTGATCAATTAGCGTTAGCCGTTTGTGAAATAGGCGCCATCTCTGAAAGACGCGTTGCACTCTTAATGGATCCGCAATTTAGTCAGTTGCCGCCATTTTTGGTCAAAGAATCGGGTATTAATTCAGGTTTTATGCTGGCGCAAGTGACATCCGCAGCTTTAGTGAGTGAGAATAAAGCCATGTCGCATCCAGCAAGTGTTGATAGTATACCAACATCTGCTAACCAAGAAGATCATGTCAGTATGGCGACATATGCAGCAAGACGTTTGTTACAGATGAATGAAAATTTATCGAATATTATTGCGATTGAACTCTTGACCGCTTGCCAAGCCTTAGATTTTTTAAAGCCATTGAAAACTTCGCAATCATTACAAGGATTCTATGACACAGTGAGAACGCAAGTACCATTTTATGCTGAAGATCGGTTTTTTGCACCCGATATTCTTTTGGTGAAGCATCTGATCAAGCAGAATGCATTTAAGTTAGGGCGTGTCGGCAATTAGATAGAGCCATCACAGATTATTTTTGATGTCGGAAGGATAATTGTCAAGAGGGTCTTTCATTGGCTTGATGTATCCTTCTGATACTTTAAAGAGAGGATATTTATCCTTGGTATGATGTTGAATAATATCAATGGCTGTGATATCGGTCTTAGCAAGTTTTAATTTATGTTGATTTTCAATAAACTCCATTACACTGGCGTTTAAGTTTGTATTTAATTGTTTCACTTTCTGTTCATAATTAAAGTATTCTCGCAGCGTATTTCGTTTAAGCATCATCGCTTCATCATAATATTTTAGAATTGTTGGATTAGATAACATTGAGATGTTAAAATGTTCTTGCATGAAATTATCCATGTTATTGATACTAATTTTTAATATATCTTTATTTCGCACATTAAATACCTGAAATTCTCTTAAAGCTTTGGTAAAGTATACCTCTGGCACCATGATACCAACTATATTTTGGGGTGATATTTGGCCATGAACTTGTCGTTCATGCAGTGGGCAATTATCGCTAATTGGTTTAATAACAGAAAGTCCCTTCGGTTCGATAATGACACTTAAATGATCGCCTGCATAATATGATCCAGGGAATAACACTTTATCTTCACGAGTGGATACGGATACGCGATTTGCACCATTTTCAAAGCGACCATGAGATGATATTTTAATTCCTCTTAGTTCTGCGCTTTCTTTTGATAAGATACCGTGTTTTAAAATAGACACTAACTTAAATAAATCAAATCCGTTTAGGGAGTGGTACAGATAATTAGCCGTGTTAATTATTAGATTATTTTCTTTCAGTTGTGGATTGCTAGATGGATGAGCTGCACTATTGGATGTAAAGAATCTATATCTTTCAACAATAATTTTGTGTGGAATTTTTCTTAAAATTTGTCTAAACATGGTGATTCCTTTATTCATTTCAATGCGTTGTCTATTATAAATGAAAAGATGCGTCATGTTCACTATTATTATGTTTTTTGCTCAAGATGGTATGATGATGGCGTATGTTTTTGAATAGAAAGTGATCAACCCCAGTTATCTTATTGATTTAAATTATAAATGTAATTATTTAAAACTCTCCTATAATAATAGAATGTAAATAATTAATAGGGGATAAATCCATGGCACAGTCTTCACGAAACGAACCAATGAAAGTGTATCCAAAACAACTTCGACATAGTTTTTATGTTGCTGCATTTGATAAAATTAAAAAATACCTTATTAACACAAAACAAGACCCCAATAAATTAGACGATGTATTTACTACAACGAATGAAAATAGCATCAATGAATACGATTTTTATAGTTTTGGGTTGGGGTTAGATGGAAAGATTGATATATCAAAAAATCGATGGAAACCTTATAAGGAGATTTATAAAAAAATTGACACAGAAATAAAGGGATTCATATCGAAGATAGGTAAGGAATTAGCAAAAATTGATGAAGATATTTTAGAAAACAAAACAGTAGATGTTAAACAAATTGAAGTATTGACAAATACTAAAGCTGATTTAACGATGATCCAACAACGCCTTGATGAATTATCTCAATATGCAAAGCATTCTAGCGCTGTAAAAAAATTACAGTATTTAGAGCAACTCGCAGAAAGTGAACCCGTTTATGCCAAGCTGCTCGATACAATTCAAAACACATTGAAGAAAAATAAAGAAAGCAAACTGCAAGACTCAGAGTTAGAATCGATTTGTGCTGAAGTAATGATGTCTGATACAGGGATGACAAGGCTACTCCAAAATCATTTACGTTCTGAATATGGTTCTAAATATAAACATAACCCTTTACAGAAGGCAGATGAAACAAAGACAACTCATGAAAAGCAACATTCAGATCAAAAAGAAAAAGTAAAACCAGCTACAGAGATTGGTTTAAGTTTAATGAAAGGACAATCTCTGGATGCCATATCCACATCAAAGATCCAGCACGATAAAGAAAGAACAACAAAAAAAACACCGCGGTTGCAAAAGGAATTCACTAGCGCTAATGAAAAAGTCAGTAAAGAGAAGAAAGATGCCTCAAGTGATGAAAAGAAAAAATCATCATCCAAACGTTCGACACATTTAATGAAAGCACCATCCCTAGATTTCTTATCAACAACGCCACATCGTATAGATAAAGAAAAATCAACGGTAATCAACGAAGATGAAAAGAGAACCAGCTCATTAAAAAGAGAGAAATCATCAGGTTTAAATTTCTTATCATCATCCAAACGAAAACAGAAGATGCGAAACGATGTCGTAGATGTTCAAGAAAATATTGATAGTACAGAACTATCAGATTCTGATGAGAAGAAAAATAAAAAACCAAGCTCTCAACAGAAATCATAGTCATCCTGCAATACTCGCGTGAGTTACTGGCGGCCACTTAAGTAAGGTGCAAGTAGCTCACTCGCATTATCACAACTCTGAATGTATAATATTTATACATCATTTTTTCCAACTTATTGTTAAATTTAGGTATTGCCAAAACGATTCAGCTGATCTACCTTATTTGTATGACAAATATCACTACTGATCTCTCTTTGACCCATAAACGTTTTATCGGGTTCATTGTATCCTTAGCTTTATTTATGGATGCAATCGATACGACTATTCTGAATACTGCTATTCCGATGATGGCGCGCAGCTTGCAAGTAGAGCCGATCGATTTAAAAATTGCCTTGATTAGTTATCTCGTAAGCCTTGGTGTCATCATTCCCATCAGTGGTTGGATTGCGGACAAATACGGTGTTAAACGAGTATTCATGTTGGCTTTGGTCATTTTCACCCTAAGCTCTATGTGGTGTGGTTTTGCCCGCAATTTAACTGAGCTTACCATCTCACGGGCTTGTCAGGGGATAGGTGGTTCACTCATGCTGCCCGTTGGCCGATTAATTATTTTACAAACCTTTAAGCGGCATGAAATCATTTCTGCTATGAATTCTGTCGTGATGGTCGTATCGCTTGGTATCATGTTGGGCCCATTAGCAGGTGGCTTTATCACTGATCATTTTTCATGGCAGTGGATCTTTTGGATCAATGTCCCCATAGGCCTTTTTGCATTTTGGCTAAGCAGTCTCTATTTAAAAGGATCTGTGCTAAAACGCGTGCAAGCTTTCGATTATTTGGGGTTTATTTTGTTTGGCAGTGGTCTTGCTGCATTGACTTTTTCGCTGGCTTATTTAAGTGAATCGACAGCAAACCATGTTGTTGGCATCATTATTTTACTGATTGCATTATTGGTAGTGATTAGCTATTTTATTTATGCTTTCAGGCAGCCGAAGCCTTTGATTAATGTGAAATTATTAAAGATACGCACATTTCGTATTTCTATCTTAGGAAACTTGATGGCACGTTTAGGGTTTGGCGGCGTACCTTTTTTGCTGCCCTTATTATTTCAAATTTGTTTGGGTTATAGCGCACAATGGTCTGGTTTTTTAGTGGCACCCATTGCGATTGGAATTTTTACCGTCAAAGCAATTTCCTTGCCATTATTGCGTTTCTTTGGCTATAAGCGCTTGCTATTATTAAATACCCTTGCTTTAGGAATGTCACTTTGGAGTATGCAATGGATTAATCAAACCAGTTCGATGTATAGCATCATATTGACCACTTTTATGTTTGGTTTTTTCATTTGCCTTCAATACAGCGCACTTAATTCCATTGCGTATTCAGATATTGAAAACGAACAATTGAGCAGTGCTTCAAGCATCGCAAGTGCGGTGCAACAATTAGGCCAAAGTTTTGGCGTTGCTATCGGTGCTTTATTGTTACAAATTTATACCCCGCAACCATCTGGCCATATTATACTCGCACCTAATTTGTTTCACGAAGTGTTTTTTACCTTAGGCATCTTCACGATGATTTCTGTGTTACTCTTTTTTCAATTACGTAAGGAAGACGGCTTGCAAATGCTGTTTGCACGTGGTGAAAGTGTGCCGGTGCACGGAGCAAAGATAGATCAGCTTTAATACGACATGGCATGATCTATTACCTTGCACTCATCGCACTAGTCGCCATAATCGATACGTATGGACTTTGTAATGAGCCATCATAGTATAAACAAAGATAAGTGGAATCGCGTACCGAAGCTGACTGATAGAGTACTTGTGAGGCGGTTGCCGCACGGTTTTGACCAATGGTTCTTGCCTCATCAAGACTATGTGCTCGAATAAATAAAGACCCTAACTTCCACTCCCTATTGTTATCGACAACAGCAGTAAGTGCCGTTACCGTATAAGTTTTGTCAAATCGACTATATGTCGCTTTTGTCATGGAAGATGCCGCTTGTCGAATTTTATCTACGGATGGGCATGTCACCACTTCTGTTGCATTCGCTAATGTTGTATTTGCCATAAAAAGGTAGCCTAAAAGTGTTGAGCAAATAAGAGTTAATAATTTCATTTTAAGTATCCTCTTAAGTTGTTATCGCAAAAAATAATTTGGTACTGGCATCTCACCTTGTTGTTTAGCGCCTAATGCTAAAACAACCTGATCAAACGAAGATGAGGCTAAGAAATACATGCAGGCATACATGATGCCATAATGTAATGCTGTCTCAGATAACATGATTGTTACCTTTGGCACAAGTGCCTGTGCATTAGAAACCGCTTCCTTTGTCGAATGAGCAACAATACGATTGATGGTCATTCCCCACAAGAAATTATTGTCGCTAAAAACAAGATTGTCAGTTGCTGCGGTATAAGTTCCCTGATTATCGATTTCTGCTGTACTGATCAATGACGCACTCTGACGAATTTTTTCAAGCGAAGGGCACATCACAAAAGCCTCGGCATGGGCGCTTACGATAGAGCTAAAATACAAAAATAAAGTAAAAATAGGGAAAAAAAGCAGACGTAAAGATAGCTTTGACGGCATAACGGGCTCCTCGGAAAATTATAATAATAACCCACTATAGCATTGGCAAAACGAAAATGGAATAGTGGCGCCTCAACTTGATCACACGTTCAATTAACCCAGATGACAGACGACTTTACTCAATCGAACTCACACCAACTGGCAGCAAACTGATCCCGCAACTTGCAAAAATAGCAGATGAAAACGATGCACATTTTTTTGGACACTTATCTCAGAAACAATTTGAGGAATTAATGCATTTTTTTCAAGACATGGCAAAACGTTTTCGCTTTAATAAATTGCCTGTTGATTAAATCGCATTAATGCTGCGACATTTTTTTGAATTGTATCCTAAGTCCTTGATTTTTGACTGTATCTATTCATGCTTCAGCACTGTGGATAATAGAACAGACTGATATTGATAGAGAATTATAGACTATACTCAGAGTTATAAGATCTACAAAATACTGAAAGAAATATAAAAAAACACCTGAGGAGAATTTTATGAGTATACATTCCGACTTTGTTGATGCCATGATTACTGCCGGTTACGACATTGACGAAGGTGGTGCATGCGCCGGTTTAACCATGAAATGGCTGGAAGCGGTCGATTTAGGCCCTGAAGAAGAAAAAAAATTTAAAGATCGTCTTAATTTCATTTGTGGTTTACATCACAAATGGAATTTATATAGAAAAAGAAGCACCGACAATTTTATTCCAGAAGGAAATGCAATTGTTATCTCGGGCGATCCTGATATAAAAAATTTAACAATTTATCAAAATAAAAAAACTAAAAAAAATTATGATTTATCCCAGAGTAAAGTATTTTCGAAATTAAATAAAGATTTAATAAATTCAATCAATTTATCTAACGATGGATTGATCGATCTTCCAAACCAAAGAAAAGATCTTAAGAAATTGATTCGTAAACTTTTACGAGAAAATGCTTTGCCCTATTCAAAATTAATAGATGAAATTGAGAGGTTAAGATTTGAAATAACAATTAATCCAGATAAGATTTCGGAATATGAAAAAGATGAGTATTCTAAAAAATTATTAGAAGCCCCAGCATTTTTTGATAATGTTTTTCTTTTTCAAGATCCATCAAAAAGCACGCAGTTATTTAATACCAAAGATCCAGTTGAACAATTTGAAATAAACAAAATAATGTATTATGCTGGTTCTCAAATGTCAGAATCTATGGAAAAATCTTTAGAGAAAATTTACTCAATGCCGCGACATTTTAATTTAGAAATGTTAGAAAAATACATTGCAGAATTAGAAAATTTAACCCCATTAGAAAATAATCTATTAAAAATTAGCTTAGATTCAAAAAAACATCGCATTGGACTGAAATATGATGCCAATAAAAAAATTTGGACTCTCTTTGATTCAAATTTCTTGCCACGATATATTGATTTATCAGGGAATGAATTAGCTAAATGGATTATGCAGAATTCATTTAAAGAATCTAATGTCACTTCTTTTAGTTTTGATGTTTATGCTCGCCGTGGCTTTTTGCATAAAGATCAATTAAAAACGAAATTATCGGAGCTGGATGACAAGTATCCTTTAATAACTGATGAATCCAGTCAGTGGCAGACTAAACATGACGAAGATATATTTTTTACAGCAGCAAGAAATCATCAAAATTATGTTCTAGAAAAGTTTAGTAAATATATTAATCTCCAACAAAAAAATAAAGATGGCCACACTGTTTTAGAGGTGGCTGCAATATGCGGAAATGTTGAATTTATTCAAATAATCATGCGATTAAAACCAAATGAAATAAATTTAAATCAACGTGTAGAAGATAATCTTACTATGCTTCATGTCGCAGCTATAAAAGATTACAAAATATTAACGGATTTTTTATTAAAAAATGGAGTGGATCCGAATTTAAGGGACGATAGTGATAATACGCCTATGCATTTTGCCTTAACACTGAAAAATTATGATTTAGCCCATCAATTATTAGAAAAGATGAGTGTAGATGATTTATTTAAACAAAATATGGATGGAATAAGTATTTTTCAATTAGCAATTGATAAAAATGCAAAATCCATTTTTGTAATGATATTAAAAAAAGTAGGTAATTCGATTTTAAATGTGATTGATGAAGAAAATAATTCTTTACTTCAAAAGGCGGTCGAAGAGTCCAATTGGGAGATAGCTCAAATTATTCTTGATAATATGGACACCCATTTACTGGGCAATCAAAATAAATATGGAAAAACTATTTTGCATTCGATATTAAAAAATTTAGACGATGAGGATTATGTTCCATCTCAAGGGAAAGATGATTTTGTTGAAAATTTAGTTAATAAAATGAATTCGGATGATATGAGAAAGCGTGATAAATATGGAGACACTCCTTTGGAGAAAGCTATTGAATATCATGATAATCATACTGCTCAACTAATCATTGAAAAGCTGAACAAATCAGATTTACTTGCTAAAAATGAATATGGCGATACAGTTTTACACTTAGCTATTGAAAAGAAACGAGTTAAAATTTTAGAATTACTACTTAAAAAAATTTCACCGGAAGATTTAAAAATTGAAAATGATATTGAGGAGTCACCACTTGATTTAGCGAGAAACTTAGAAAAAGGAAAAACATACGATTTAATTCAAAATTATTGGAAAGCTCATAAGAAAAATCAGAAAAGCTCTGCTGCCTTTTCAAATGAAGGAAAATATTCACCTGTTACGTTTCAATCGGTTTCGTCTGAGTCTAAATCAGCGAATGAAAAAAATGCATCTGAATCTAAATCAGAAAATAAGGGGGGCGATATTCAGATGAAAAATCAATAAATTGTGAATTTTTGGATCCCTTGCAAATAGATCTATGGCAAAGCCATCCCATAAGCTAGCAGCCGTGCTACAATAGAAGTCGAAAAAGGTTGCTTCAGGTCATTTTCTATAAGGAGATCTTCATGAAAGCCGTTGTAATAACCGGTGTATCAACAGGAATAGGGTACAGCGCAGCACATTATTTTGTGAACCAAGGTATTTCTGTGTTTGGCAGTGTGCGCACGAAAGAAGACGGAGACAGATTAGTAAAACAGTTAGGTTCACTCTTTTATCCTTTACTTTTTGACATCACGGATGAAGAAAAAGTGAATGAAGCTGCTTTGCAAGTTCGTAAAGAATTACAAGGAAACAGATTATGGGGACTCATTAACAATGCTGGGATTGTTATTCCTGGTCCATTTTTATATATGTCGAGCACGGATTTTCGCAAACAATTAGAAGTGAATTTAGTGGGACAATTGATTGTGACAAAAGCGTTTATACCCCTTTTAGGTGAAGACACAACGTTGAAAGGTCCGCCAGGTAAAATCATTAATCTGAGTTCAGTGTCAGGTAAACGTGCTTTTCCATTCATGGGTGCCTATGCTGTCTCAAAATATGGAATTGAAGCTTTTTCTGAAGCATTACGTAGAGAATTAATGGTTTTTGGTATTGATGTGGTTATCGTAGGACCAGGTACAATTAAAACACCAATTTGGTCAAAGGCGAAAAATGCGCAATTTTCTGAGGAAGCAAGGCATTCAGTGTATGGTCAAGCTATTGCAAAATTAAACGAGTTCATTACAGCATTTGAAGCACAAGGACTAGCACCAGAAAATGTTGCGAAATTATTGTGGAACATTATGCAAACCAAACATCCTAAAGTAAGATACGCACCCATGCCTAATAAATTCATCAATTGGTTTATTCCCAACTTGTTACCAATCCGCTTTATTGATTGGCTCATAGCAAAAAAATTTAACTTATTAAAAAATAAAGGCAGCGAAACTCAATAAATTCATCAATCATCTCTTGCCAATACACTTGATTCCTAAATGTGCGTACATTCCAACAAAATACTTCATCATCGCCAGATAAGTCCATGATATTTAATTCAGGTTATGGCTGCATGGTGTGTCATCAAAACACGTAAGCATGGGTGATGTTTAACAAACGGTTATTCCTAGCTACCCACAAGTGGCATACTTCTGTAAAATAGTAATGAGCAACTACTATTCAATATTGTTTGTTTTTAATACAAATACGAAGGAAAATAAACGATGAAGAATATCATTACAAAGCTTGCACTCTTAACATTCATTATGAGTATCACCGCTTGTTCAACGAACACACGCAATGAAAATACAACGATTGGTGCTGCAACTGGTGCGGTCGCAGGCGGCCTACTTGGAACGCTTGCAAAGGGCAGCGGCAGTGGTTGGGTCATTGCCGGTGGTGCCATTGTCGGTGCACTCATTGGTGGTTTGATCGGCCATTCCATGGACAGCACTGACACGACCAACATCAATACGACAATGGATAAAAATGACATCAACACACCATCAAATTGGACCAATGAAAAAACCGGTGTGTGGTATAAGATCATACCAACAAGCGGCATGATCACTTATAAAGGCAACCCAAATTGTCGTCATTATGTTGCCTATGCCAAAAATCATCATAAAATGACTAAAACAAAAGGCATTGCATGCCGTATGGATGATGGCATGTGGCAACAAGTAAAATAAGAGCTAACATAATGGCAATCTCGGCGATTTGTCTTTATTAATCGGTAAATCTAAAACAATAGGCTGACTGGTCTGACGGATGGATAGATCATTCTGATCATCATAATGGTCAGTAGCGAGACTTGCCTTTTGTCTTGTGACTAATAAAGTCCATTCCGCTAGCATATCAGTAGGATACGAACGATGTGCAGCTTTTCTTTGTTCAATGTGCTTTCGATTATCGACAATGTGAGATGTGGATGAACGTTTCTTTAACTGAGCATCATCTTTTACGTGATGCTCACCAACAGTTGCTCGATTAAACATAGCATGATCAACTAACTGAAACGCCTTTGAATATAAGTGTATTTGTCGTTTTTCATTTGCCTCTGTTAATAATGTTTTAATTTCATTATTACCTGCCATCATTTCAGCAGTCAGTCCACGTTTGTTAGCAAAATCGATCGCACCCGCGTCTAGTAATAATTTGACGACATTCAGTTGATCAGTTTGTGCTGCAATATATAATGCTGTATTACCGAGATTATCAACAAAATTAATCAGTTTTACTGATGCGGTATCTAATAGCCATGGGATGATATGGTCACGATAATTCATCACAGCATAATGCAAAACCGTTTTGTCGTTATGGCTGACTTGATTAATATCCGCTCCATTTGCAAGTAACGCTTTGACGATCTCATCGTTATTATTACGTCGTATGGCATGTATCAAGATTGGCTCATCTTTAGATGTGAACTGCGCAAGATCGACATCATACTCAATCAATAAGTTAACGATAGCAAGATCATTGACGCTAATTGCAACTTCCAATGGTAAAAGAGCATTATCATCGCGTGAATTGGTATTGACATGTTGCTTTAACAAGAATCGAATGACATGAATATCACCCTCATAAATCGCATTAATGAGTGGTGTATTTTTAGAGGTCATGTTTTTAAAGTGATAGCGATGGGTACCGTAACCAAATTGATCAATGGGTTTTTGTGTGAGTAAGTACTTAATGAATGTCATGTTCTTTGCAAAAATAGCATCGTGTAGGAGATCATCCACTAACGGATGATTGACATCCAATCCTGCTTTTAAAAAACCTTTACACAATGTAATCGCTTCTGCAGTGCCCTGCTTCATCAACATACTTAAAAAACGAACGGTGCATTTTCGCTCATAATCCGATTGAATATTAACATTAGCGTCCAGTAACAGTTTGATGACTTCAATCTGTTCGTCTAACGATAATTCATCGTTATTTAATGCAACCGCTAACGGACTACGGTTTAGGAGGTATTCTGAACGATTGTCATTCACATCTGCTTTAGCGTCTAACAATATTTGAGTGAACTGAACAGGGTTTTTAGAATGTTTAATCGCATACACAAGTGGTGTACAATTCCGTTTTTTTAAACGATAGATAATGGTGCCAAAGGTATGCTCAGCGATTCTTTCTGGATCATAATTATCCATTTGGTTGACATCCGCACCTCGCGCAATACTCTTTTTTACATCATAAAGAGAAGCATTTAGCAGTCCATAACGTAATTGGCCTTTTGCGCTCAGCAATGTTGATCTTATGTATTTGCCCATGGCTTCTCCTTTTTAGTGGCTTCTATGTTAAAATTTTTGATTGCAATAACCAGATCGATTGTGAATATTACCACAGAGAGATAATATAGAGTAAATCACTAAGATCACAAGGAACGTTTATGATTACACAGCAACAATGGAAATTAGCTTGGGCTTTTGTCATGATTTGTGGCATCACTGCAAACACCTTTGCATTCTCAGGAGACCCTTGTGGCGGCGAATCTGCCCTACTGAGTATTGTCGATCGGCCTACAGTAGGTGATAGCGCTTGTGTCGTCCCATACAATAAAGCGGTGCTGGAATTTGGTTATCAATATCAAAAGCTAAGGCATTCCTCTGCTGACCAACAAAATTTTCCAGAAGCTACGGTACGAATCGGGTTGCCCTATAATAATGAACTTGTTGCTGTGCTACCCAATTATATCCTCCAATCGAGTGGCCCACGTTCGGGCTTTGCTGCATCAACCCTTGGTATAAAACACGAAATTGGTTATACCGATGCTTGGTTGGCGGCAATCGAAGGGCTGGTCACCTTACAAGGCGGTAATTCTGCCTTCGGTAGGGATGGTACGGGCGGTGCATTGAATGCAATTGTGGAGTACGACTTTAACCCAACATGGAGCCTTTCATTCATGTTCGGTGTCACATCGCAAGTACAATCCCAGCGTGATGGTGGTCAACGATTCACAAGTTTCAATCCTGATCTTGTTTTAACGTATGCTCTCAACCCAAAAATTAATTTTTATGGGGAAGTATATGGCCAAAGTAAAACAGGGCCTGGGGAAAGCAGTGGATTTAATGCTGATGCCGGCATTCTGTATCTTCTTATGCCAACTGTTGTACTTGATCTTGAAGTCGGTCAACGAATCAGTGGCAATCTTGGCGGTTTCAATCATTATATTGGCGCTGGCATATCCATTGAATGTTAGTTACTGATGATCATGCGGATCCCCATTGTTTCGTTAATGCAAGATTCATTTCTAAAACATTAACGAATTTTTCACCAGTCAAACCAGCAAAAGGCGCTTGTGTATTTTTCTGCAACAACTGGTGAATTTCTGCTGCGATTTTCTTGTGATCTCGTTTTAATTTGATCGCCCATGCTCGAGCGATACGATCCAATTGAAACAGCGCACTTTGTAGGGTGATATGAGGATCAAGGCCCGATGCTGAAGTGGTCACGAAATCACCTGGTACCGGCTTTAACACAACTTGCGGATGATCTTGCAGCCACATATCAAAAAAAATGGCTTGAATATCAGTGCCCGTATTGACAGGTACAATCATCATTTCTGTTTTATCATTTGCACCCACTTGGTTTTTTGCAGCAGGAAATTGCCCGGGATAATCATGAGAAAATTGTTGAAAAAAAACCACGGCAAGATCACTTGCTTTGGGTGTTGGATTACTCGGATTGTCTTTTATATATTGTGCAACTATCGCTTGATGCGATTTTGCCCAATTATCAACATAGGCAGTGTGTGTGGGGTCTGATGTGACCCAAGCTTCTGCAAGTGCATGATGTTTGCTCGCCCATTTCGCAACGATCTCTTTTTTTCCTTGAAACCATTTTTCAATATGCGGCCCAATTAATTGTCCAGTTTGATATTTGGCGATCGGCCCAATACTGCGTGCCACACGATCACGTAATGCATAATTTGATGCAGCTAATGCAGATGACGTTGATGCTGATGCATCATAGGAAGCAGCAGATGGACGTGGCTGAAAAAACTCGGCTTTTGTAAAGGGTTGTGCAATGAGCGCTGAGCCAATTGGCTTCCCATCGCTGCCCATTAGCAAACTGCCATTTGCTTGAAACGGAAAAAAAGTTTGTCCGATTAACCACAATGATAATGGGTAAATGCCGCAGACGATGACAATCAGAAAAAATAGCAGTAATACACTTTTTGATAGGTACCCTAACATAACATCTCCAAAGATCCTAACTCACTAAATTTAAATTCACCATGATCATGTCAATGAGTTTAATGCCAATAAATGGTAATACCACACCACCCAATCCCCAAATCAACAAATTTTTACGCAATAAAGCATCTGCCCCCATTGCTTGATATTGCACGCCTTTTAATGCAACGGGAATTAAAGCAGGAATAATCAGCGCATTAAAAATCACTGCTGATAAAATAGCGGAAGTGGGTGAATGTAAATGCATCACATCAATTACTTGTAACCAGGGTAAAGTACTTGCAAATAACGCAGGAATGATCGCGAAATATTTTGCAACATCATTTGCAATTGAAAAGGTAGTCAGCGCTCCGCGAGTAATTAATAATTGTTTACCAATTTCAACGACTTCGATCAACTTGGTGGGATCACTATCTAAGTCAACCATGTTGGCAGCTTCCTTCGCTGCATCCGTCCCGGCATTCATAGCCAGTGCAACATCAGCTTGGGCGAGTGCGGGTGCATCATTGGTGCCATCGCCCATCATGGCAACTAATTTACCGAGCGCCTGCTCTTGCTTAATGTAATTCAATTTTTTTTCAGGTGTGGCTTCTGCTAAATAATCATCGACACCGGTTAGCGCTGCAATGGCCGCAGCTGTTCTTTTGTTATCGCCAGTGATCATGATGGTTTTTAGTCCCATGCGCCGTAAACGTGCAAAACGCTCTGACATATGCGGTTTCAAAACGTCTTCAAGCATGATCACACCTGCAATTTGATCGTTGTCCGCCACCACTAAAGGTGTTGCACCTTTACTTGCAATACTATTGACGACTGGATGCAAGTCAGATGGAATCACCCCAAGACGTTCTTCAATATAGTGAATAATCGCATCCGCTGCGCCTTTTCGAATGCGCTGACCACTTGCTAAATCAATCCCACTCATGCGTTTTTGTGCAGTAAATGGCACGACTTTTGCATCGCTCGGTAAACTCAAGGTCGTTTTTTGTTGTTGCTCAAATAAACTCACAATGCTTTTCCCTTCAGGTGTTGTATCGGCAAGAGATGCCATTGCTGATAATTTTGCTAATTCCTCTTTTTGATAATGGCCAATTGGAAAAAATTTCGTTGCACGTCGGTTACCGAGTGTAATGGTTCCTGTCTTATCCAGTAACACCACATCAACATCGCCCGCCAATTCAACTGATTTGCCACTTTTAGCAATGATGTTGGCTTGTAACGCGCGATCCATGCCAGCTATGCTAATGGCAGCCAATAATGCACCAATGGTGGTTGGAATTAAGCAAACCAGTAATGCGATTAAAGTGGGCACATCCGTGCCTAAGCTTTTAAGTGGACTACTCAGATTGAGATAAGTCATCATGTATTGTTCTGCATAATAAGACATTGGCCAAAGCGGAACAACAACGATAAGAAAAATCAATGTAAATGCGGACAACACTAATGACAAGGCAATTTCATTGGGTGTGCGTTGACGAATGGCTCCTTCCACTAACGCAATCATGCGATCAAGAAAGGATTCGCCCTTACTGCCTGTGATGCGCACGGTAATTTTATCAGACAAAACGACCGTACCGCCTGTCACGCCAGAGCGATCACCGCCACTTTCACGAATCACGGGCGCTGACTCACCCGTAATGGCTGACTCATCAATCGATGCAATCCCATCGATGATTTCACCGTCCCCTGGAATGATTTGTCCTGCTGACACAACGACCGTATCCCCCTGTTTCAATTGTGCAGATGACACTCGTTTTAACGCGCCTTTTGCTGTTAATCGAAAAGCTTCCGTATCACGACGAGCGCGTTTTAATGATTCGGCTTGTGCTTTACCACGCGCTTCAGCAAGTGCTGTTGCAAAATTAGCAAACCAAATGGTTAAAAATAACCAACTATCTAATGCAATAAAATAAGTAATGGGTGCTCCGCTGTGTTTACCACTCCATAACATGTGTATGATAAAAATCAATGTCAATATCGCACCGATTTCCACCACAAACATGACTGGATTTTTCCATTGAATATCAGGCCTAAACATCACAAACGCTTGCTTTGCAGCAGCAATCATGCTTTCTTTTTCAAATATTGCACGTTTTGTTAAACGACGCGGTGGGGTACTTGGCAAAATAGGTGAAGACCCTGATAAAAAATCGTTACTCATCTGATATTCCTTACTAACCGCCAAAGGGTATGGGACCAAAATGTTCTGCAATCGGCCCAAGCACACCCACGGGCAAAAATAATAATCCGCCAATCACAACGATTGTGCCCAATAATAAAAAGCCAAACGTGATGGTATCCGTCCGTAATGTGCCCATGCCGTAGGGGCTGGATTTTTTTGCACCTAAGAAAGCAGCCATAGCAAGTGGCGCAATAATGGGGAGAAATCGGCTGAAAATCATCACAAGCCCTGTCGCAATGTCCCAAGCAATCGCTTCAGGTGCAGGATTTGCATTATTGTAAAAGCCATATGTGACATTTAAACCGTCGAATGCTGAACCGTTATTTGCTGATGCAGATGAAAATTGATATAGGATTTGTGAAAAACCATGCGCACCGGGATTACTCACTGCATCGATGCCAAAAACAGTTGCAGCAAATAAACCCGCTGGCACTAAAATCATGAAAGGATGCACGAGTAAGGCAAGAATGGCTAATTTAACTTCACGTCCACCGATTTTTTTACCTAAATATTCGGGGCTGCGCCCAACCATCATGCCTGCTAAAAAAATCCCAATGATGATAAAAAGCAGCATATTAATCATGCCAACTCCTTTACCACCAAAAAAACAATTAAGCCACATGCCAGTCATTGACGATAAAGGAGCGAGTGGATTTAGACTGTCTGCTTCAGCATTCACCGCACCACAAGTGACATCGGTTGTTAAAGCCGAAAAAGTAGCGCCAGCGGATGTGCCAAAACGCATTTCCTTGCCTTCAAGGTTACCTAAGTGTTGATCAACTGGCAGCCCTCTAATCGATGGCAATTGTATGGAGAGTTTACCAAGCGGTAAACTTGGATTAGTAATCTCAAGTGTCCTTTCATCATGAGCAATCAAGCCAGGATTAGGCTTTAACGTATCAAAATACACTGACCAAACGATGGTACCAACCATAAAAAATAACATGACCATGAAAATCACCAAACTGTGCCGCATTTGTTTTAACATGCGCCCATACATGAACACTAACGCAAAAGGGAAAATCATCATGGCCAGCATATTAAAAAAATTGGAAAGTGCGGTTGGGTTTTCAAAAGGGTGCGCTGAATTCATGCCATAAAACCCACCGCCATTGGTGCCAAGCATCTTCATGGCTTCAAATGCAGCAACTGGGCCGACAACAATGGTTTGTGGTTTAGCTTCCCCCTTGTCAGTGGTACCCATGGCACCTTGTTCAAGTGTCGATACTTGATATGAACTTGCAAAGGTCATGGGAGAGCCTTCTTCAATAAAAACGAGCGCGAAAATAAATGCAATGGGCACAAAAAGATAAACGACGACGCGCCAGATATCGAGGAAAAAATTACCAAGTAATGCATCGCCTCTTAATGCACGGATAATAGCAGCAAGTGCGCAAAAACCAATAGCAGCTGAAATAAAAAGATTGGTGATGCCGAAAAAAATCTGGCTAAAATTCGATAACTGTTGATCGCCTGCATAATGTTGCAAATCCGTGTTGGTCATGAAAGATGCCACACTATTAAAAATTGTTGAAGGTGATAAAAGCGTTTTGCCATCAGGGTTAAGTGGCATCCATGGTTGTAACGCTAAAACAAGATAACCAAAAATAAATAATATGGTATTAAAAAACAATAATGAAGTTGCATATTGTTGCCAATTTTGTCCGCCATTATTAAGACGATTTTCAAACCAGGCAAAAAAAGCAATAGGGCGATAATGCCCATCCATGATCCATGTTAAATAACGACTTAATGGGAAAGCAACCAGCGTTGCAGCGATTAAGAGTGCAAAAGGCAATAACCAAACTTGAATCCACACAGCTCACTCCTTTTAGCAATAATGTATCAAAACCATTCTGGTCGCACTAAGGTCACCAGCAAATAGATAAAAACAAATATCACCACAATCGAGGTTAAGTATATCATGGGCATCACACCTAAATTTTTTCACACGCTAATAAAAATAAATAACAAATGCCCATGGCAAGCAAGCCTAATAAAAACATGGTGGGCAACCAAAAATAAAGGTTCATGTGTATTTCCTTCCTTGGAATATTCCACTATAAAGTTTAGCATGTATAGAGATGCCTTGGGAACACAAGAAAAAGCGTCAACATACGATGTCTTCATGGTATCAGTTCATAATATATGGACCATAAATTATGAACTGTCAAATAATCATGAGGCCAAGTCATACTCTTTTAGCTGAACAGGTAATAATATGTGGCCACTTATAATGCGCAGTCGACAAATCTTCTGGGTCGATTGTCACGATATACAAACGATACTCACTATCATATTGCGCAAGCAATCCTTGCATGCATTTACCTTTTGTCACCTCATACCAACATGCTTTGCCTTCAAAATCTTTTTCCATGAATTTATCCACAGGAATTTGCACAGGTTTTGGTAAATATAAATGCCAGCGATTATCTTTTTCCGTTTTAATGCTATTTAAACGTGCCCAACCGCCAAGTGGCATTTCACTGTTTTCTTGTTCACGCCTACCCCAAGTCACTAATTTAATGCCACCTGATTTGAGGCGCACAGGCAACATGGCCTTAGCCTCTGAGAAAAAAACAGTGTAAATGCGATGTTGATATTGAAAGATAACGGCTTCTGGCATAATCACCTCAAATGGTTTGACGATGACCATCCGGTTTCCAAGCGGGTGCAATGACATTGGGCATCTGTGAGCGATGCAACAGAGGTAGAGGTGCAATGGTAAATTCACCATATCGCTCATTAATTTGGTCTAACGCAGTGTAAAGTCGCTCTCGTTTATCATCTGACGTTTTGAATAAATCCAATTGCAAGCCTTCATCGCTTGGATCAAGTGCCGTCACTTGTATTTGGCTGACAGGTTCACCATGCCAATTTTGATGAATTAAAAAAGAAGCGAGTTGAAAGATTTCTTTACTATCGTGCGTTGGCCCAATACTTCTTCCCTTGGAGCCAAACCAACCCAGCTCATAATTTAAAACACCGGCGAAAAAATGCTGCGCATGCAACTCGTGTCGACGTAATCTTGTCCCTAACTTTTCACACATGTGCATCAAAAATGTATTAATCACTGTTTCATCGCGTGTATTAGGTGGCATGACTTTACCATGTCCCATGGATTTTGGGCTGGCAACAACCGTATGCACAGGTTCAGGATCAGCCCCTTGACACATGTACCAAAGACGCTGACCTAAATGATAACCAAAACGTTTTGTTAAAATAGCAACAGGAATTTTCTCCACTTCACCGCATTTTATCGCACCATGCGCTTTCAAAAAACCACCGATGCCAGATTTAATGCCGCTTAATTCAGTGACAGCAACATGACGTAATCTTGCTTTGGCATCCCTTGGTGGAATCACCACAAAGCCATCTGGTTTTTCAAGTTTCGCTGCAAATTTTGCGGTGGTTTTATCGCCACTGACGCCGACAGAACACAATAAACCCGATGCTTTAAACACTAATTCTTTTGCCATTAAACCAATTTTTTCAGGCGTGCCATGCAATAATTGACAGCGCGTGACATCTAAAAAAGCTTCATCCACCGAAAAAATTTCAATGTCGGGTGTCAGTGTGGCGAGCGCTGTCATGATGGCACGTGAGACCTCAGTATAACGTTTGGGCCGTGCTGGCACTTGAATTAAATTGGGACACAACTCCTTTGCTTCATAAAGACGCATGCCAGTTTTAATGCCATAGGCACGTGCTTCATAAGAACAAGTAATGATACACGTCCCTTGTTTGCCATTGGTCACAGCGAGTGCCCTGCCTCGCCATTCGGGATGATCGAGTTGTTCGATGGAGGCAAAAAAAGCATTCATGTCGATTAAAATAATCGCACGCGGCCAATGTAATTTGTCATCTGATAGCATGAAAATTCCTCATGAATGTAAACGCACGAGCCCAACATAAATGCCTTGTATCGTAATGCGCTCTTTTGCATAAGCACGCGGTTTTAATGTTGGATTAGCAGGGATTAAAGTAATCATGCCTTTTAATTTATAAGAAATGCGTTTTAAGGTAACGTGGTGCTCATCAATTAATGCCACCACAATATCATGTTCATGCGCAGTATTTGCTCCTTTGCAAATAATGAGATCGCCATCTAAAATGCCTTCATCAATCATGGAAGTGCCTTCTACTTGCAAGGCAAAACAATGTGCAGGATTAAACCAATGCGCCACATCAATGAATTGGTTGTCCACTATTGCTTCAATGGGAACACCTGCTGAAATGCGGCCTAATAAAGGCAATTTCTTCTGATTGGGCAAGGAAATTAAAAGACGCCTGCCATCTTTGGTCAGCAGCAATTTGCCTTCCTTGGCAAGCGCCCGTAAACTTCTGGTGATTAAACTTTTAGAGCGCGGGCTGATGTGCATGGCAGCTGTGATTTCAGCAAAAGCAGGAGAGTGATCATATTGCTCAATATAATCTGTAATAAAATTGTACAGTTTGTCACGGAAGTTCTGCGTCATGTTCGTTCACCAAGTATTCACTCTGGGTAGCAATACAGTTAGCATAAGTGAATGTTAGGTGAACGATCAATAGGTGTTTTCCTGAGGGTGATGTGGTGATTTTTTTACAAAAATATCATTATTTATCAATGGAATACTCTGCATCCAACGATGTGCTCTTGTATTTATCTTAAAATACGTGTATAAATGTATATAAGTATATGTGTTTATGAGGGGTTTCTATGAGTCACACCATACGCTGGAACATTGCCGTATCACAAGATACGGATCATGCATTACGCATGTTTCTAGCCAATCAAGGCGGCGGCAGAAAAGGCGATTTATCACGTTTCGTCGAAGAAGCTGTACGCACTCATATTTTAGAGTTGACCGCAGAACAAACTAAAGCCGCCAATACTGATATCAGTGAACAGGATTTATCAAAAATCGTTGAAGAAGCAATTGACTGGGCTCGTCATCAATAATGCGCGTCGTATTAGATTCTAATGTCTTCCTCAGTGCATTGATTTCACCTCATGGAACTGCTGATATGATTTATCGAGCTTGGCGCGCGGCAAAATTTGATTTAGTGACATCAATCACACAACTTGATGAAATCAAAAGAGCCAGTCGCTACCCAAAATTTAAAAATGTACTGCAACCCACACGTGTTGGTACGATGATTAATAACCTACAACGCGCGATTATATTAAAACAATTAACGATTAATATTGAAGCAAATGATCCAAATGATTCCTTTTTGCTGAGTATGTCAATTGAAGGCAATGCTGATTATTTAGTAACTGGTGACCATAGAGCAGGATTACTAAAAAAGAAAAAAATTGAACGTACACATATCATCACGCCTGCTGTGTTTTGTTTAGATATACTTAAAGTTTAAATTCTCGATATATAAAAATACCCTTATTTATCAATGAAATATTCGCATCCTATGAATTCTCATGCTAAAAATAACGAACTAATGCTAGAATAAAAGAGCAACCAAGGAATTTCTAAAGGAAGAGTATGCCATTATCGCTTTTTGCGTTATCACTCACCGCTTTTGCAATCGGAATGACTGAATTTGTTGTAGTCGGGATGCTCCCTATCATCGCAAATAGCTTTTCCATATCAATTACTTTAGCAGGTTTATTAGTGACAGGATACGCCTTATCTGTGACAGCGTCTGCACCGTTTATTACTGCCATCACCATGAAATTCTCTCGAAAGCCACTGATGCTAGCTTTAATTTTACTATTTATCATCGGTAATTTATTAGCAGCTTTAGCACCGACTTACTCGATGTTATTATTGGGACGTATTTTAAGCGGTATTGCGCACGGTGTATTTTTTGCAATTTCAGTTAAAATTGCCATGCAATTAGTTCCTGAAGATAAACAAGCAAGTGCCATTGCATTGATGTTTAGTGGCCTTACTGTTGCATTAGTCATGGGCGTACCCTTTGGTACGTTTCTTGCCAATTACTTATCTTGGCGCAGTAGTTTTTTTGTGATTGTATTATTAGGAATTTGTTCGTTTTTCGCAATTCTTTACTGGATACCCTCTAAACTTACTTGGAGCGTTCCAAGTTCTTATAAAAATCAATTTGCATTCCTAAACCATAAAGCGATGTTATTTGCTTATCTTTTAACAATCGTGAGTTTTGGCGCGCCATTTATTACCTACACCTTTATCACGGCTATCTTGGAACAAGTCACAGGATTTACACCGAATATCGTGAGTCTCATTTTAGTGTTATATGGCATTTCTGTTGCGATAGGAAACATACTGGGCGGTCGATTTTCCGATCGTTATGGGCCGTTACCGACAATTAGAATCAACATCATTCTGCTTGCTTTAATCTTATTCATTTTTTGGATTGCGCAGTACGATAAATTATTCAGCATCATCACCATTGCTATTTGGGGCGCACTTGCATTTGCAGTGGTTCCATCTTTACAGTTCTTGGTAATGAAAATGGTGACACACTATGGTATTGAAGCGGAAGAAGTGGCATCCGGCGTCAATATTGCCGCATTTAATTTAGGAATTGCAGGCGGGTCATTTTTAGGAAGTGTCATTGCAAAATATTCACTGACCATTACACCATTGAGCGCATCTGTCGTTGTCATGCTTTCATATTTTGTTTATAAATTAGTTGCACATAATCATGAATGCATCGATTGCATTAAAGAAACACATGAAAAAGAAATGAGTTGTTCCAACATGATCAGTTGAAGGAGACATCATGTATCGATTATTGATGACGTTGTTAGGATTTGTGTTTATATCTTTTTTTGCCCCATCCTGTGTCATTGCTAAACCATGGCCTAATGGCGCGCAATTAGTTGTTTCAATTTCCATGCAATTTGAAGCAGGCGGAGAGCCTCCTGGAGCAGAAAGCCCATTTTCTGCTGCTCCTTTACCGAAAGGCTATCCTGACTTACCTGCAGAAAGCTGGTATCGCTATGGTTATAAAGAAGGCATATTGCGCATGTTAGATTTATGGGATAAGCACAATGTTAAAGTCACTTCTTTTATGGTAGGTGAAGCGGTTTTAAAAAATCCGGCGCTTGCAAAGGAAATTGTAAAACGTGGTCATGAAGCAGCGGCTCATGGCATGCGCTGGGCAGATTCCTATAATATGCCCTATGAACAAGAAAAACAATTCATTGCAGATGGTGTCTTAGCCATTAAAAATGCAACCGGTAGCACACCTCTTGGCTATAATGCCAACTGGTTAAGACGAAGTGTAAACACTTTAAAAGTGCTACAAGACTTGAATTTTCTTTATCATATTGATGATTTAAGCCACGACGAACCTTTTGTTACACACGTCCGAGGAAGAAAATTCGTCGTTGTTCCTTATACCGTTCGTAATAATGATATTGTTTTAATTGAAGGTCGGCATTTTTCTGCCGATCAATTTTTAAATCAATTAAAAATGGAATTTGATCGTTTGTATGCAGAAGGCGCAAAGCAAAGACGCATGATGGTGATTTCATTGCATGATAGAATAGGTGGCACACCTGCTGTGGTTCAAGCCATGGACCAGTTTTTACAATATGCAAAGCAGCATCAAGGAGTCGTTTTTATGCGTAAAGATGCGATTGCTAAAATGATTATGCAAGAAAAAGATCCCTTGGTTGATGATTCTGAAAGCAATTTCAATAAATGATTTGGAGGATAATGTTGATGAAAACAATGACACATTTTTTTATGTTACTCCTGTTATCGCTGTCTATTAATTTACAGGCAGCACAAACAAATAGCCCAATCAATGCTGACAATTTAATTAAACCTAAAGCAATGACTATTGATGCGTCCTTGGATAAAACAACTGCCGATCAAATGGTGCGTGCCGCTGAATTATTCTACACCTTCTGGGGTACAGGTGATGAGAGATACCTCGATGCAGTGATTTCACCAAATTTTATCGACAATACCCTGCCTTCCGGCAGGCCGCAAGGTCCTACTGGCCCGAAATTTGCTTCTAAAAATTTTCGCAAAGCCGTGCCTGACCTCAAATGTTCCATTGAAGATTTACTCATTGTCGGTGACAAAGTCACAGCAAGATTACTGTTCAATGGTACATTCACCGGTGAATTCAACGGACATAAAGGCACCAAAAAACCGATTCAATTTTTTGCTATCGACATTTTACGCATTAAAGATGGTCGCCTCATTGAAGATTGGCATTTAGAAGATAATTTGACTTTGTTACTGCAATTAAATGCGGTCAAAATGTTACAATGATTGAAACCAATCATTGTCTATAAAAAACTGCTCGATGGTTTTCACTGCATTGACATAATGTTTGTGCAGTAATTTTGTTGCCGTTTCGACATTGCGTGCAAGCGCTGCATCCATAATTTTCTTTTGTTCTTTAGCATAAGGTAAACCGTCTGGCTGATTAACGCCTGACAATAACCATTGCCTGCGGTAACGCTCAGTAAGATTGTAGAGTTGACCTTGGATACGTAATAAATGCTGTAATCCACAAGCATTTATTAAAGCCAGATTAAAGTTTCGGTGTCGCTTTTCCCATTCTTGATAATCATCAGTCGATATTATTTTATTCTCTGCTTCGAATTTAGATAAGCTGTGGTAAGCCGCGATGATATTCGCCTCCCACGCATCATTGCCCTTTGCAATTGAGAGTTGTAATGCAAGACACTCAATATGGGCGCGAGTTTTATAGATATCGTTTAAGTCAACTCTCGAGACACTTGCCACCCTAAATCCTTTTTGGCTAATCGCGACAACGAGTTCTGTTGCTAATAAACGGGAAAGGGCTTCACGGATGGGTCCTGGGCCCACGTTGTATTGGTCTGCCAATTGAGCAATATGTAACCTTTGCCCAGGTAAAAATCGATTAACAATGATATCTTCTTGTATTAATTGAAAAATTTTATCAACGGCGGTTTTATGCATTCTTAAGCTTCCTATAATCTTATTATTATATAATAAATACGAAACAATGAAAAATATATTTTATTTGACTTTATATATTTTTTAATAGATAATAGTTAAACAACTTAACGAGAGGTAGTAACAATGAACAGCAGTCGAACTGAAGGTAAAAGCAATAAAAAAAGAGGGTTGGGTTTAGGTTTTGGTGTAGGCAAAGCCTTTCACTTGAAAAGCATTGAACCCAACCGAGGCTTAATCAACCCAATTCCATTTACGCAAGCATTCTTGGCGGAAATGAAACAGATTGCAAAAGATACGGCCAAGAAAAAAAGCATAACGTTTTTATCTGCCTTACATGATGCCGTAAAATCTAAATTAGGGCATGTAACAGAGCAGGAGCTTCATGAGATAACAAAGGACATTTTAGCGTTAACTATCCCAGATATATTGGTGGATATCAATATTTCACGTTTAGATAAAATGATGCCAGATCTTATCAGAAATTTTTCGAACGACGTAAAGAAGATATTTAGTCAATACGCACTCAGTCAATTGAACGATGAAGACGGTCAACGATTTTTACTTTCTATTGTGTCTTCAAAGTATGAATTATTTTCAGGCGATCATGCTGAAAAAATAATCAATGACAAAATAAATGAAATTAATAATCATCTTACGCAGAATAACATGCATTTAATTGATCGTGAAATCATGGCGTATTTACTGCCTGCTTTATTAGATCGTATGAATGATAACGATTTAAGAATAGTGTCTTACGCGATCGCAAATCAACTCCATGCAAAATATTTATTACCCATTGCAGATGAAAATTATTTTGTGCCTGATTTGATTGCAAGCAATGATCCTATTACCATTAGAAATGCAAACAAACGCTCATTGCAATTTTTTGCAAATTCCTCAAATACACATGTTCATTTTCGTAACGGTGATTATACATTACAACATGCACATATTCATTTTGAAAAAGATGGTGAAGAAAATGAATATGATTTAGACGGTAAAAAATTTGATGGTGAGATACATACGGTATTTGAATGGAATTATAAAACAGGGAAACGGTTAATGGCCATCGGATTTCCTTTAGAAGTGCCTCTTGGTGCGCAAGATAATGAAGAAATAGCGAAATTAATTGATTCCATTAATGCATTAGAAGCCGTCAAACAATGGCGATTATCAGAAAAAGCAACTGATTTAATATTGGACATGAAACAACTTGAGCTTTCAACGAATTATAAAGCGTTATTCATGAAATACTTTGATGAAGCCAAATCTGAAAACTCTCTTTTGTTTCACAGTTGGGGCAGTTTAAGGGCAGACACCTATGGTTTTCGCAAAGCAGGACTACGATTTGTGATCGCACCTAAACCAATTGCGATATCAGCCAAGCAATATCAGGAATTAAAAGAAATATTTGGTGAAATGAATAAAAATTTAGAAGAAGAAGATAAATTAGACCCCATTGACAGAAAAGCAGGCTTCAGAAAGGAACGAGCTCTACTCTCTGCATCATTGGTGCAAAAAGTGGAACAAGTAAAAAATCAACAATTATTTAAAAAAACACTATAGTGATCATGGCAATATATGAACGAATTTACTTTCTCATATTGTGCAAGCCATACTGACTGGTATTTGTTGTGACTCATCCACAATCGGATAATGTTTCGGCCACTTAAATTGCTTAGCAATTTCTTGCATGACAGCTTTAATAAGTGGCAGGCCATTTTCTGAATTGGTCATGACAATTGCGCCTTGCTGGGTCTTTGGGAACGCAATGAGCCAAGTGTAAAAACCAATATTATGGCCTTCTTTCCTGAAATTGAGTGATTCTTTGCAACCATCAATCACAAATCCTAAACCAAAATCAGTATGTTGCTGCCTTGTCAACATTTCTACCGCTAATTTTTTGGAGAGCAATCCATTTGATCTGCCATTGAACGAGTCAATCACATTAAGCGCAAATTTGGCTAAATCAGTTGGCGTTGTCCACATGCCGCCTGCACCCAATGCAGGAATGATTTTCCATTTACCTGGTATCATTTTTCCATCTTGCAAAAATCCAGAAGCAGCATCTCCCCACAATGCTTTTGGCAACACTGCAATAAATTGACTATTTTCCATATGAAGTGGCGATAGCACATTGTTATGCATGTATTCATTAAAGTGTTCTTTCGTCACATCTTCAATGAGTTGTTCTAATACTTCATAAGAACCGCCCGAATAATAATATTGACTGCCGGGTGTGAACATTACCCGCACAGGCTTATTTTCCGCAGGTTTTTCACCATTTAAAATTTGTTGCAGTGATGGCAGCGGATCTCGCACTGAGTGACCAGCAAATCCTGAAACGGAGAGGCCTGATGTCATCGCCAAAATATTACGCAAGGTTACGCTTTGCTTTTTAGTGTAAATTGAATCTGGAATTTTCCAACTGGTCAAATAATCATTCACATCGTGATCTAAATTAATTTTATCTTGATCCACTAATCGCAGCGCCCCGAAAGCTGACACACTTTTTCCAATGGATGCGGATTGAAAAAGAGTGCGCGCACTTGGTTTTAATTTTTTATCAATGGTATAAGCATGAGCGTATTTAATTTCACCATTTTCAATGATGGCAATGCTGACAATAGGCACGTGATGTTTCTTCATCGCTTTGTATATAAAAGCATCAATTGATTTAAGTGGATCATTTGCTTTTTCTGCTTGTGCAAATGATAAGGTGTTGTAAAATAAAACGCATGATAACAGCAAGTAAAAAATTTTACTCATGATCTTCTTCTCGTGTAGAACATTTATTTCGATAGGGGTATGATACTGGTAAATGCAATCTATTGCCACAGCAAATTGACCCAATGATTAGATTATGCTTTTTATAGGAATAGTGATAACTATCTTAATATTAGACCATATTAGCGAGGGAAAATGTTGACCACATTTGTTTTTTCCATGCTGTTCATTTTATCGTTTACTCTATTATATCGCATCAACTACCCATTAAGCGGACGTGTGCTACTTGGGCTTGCACTCGGTGTGACTTATGGATTATTACTGCAATTTGCGCCCCTTAATTTTCTATTAGACTGCATTAAAAATATCTTGTATTGCATCGGTCATGGTTATTTAGCATTGCTTAAAATGTTAGTCATCCCGCTTGTACTCACTTCCATTATTCATGCTATATTGAATTTAGGCGCTGAAAAACAGCTTGCGATCAAAAAAATGAGCGCTTTTGCATGCTTCATGTTGCTGGCCATGACAGCAATATCATCGCTGATTGCGATCTTCGTAGGACAATTCTTTGAAGTCGGCAAGGGGTTAAGTTTACCGAGCCTCATCGCGCAACCTGAAAAAACACCAACACATTTAGTGGATACTTTATTAGGAATGCTGCCACAAAATCCAGTGCACGCCATGACATCCGGCAACACCATAGCAGTTGTGATTTTTGCTGTGTTACTGGGTATTGCTGCCCATCAGTTGGATGAAAAAGATCATGATAAAATGATCACCTTTAAGAATCTCATCACGGCGTTATTTGCCATTGTTAAAAAATTAGCTAGTTTAATTTTAAGCTTCACACCTTATGGAATATTTACATTGATGGCCCTCCTCGTGTTGGATCAAGGCATGTCACTCTTAGGGGGTATGCTTAATTTCATCATGGCAATGTACGTTGCAATGGCACTCGTGATCGTTATGCACAGCATGATTTTATTGATCGCAGGGGTACGACCATGGGATTACTTTAAAAAAGCCTATCTGCCGCTTTTTGTAGCATTCACCACACGCTCAAGTTTTGGCACCTTACCCGTCACCGAAGAAACCCTGCGCAAAAAATTCCATACGAGTCAATTAGCGGCAACATTCGTGCCAAGCTTGGGCGCTACCATCGGGATGAATGCCTGTGCAGGAGTGTTTCCAGCAATGTTGGTCGTCATGACCTTAACCATCTTACAAAAGCCCATTACGCCTGATTTAATCGTAATGGTGATGTTCATTAATACGCTTGCCTCACTCGGTATTTCAGGAATTCCAGGAACCGCTTATATTGCAGCAACGATTACGTTAACGAGTTTAAACTTGCCATACTCAGTAGTAGCTTTAGTGCAAGGTATCGATCCCATCATTGACATGGGCAGGACTGCAACCAACGTCAATGGGGTATTGACGACAGCATTAGTAGCTGATCGTTTTTCTGCTGTGAAAGAACCATTAAGGGAGTCACCGCCATTATTTGACGGGGAAAATGTCAGTCTGAGCGACAGCCGTAATAGCTTAAAATAAGTCCAAT
>Ga0207073_1051_pt1 | contig 29364 bp, 24 predicted proteins | sample Alteio_BWMinHeat_65_FD_153575 | JGI IMG/M metagenome (GOLD analysis project Ga0207073, IMG submission 153575) | Enriched cells from forest soil in Barre Woods Harvard Forest LTER site, Petersham, Massachusetts, United States -... | ecosystem: Environmental > Terrestrial > Soil > Temperate forest >...
TGGGGCTACGGTTGGGATTTAGGGAGTCTTCTTCAGCTCTTTGTATTAAGAGAGTTCTCAGTTGTTCGTCATGACTTAGAGTCGTTTTATAATAGTCGATCTGCTCTGGCGTCAGTGGAGGGATATTGTGCTGAGTGCGTATTTTATTTGCTTGATCGATGATTTCGGTCCATATTTCTTGTTTAAGTATTTCTGCTTGAGACTGTTTGGCTTGAAAAATATCAGGCGAAAAAGCAAGGGATGCGGCTAATACCAGTAAACCAAAGATTGGAAAAGTCATGTGATAAGGTTAGCATGGATGGGTAATTTTCCCTAGTCAAAAATTCTGAATTTGTCTAGGCAGTGTTCCTAAATTTTATAGACAGCAGTACGTCAAAAGGCCATTCGGTATTTGTACCATTTGCAGGAAATAATTGCATATTTGACTACGTCAGCTTGGCAACAAATTTTTTGTCTTCGCTCGCGCCTTGCCTTATGGCAATGGTCGCTTGCTCCAGCCAAAAAATTTGTGCCGTCTCCTTGTCAAATATGCAATTATTTTCTGCAAATGGCATTACCTGTTAAAGTCTGCATGGGTTGAGAGAAAACTCAGGTTCATCTTTATTGAGAATGTGCTTCATTATAAAGCAAGTTTTGAACTACTTTCGATGTATTTAATTGTTTTTTACATGACAATAAATTTACACATTTCTCTAATAAACTATTTTATTTACTTGAATTAAAGTTAAATCGCCACTATAATCTTCTTTAAGGAGAATTTATAATGTCCTGTCGATCTAATCTATTGTTAACAACTTCTAGCGTATCTGACCCTGGATTTTCTGACTATGCTTTGCCGGCTGGAGAAAATTTTTCAGGAACACAACAGGCCCAGAAGACAAGACAGATAGTTCTAAGTGCGTTATATGGTACGGGGGTTATTGCTTCACTAGCCATTTGTCCTATCTCGATTCCTTTGAGTCTTATAGGTAGCGTCTCCTTTTCCTACTTAACTATAAAAAATATTTTAAAAACGATTGGGATAGCAAATCAAGCCCCTCCGATGCACCATCTCTTTCCAGAAGTTGTAGTACAACACATTCCTCCTCTAGGAGTTTTGTCTACACAGCCATGTCGAGGATTTGTAACAGCTGATGGGATGGAATCACACACGTGGAAGTTAGAGCTGATTCGATCTGCACGGCATGCGATTGTTCTCTCTGGTTGTTACTGTGGTGGAGAATCTTTTAATGAGGTTCTAGGTTTGATCCGTCAACAAATGAGAGTCTTTCCAGAACTCACGACAGCCATCCTCGCTTCGGATGTCTTTCTTACAAAAGAAAATCAGCGGTTAATTAAAGAGTTGGAACAAGAATTTAGTCCTCGGTTCCGTTGTCTTATAACGCCTGAAATGATGCCTAACACTTCTTTAGCCACAGGTCGTTTTTCTCTAATCGTCAATCATACAAAAGCACTTGTGATTGACTACGGCGCCTATTTTATGCTGGGAGGATCGGGGATTGTCGATAGCTGGACATCTCATAAAGGAGACGATTCTCCTGTGAGGGTAAAACCTCAAGGATGTTTGAAAAGCAAAATGGTACCACAAGCATTTCGAGATATGGATTTTGTTTTTAATTCAGAAGTTGGAGGAGCTGGGACCCGTCTTCACATTGAAATGATGAAACTTGTGGAACGCTTTCAGTATCGAGTCAATGCGACGGTGAGGGAGTCTACTATTTGGCCAGATCGAGTTCAGACTCAAAGTCTGCGATTTGAGGAGGTCTTACATAAAGTCGATTCCCTTAGAATTGCTTGTTATGCGACGAGTCTTGAAAATGCAGCTGACAACCCATTTTTACGTGAAATTATTCAGCAAGTTAAGCATGCTAGAACCAGCATTGTAATTAACCACATGTACTTTCATCCACCGAAAGCATTATCTGAGGCTCTCATTGAAGCTGCTAATAGAGATGTTACGATCACGATTATCACAAATCAGCTCACGCGTAGAAGCCCAGGTTTGCACCTCTTTTATGGATCACGTAATCAGGCTTTTGCAAGTAGCCTCTTGCAGGAAATTTCAAAGCCAAATATTAATTTTCATTTCTATAATATTCCGGGGGTTACATTACATAAAAAAGGGATCGTTGTTGACGGAACAACAACACTTCTTGGAAGTTCAAACATTGGCCCAAAAAGCTTAGAGGAAGATTACGAAATCAATATAAAGGTTGAGTCCCCGTTCTTTGCTAGACAAGTTCTGCTTTCTTGCAAAGCGGACATCGGCTTTTCTGAGCCATTAGAACCTACACAGCGGATCTCTACTGGAACAAAGGTGTGTGGCGCTGTACAATCCCTCTTCACAGGTTTTCTATAATCCTTTTGACTCTGCAATTTTTTGACTCATTTGGGTATACAAAAAGAAGAGGATGGGGTTGAGCTTAAAGGGGTTGCTTTCTTTTTTTGTAAAAATAAAATAGAAAGATTGGGCTGATCGTTAAGATGTTGCCGACAATAATCATACTAAAGTATCGAAGGGGGCTGCCAATGTCGATATTCTCTGGAGGGAAAAAGCTTGCGATAACCGTTGCGATGCAGCCAATGAGTCCACATGTTGCGGTGATCCATATTCCCCATTGTCCTCCAGGAATTTTAAATGCCTTGGGACGGCTGAGGTATTTGTAGTGAAGGCTGATACCTGCACAAAACATTAAAATATACATCAGCATATACAGTTCGGTACTCAGAGCCGTCAAAAACCAGTAAAAGGAATTCACTGTCGGTTCAAGTATCAAAATAAGGCAAAAGATGGAGACCAAAATGGCTTGTGCCAGAAGAATATTGGAAGCGACTCCTGCTTGATTCTTGCGAGAGAAAAAGGGGGGGAGAAAACCGAATTCTGCGGCATGGAGAAGCCCTTTGGCAGGTGAAATTAACCAGTTAATCATGGTGCCAATGGAGCCTACTGCAATTAAGAGTGCCAAAATCGGAGTGAGCCCCTTGAGATTAAAAACAGTGAAAAAGTTACTGAAGACCTGCATGACACCGGAGACTAGGTTAATCTCTTTTTCTGGCAGAACGAAAGCAATCGATAGGGATCCAAAAGTCATCGATAGAAAGATAAAGAGACAGGCAATAAAAACGGCTCTTGGGAAGTTTCTTTGGGGTTCACGAATATCATTGATGTGAACACCAGCAAGCTCTATCCCTAAAAAAGAGGCCATAATCGCAATCAGCGAGATCCAATTGGTCGTGTTGCCAAGTGACGGAATCAGGGGGCCGGTTGTCAGATCGATCTGGAGAGGCTTACCGCTAAAGAGCCAAATAGCTCCAAGTATGATCAAGAAAATAAGAGGCAAAATCGTTCCAATTGAGGCGCAGATGTTATTGAGTAGCGTGGAAACATGAACGCCTTTTAGATTGATCAGCGTGAGACCCCAGAAAACAGCTAGAATCGTCGAAATGAGATAAGTTTTGTTTTCTATAAGAGCAGGGTCGATTAAATAGGCGATTACTCCTGCAATAAAAGAGAGCATGGTAGGGTACCAGACCATCGTATTAATCCACTGTAGCCAGATCGCGGCCATTGCCCATTTTTTACCAAAGGCGAGATTAATCCATTGGTAGATGCCCCCCTTTTCTGGGAATGCAGCTGATAATTCAGCCGCCATGAGGGAGGTTGGAATTAAAAAAATCAAGGCGGAGAGTAGAAAGAAAAATATCAGAGAGCTGCCAAAAAGAGCAGCTGCTGGTAAATTACGCATATTATCGATCGCAGCAACGATCAGAATAACTAGGGAAAAGAATGAAATTTTTTTATTCAAAGTAACCCTTGAAAAAGCAGGCTGCGCGAATACTTGGATAGGTTCATAGGTCTATTAGCTCGGAATAATACAAAAAAATAAGTCTTATAGTCAATACTAATTAAGTTCTTTTGGCAAATCCGGAGTAACCAATTAAGCAGCTCTTGGTGAACTGAAAGCGAAAATCCGAGGGAACTTTTCTTTGTAACAAGAGCTTCCAAAAGGCAGTGTGGCATATTTTGGGACTAAAATCTCGATCGGGTCTGAATTTCAAGCAGCCAATCTTGAAGAACTTCAAACACAAGGTATTACAGCAATTTTTAATGCACCGGGCTGTTATACCAATGCATACCATCAAAAGAACCCCACATCAACACCACTTGCAGTATCATGTAATTTTCTCGCATTGCGGCCCAATTTTCAACTTGCATCCATCAGCGACAATGTTCTTGTTTCCAACTCTAATATTCAGATTGAATATTTAGAGGGAAACTTAGACGATGATCCGACGTGTGATCTTCAACTAGAAACCTTGTGTGAAATGATTGATGACCACATCAAAAGATGCTTACACCAAGGAATTCAACCCCACATTCTTGTCCATTGCAGAGCGGGTAAATCGCGTTCTGGAGCTGTTGTACTTGCTTTTTTGATTCGCAATTACCACTGCTCCTATCAAGAAGCAGTAGACTGGTTCTGCACAAACAGATCTATTGCAATTGAAAAATGGGGCGTTGATAATGCTGTTACACCAAATTACGGATTTTTAAAACAGCTTGAAAATTACGCAATCAAAGAAAACCTCAAAAGATAAATGATCTGAAAAATCAGAAGTTAATAAAAAAGACATCTAATTCACTCCTTCACGTGGCAGTGAATCTAGCAGTTGCTGATTAATCACAATATGTTTGATTCTTCTTTGAGCAGACGTTCCAGATGTTATGGCGTAAGTCACGTGAATAGAGCCATCGGCCGATACAATTGCTGAAGGAAACTCTCCAACACTGTCTAATATGAAGGGCTCGGACCAATGATCGCCCCCATCTAAAGAAAAAGCCAAGTTCAGCGGGAAACGATTTACATGTGAGTGGTTATAGATGAGAACGATTTTTCCTTCTCCTAAATCGACAACATCAAATCCAGAATCGGGATTTGGAAAATTGGTTTGCTTAAATTCTGACCAATGCAATCCCCCATCATAAGAGATTGCCTCCTGAATATACCCTTTTTCGCCAATTTTATGCGCCCTATCACGACACAACATTCTAAGATGCCCCTCTTTGTCAAAAAAAAGAACTGGTGAAATCACTCCAAATTTACGCTGTGCTAATTCAAGAGGACCCACTTTTTTCCAATGAAGCCCTTTATCCTCAGAAATTTCAATCCAACATGCTGTAGCTTTAAATTCATCTTCGGGTTCTCCAACTTCAACCGATGATGGACAAATTAAAGTGCCATTAGCTAGCACAACTGGTTTGGTTTTAGGGCCTCTAATCCCTGCGGGTAAAAGTTCCTCCTTAGACCAAGAAATTCCACCATCTTCTGATTTCTTCATTAAACTAATCGTCCGACGAGGATTTGGTCCTGCGTAATAAAATAAAAATAATTCCCCGGAAGTATCCTTGCATAATACCGGAGTCCAACAGACAGAGTGAGGAACAGTGGCAATTTCTACTGGTTCCGACCAGTGAGACCCATCAAATAAGGAAGACCAAATCCCTACGTTTCCCGTAAGGTTGATATTGCTCTGTCCCTCTCCAAAACCGCCCTGCCATACAGCGCACAGTTTCCCTGCCTCTGTATTAATAATACTCGATCTATGACAATCAAAATTTGTAATATCAGGGGAAAGAAACTCTTCTGTTACAACTAATGATTGACCCTTCGCCGAAGCATCTATACCGGCTAAAAAGCTCAAAATAGTAACGCAAATAACGAATTTTAAATATCTCATTTTTCTCATCAACTCTGAACCCTTGAAAAATCAACTTCCGCAATTGTAAACTACAACCATTTATATTCCAATGAAACTCCAAAAGAATGTGAACAAAGCCCCCTCCGGAGCCTGCGGCAGATTTGATTCATCCGTCCTCCGGCGGAAACCCGGCTCTTAAGGGCCGGGGGTTTTAGTTGTTTTCCCTGTTGGGCTGTTCAGGCAAATTTTCTAGTCTCTAATCCTTCTGTTTGTTTATAGTGGCAACTTGGGTTTGTAACAGCCATCTTATTTGAGAACATTTATGTAAGATTTATGATCCACCTCTTGATAGACGCCTCATTGGTCCACCGCTTGGTAGCTACTCAATTTCCACAGTGGAAAAATCTTCCTGTTCGACCTGTTACCCGCAATGGTTGGGACAATAAAACTTTTCACCTAGGCGCGCAAATGCTTGTTCGCATGCCAAGCGCCGCGCAATATGCTTTACAAGTAGAAAAAGAGCAGCTATGGCTACCAAAGCTCGCTCCACATCTTCCTTTGCCAATTCCTATGCCAGTGGCAGTTGGTGAACCAGCAGAGGGATATCCTTGGAAATGGTCTATTTATCGCTGGTTGCAGGGAGAGACAATTGGCAGCGGATCTTGCAGAATTTCTTCTTGCTCTACACCAAATTGATACAAAGGACGTACGTCTTTTGACGACAACATATCTTAGAGGTGATTTTCATAGAGGAATTGGGGGCGACTGGACGAATTCAGAACTTTTGATTGGAATAAACTCAACGAAAAATTCAACTTTGATAAAACCCATTATTGAGTTACGTTGGGTATAAACAAGGAGCTCCAATGAAATATTTTTTAGCTATTCTATTTTTGACAGCTATACTAGAAGCCTCCCCTTCTTGTTTTCAAGCGCCAACAATCCCCAGCCAATGCGGTTATAATGCCCCTGCTGGAATCAATGTTGGAACAGTCGGCGATAATGATTTTTTCCTCACAGGCAGTTTTATTTATTGGCAGCCCTTGCAGGACAACATGAATATTGGATTGATGAAAAAGTCTACTTCAAGCGCAACGCAAGTCAAAAGTACCTTTATTGAGATGCAATACGACTTCCAACCCGGATTTAAAATTGCCGCCGGAATGAACTTACAAAAAGATGATTGGGATGGCTATGTCGAATACACCTGGCTCCATGGTTCACAAAAAACGACAGCGACAGATTCTTCTCTGAATCCAACGATCTATGCAACGTGGGGACAAACATCCAATGGTCTTTCAACCGGGGCGCTTCCGTTTGAATCCGTTTCAGGTCGCTATTCCACGCATCTGGATTTCGTGGATCTCGATATAGGCCGCAGTTGTTATGTAGGCCAAAGTCTCTCGGTTCGTCCGGGTATGGGCGTGCGCGGCGCTTGGATCACACAAACGATGAATGTCCAGTATACGAATCCAAATCTAGCTTTAGCAAGTACGACATACGAAGACAATGTCTATGCCCATTCCCGTTCGTGGGGCGTTGGATTGCGCGGCAGCCTTGCTTTGAACTGGCTCATGGGACAAGAGTGGCGCTTATTTAGCTTTTCAGAAGCAGATCTCCTTTACACGCGCTACAACATCTCTGATAAAACAGTTTATACAAATACTGCCCCAGGACCAAGCGCTCAAATTACGACACATGATAAGGTTAATAGCGTAAGAACACACCTTGACTTTGAAATGGGTTTTGGCTGGGGACGCTATTTCAACTGCAATAAACAGCACGTTGATTTGTCCGCTTCCTATGGTTTTCAGGTCTTTTTCGACCAGAACATGTTCCGCCACTACAATGACGACACTCTTCTTGCCTATAACAACAATCCAAACGGCAATCTGTATATCCAGGGCCTTACAACGACGCTACGTTTTGATTTTTAAAGGCCCTCTTAATACGTTGAGTAGTACAGAAAACCATTTGCCAACCAAATAAGGATGAGTTGCCCTGTAGAGGGCATATAAAATGGGACATTAAAACCGCCTATTGCCACGCTAGGAGAAGTCCCTAACGCAATAGGAACGCCTGGGGTCCATGTTCTGTTAAAACTAGAAGAATAGAGAAAATGTCCCGAGCCCAAATCTTGCCAAATTTGCACCAGTTGACCCGTTGCAGGGTCGTATACAGGCCCCAACCCGGTTCGCAGTCCTGTCGAAGATCCTAAAGGCAGGAGCTGAGCTACCTCCCACGCAGATCCATTATAGACGGAATAATAAATCAACGAAGTGGCAAGGTCCGGCCAAATTTGAACAATTTGGCCTGTCGCATTATCATAAGAAAAACTGGCTCCCACGTGTTGGGTCGAGGCACCTGGAGGCACTTGAGTGGCAACCGTCCAGTTTGACCCGTTAAAAAATGAAGAATAGGCGAAATGTCCACTTCCGCTATCTTGCCACAATTGCATGACCTGCTGTAGTGTTGGAATATAAGCTGGACTAGGGAAAAAATTCGCGACGCCGGTGGATGTACCGAATGGAATCTTTTCTGTCACCCAGCTACTGCCATTGAAACTACTTCCAAAAAGAAGACCTGAGACCTGATCTGTCCAAGTAAGGATGAGCTGACCTGAAGCTGGATCATAAATAGGTGCGTTGAAAGAATTTGCCGATGTCGCAGTACTGGGGGGAATTTCAGCCCCAGAAGTCCAGTTCTCCCCGTTAAAAGCCGAGTAAATGAGCAAATTTGTGGTAGCATCAACCCAGATTTGCACCATCTGACCAGTTGAGGGCATAAAAATGGGATTTAGAAAAAAATCATTTGTTCCTGAGGAAATTCCTGGAGGGATTTGCCTGCCAGCGCTCCAAGTCACTCCATCATATATCGAATAATACAAATCGTTATTGACAGAGTCCTCCCACGTAAGGACCATCGCGTTTATCGAGTTGCAATAAACAGGTACATTAAAATCAGCATATCCGTTCGAAGCTCCTCGCGGCAAAAGAGCGCCATCTGTCCAGCTCGTTCCATTAAATAGTGAGTAATAGAGCAGAGAATTTCCCGTATCCTGCCAGATCTGTATCAGCCGTCCAGATCCTGGATCATAGACAGGAGAATAGAATTCCGTTGAACGATCAAGTCCAACTGACGAGCCATAGGGAATAATTTGAGTGGTCCAACTCGAACCATTAAAAGCAGCTGCATAGAGTGCATGGCCAGCTCCTGCATCTAGCCAAGTTTGAACAAGCTGCCCTGTCGATGGATCATAGACACAACCATTAAAATTATGGAAGATTCCTGTTGATGCGCCATGAGAAATGATAGCTCCAGGAGTCCAATGATTGGCAAACACTCTGCATGTTAAAAGAACAAACCCGATGATAAAATTTTTCAAGCAAAACTCCTCAGAAAGTTGATAAATTTAACCAAATCTCAATGAATGTCAATAATTTTTTTGTTAGTGGCTTAGATCGAGAGGAGGACAGTGCATGTGGCACGGCCGACGAGGGAGATATGAAAGGCAGCAACGAGATGATTGGGGGCGGTTGGACGAATTCAGAACGTACGTCCTTAAAAAGTCCTGACAAAATAGGAGGTATACCCAAATGACTTGAAAAGTTGGGAATTTGGCAAGGGGGCGCCCCAAATTTGGCCAGGCGAAGCCGACGCCATCGCCGCTAAACTTAAAAAGTTTAGCGATGCAGGTGGGGACAAATTTTGTGGCTACCCGACGACACCAAAAACCAACTTTTCAAGTTGTTTGGGTATACATGCCCCTACAAGATATTCTGAATCGGGTAGAACATGTTTCTGCCAGGACTTTTTAAGGACGTACTTCAGAACTTTTAACTGGAATCGGCTGTTGTCTTCAGTTATGCTACTTTCAAAATTTCATTAAGATGCGAGCGCTACAACATGGCAAACGGAGAAATTGTTCTATACACCACAGAAGAAGGCTCTAGGAGACAATTTTAAACTTAATCGACTATATTCTTGGAAACCGTGAACCTACTCATCAGCCTTTTGGTCACAGCTGGAGGGTGCTCAGATGCGACTGTCTGGGCAGATCTTCTAGAGGCTCAAGAAGTCATTGATACCTCTCGAAAAGCTCCTGGACGCAAGAGACCGCAGATTGTCTCCCCTTTTGACACGAGAATCCCCAAGCTCCATATTCTCCCAATCCATACGACACCAGAAAACAAAGAGTATTGCATCATCACATACGCCTCTTGGGATCCGCCCTACCCTGAGCTTGTAGAGCAGCTCCTGAACCGTTTGCCCGAGGTTTTTTGTGGCCATCTTCTATACCGAATAGGCGGCTGGCCCGGGATGGAGCTAGGATGTCTTGCTCACAGCCAGGTGCCCTACGCATTCAAAGTCTGCGCCTTTGTAGAGGCCTATAGACTCGGGTACCGAAAAATATTATGGCTCGATGCCCTTGCCATGCCACTAAGACCGCTACTGCCTCTTTTTGAACAAATAGAGAAAGCTGGCTGCATTTATAGGTTTGCGGACAAGAAGCTGTTACGAAGGCTTGTGACCCAAGAGCTCTTAGACGATTTCCAGCTCTCACGCAACAAGATCCGAGGCCAGAGACAAATTGCCTCGGGCATTCTCGGCTTAAATCTAGCTGATCCGACAATTTTTGCTCTTCTTAACGATTGGCACGCAAGTGTCGAGAGAAAAAAGAGTTTCTATACTCTATTTCCGGAAGAGGTTTCTCTTAGCATTTTACTCCACCAATACAATCTCGCCAACATTCCAAGTGACAATCTAGTCACTTTTGATCCAAGCGACCCAGAAGAGTCATTTTTTCTTTTTGATTATTCAAAAAAAGTCTATGATAATTGACACTATGAAAAAACTCTTGCTCTGCGTAGGATCTCTTGTTTGCATCGCTCTTGAAGCTGATTGGACTCCCATACAGCCGATTAGTACCGGCACTCGCGTAGCTGATGCTTTTTCTCTTTACAATCCATCGGCAGGAACCTGGATCGCTTTGTGGAGACATGAAGGTTCGGGCTTTGAACATTCGTATGCAGCTATTTCCACAGATCACGCGCAAAGCTGGCAAACTGCTCAACAACTCTCTAATGACACAAACAATGGGCTCAATCTTTTTGGGGCGTATGATTCTCTACACAACACGATTGTGACTCTTTGGCCGACAAGCGGAGGTCCTGGCTTTAGCCCCATCATCGGTCTTTACTCCGTGGACGGAGGGAGTTCGTGGATCAGCATTCCAACACCACCAAGCGGCGATGTGGCAGCAGACCCTTTCATCTCTTATGGAGATGGAGAGCTGCTGGTAACGTGGGCAGATTACACAACAAGTGGTCTCTACTCCTCTGTCTCTTCAGATGGGGGAGTGACCTGGGGCCCAACAAACCATTTCGATCCATCTAACACGGCCAATGAAAATGTATACTCAGCCTATAATTCGACTACAAGAAACTTCATCGCCGGATGGGTTGACTCCTCTGTTTCGTATTTTCCGCTCTCATCCACTTCAAGCGACGGAGTCAGTTGGGTAAGTGCCTCCCCCATCAGCAATTCCATCGTAGCAAACGTTGACGTATCAATCCTCTACAACGCAACCAAAAATAGCACCCTCGCGACTTGGGTCGAATACTCCTCCAATATTCCCTACGCCTCTACCTCAACAGACGGCGGAACCACTTGGACGCCTCCTATGCCAATTAGTCTCACAGTGACAGGTCTTACCGATGTCTTTACAGCGTACGACCCGACAACTGGCATTACCATGGCTACGTGGGCAGATCAATCGAATCTGGCATGGTACGCTCTTTCTACTGACGGGGGAATAAGCTGGGGCTCAGCTGCGCAAATCAGTTCGGCCCAGGCGGCCGATAACGTCTCCGTTGCGTTCGATCCAGTCTCTCAATTTTTTCTCGCCACCTGGTCGGAAATCGGCTCCGATTTTCAACCGTTTTATTCCCGCTTTTTTCTTGAGCAACTAGCCAATCAAATAGCTTCTAATCAAGGAGGCAATGTCGCAAGACTTGCGCACTATCTCAACTCCCAAGCAGCGACTCAGCCAAAGCTCATTACTCCCCTCTCTTCCCTCTCTTCAAAGAGCCTCTATTCCGCGCTTGTCACGATCTTGCCAAAACCCTCTGCAGCATTGTCTGCCGCAAATAGCCTCATGGTTCTTGGAAACTCTCTAACCGGCAGGGGCTCAGAGCGTACGCTGCTTCGACACATCGAAGCAACAGAAGTCTCTGTTGCCAGTTTGCTCGATCCAGATCAGCTTCTTGCCCAAAATAGCGATGAGATGCTACCCCACGGATCGACGCAGACAGCTGCGCGCTCCAAAAATAAAAAATATGCTTTTTGGGTAGAAGGTGTGAAAGAGCTTGCTTGCCAAAATAGCCAGGACGAACTCCCCTCATTCCATACACACACTGGAGGTGGACTTATCGGCTTCGATGTCTATCAAGATAATTTCCAACTCAGCACTGCCTTCAGCTACGCACGCTCTAAAGTCAAGAGTTCCATGGAAGACGACACAATCAATTTTTATGCCTTAGCTCTCTATAGTATTGGTTATATTGGCGACTGTTTTCTTGAAGGCGGCGTATGGGGGGTCTATAACCAGTATAAGCAGTCTCGACACATTTTCTTCCCCGGCTTTGATGCCTATGCGATATCTGAGCATACAGGCTGGCAGTGCGCCCCACATTTCAGAACAGGTTACGACTTTTCACTTAGAAAAAATTGGATCCTTGAGCCATTTGGGAGCGCAGACTGTGCCATCGTATTTCAAAACGGTTTTTCTGAAAGAGGCGCTGCCCCCTACAATATGAGACAAAAAAGTTCCACTTCAGAACTTCTACAAACCTCTTTAGGATTGAATAGCTACGTCTTTCGCGATAAATCATGGGGAGCCTGGTCTCTTCGGTTGAGCGCAATTTATATGTATAAAAAGCCCTTTCATCTGGGCAACCTGATAGATGAGGCTATAGTTGGTCTGCCTGCTGGTTTTTCCGTTATTGCCTATCAACCCGCCCAAAATCTCTTTGCTCCATCTACTGAAATGCTCCTCCGTACAAATAACGGTTTTTTTGCCACCCTGAGCTACGACGGGCAGTTCGGCTCGCACTACACCTCTAATTCCATCTACGGAAAGCTCGGCCTCTTTTTCTGATGCGATTGATTTTCTATTTGTTGACGAGTTTCTTATATGCAGGGCTTCTACAGGACGACTACTTCATCGCCATTAAAAAAAATGAGCCAAATGTCTTAGACCAGCTCTCCTCTTATACTTCCCTGCTACCACCTCCAGGAAAATATTACGCAGATCCGATCTTATTCACATATCAAGGCACGAACTATATCTTTTTTGAGGATTATGACTACCGAAAGGGGATCATCTCTTATGTCACCATCGAGCAAAATCTGCAGACCTCTGAGCCGAAAAAGGCATTAGAGTTACCGATCCACCTCTCATTTCCTTGTCTATTTCAAGACGGAGATGAAATTTATATGATTCCAGAGACCTACGATCACTGCTCTATTACCCTCTTTCAAGCAGTCCAGTTTCCCCACCTCTGGACGCCCAAACGGATCCTCGTTGAAGGAGAGAAGTTCTCCGATCCTATTCTATTCAAACATAACGGATACTACTGGCTCTTTGCGGCCGTTCATCAAGACAAGCTCCTCATCTATTACGCCAAAGACCTCGAAGGTCCCTTTGTTCCCCACCCTATCAATACCGCCTCTATTCGAGGTAGAAATGCAGGACAAGTTTTTATCCTAGACAATCAACTCATCCGTCCCACAATGGACTGCTCGGTCGGCTACGGCAAATCGATTGTCCTCAAAGAGATCCTCTCTCTCACTACGCAAACCTTTCTCGAACAAGAGATTGCCACAATCGATCCCACCTGGGCCCCCAACCTTTCCGGGACCCACGGCTACTCCCAAAACGAAGAGCTCGTCGTCTATGACGGCAGGCGCACCAGCGTCAGGCGCCACCAGCATCAAAATATTGCCTCGGGAGCCCTATAAGAGAGTCTTTCTCCTACAACCCTATAAAAAATCTAGGTGTGAACCAAAAAGCCATTTTGCGGGCGCCCACAAAATAGTCGACATTGGTAGCCAGATGAACCTATCCCAACAAATACATTTTATAAGGATGGGGGGCGACTGGACGCATTCAGAACTTTTGATTGGGAAAAATTGAAATTTTCTAATAACATCTGCTCTTTCCAATAAATGGGGTTTATCCATGAATCAAAAAAAATCCTCCCCTTTTTCAAAGGTAACAGAACTTACCCCAATCATTCGGACCAACCGGTTAATTCTGCGAGCTTGGAAAGAAGAAGATCTACCTCCATTCGCAGCGCTGAATGCAGACCCAAAGGTAATGGAGTACTTTCCGAGCCCGCTGACAAAAGAAGAGAGCGACAAACTAGCACGACGGATTATAGAAACGATTCAGAACAACGGGTGGGGGCTCTTTGCTGTCTCTGTACCGGGGGTGGCTCCATTCATTGGATTTATTGGCGTTCAGAAGATCCCCTATGCCGTTCCTTTTACACCAACAGTAGAAATTGGGTGGCGCCTAGCCGCGGATTACTGGAACAAGGGATATGCAACAGAAGGGGCAATAGCTGTCCTCAAATATGGCTTTGAAAAATTAAAACTCGATGAGATTGTTGCGCTAACAACAGTATCCAATCAGCGCTCAAGAGCTGTAATGGAAAAAATTGGAATGCACCATAATCCAGCAGATGATTTTGACCATCCCAACCTGCCAAAAGAGCATCCTTTGCGTCCTCACGTCTTGTACCGGATTCGCCGCAATGAACAAATAGGATCCAGAAATCATTCCAATCACTTTAAAAACACCTAATAAAAGCGTCCCAAATGGAGTCTGTCATGTCTTTAGAGAACGATGTCCGCTCTTATAAGGAACTTTCCATAAAAATTGCTCTATTGGAACAGGAGAAAAAAACTCTGGGTTCAGCCATCTTGGAACAGCTCTGTGAAAAAAGCCTCTCTATTGCAGGTTATACTGTGAGACGCTATCACCGCTTCTCTATTACAACGGACCTAAAAGAAGCCCGCAAATTTGGAGCTACCAAAATAGAAGAAGTGATCGACAAAGAAAAATTAAAAAAGCTCCATCAATCTGGAGAAGATATCCCCGGAGTCTCCTTGATCCCCATCCTTCAAGTCTCTGTGCAAAAGCCAGAACCGTGAACCCAGGCTTTAAGGCCTGGGTTCATAAGTTTCAGTTGAGCTTCACAACTCAGCTTAAACATTGTTCGATTTTACCCGGTCCTTAAGGGTCTGGTTTTTCTTTTTCTGAATAAAAAGATTGACATTTTCACGAGTCATAATACATCATTTTTCTTCGAGCATCTCGCTAACTCTCAGTCAAAGTTAGGCAGACATTCTCTATCTCGTTGCAGCTTTAGCGATGACCATACACGGTGCTTAAACACAGTCCAAGCACCAAGAATTTTTGAAACGAAGTACTAGATGTGGAGACCAAAAAATGATAGGGAAACGCTGTCTTACCGTGTTTTTATTCTATGCTATTGCATTCATCATCCCTTTTTCATTTTCTCTGAATGCTCATATCAATATTGAGCGAATTACCAAGTTTCAATTAGAACAAGAGCCCTATGAATGGGCAATGATCGGTGAATTATTCAACCCTATAGAAGCAGCTGAAATTGCTGCGTCCTATCCTTGTGATTATTATAAAACCGTCAAAGGTTATGACGGTGAAAAAGGATACCAATATGAAGTCCGGCTACTGATTCCTATGGGTGAAAAAAAAGTGGCTCACGCTGAAACACTGAGCCCTACCTGGCTGAAATTAGCCCATGATTTACTCTCTGATGAATATCGAATGGCAATGTCAGAACTCACTGGCATTGACCTTTTATCTGCCCCTATAGAAGTAAACCTTTTCCATTATGGGCGGGATGCTTGGCTTGGGCCTCATCTTGATCTAAAAGATAAAATTGTGACTCATGTTCTCTATTTCAATTCCGAGTGGGATCCCAGAAATGGTGGTTCTTTAGCTATTTTAGGCAGCAAAAACATCCATGATGCGCTGTTTTTAATCCCTCCAATCATCGGAAATTCTTCTGTCCTCGTCCGTTCGAATAAATCCTGGCATGCTGTCATGCCCATCTCCGAGCACTGTAACACCTCACGAAGAAGCATGACTGTTACTTTCTATCGGCCTAATTCTATTAGCACGATGTGGCCTCCTGGAGATTTCACTTCTCTGCATGACTATAGAATTGCTAACCCATAAAAAAAATGAAAAAAACCAGACTCATTGCACAATTTGGAACGTTTGAAGTAGAAAACTATGGGGACTTATTATTCCCAATAATCTTTGAAAAAGAATTAACTTCTCGAATCCCCTCTGTTGAACTCCAACTCTTTTCACCTCTAGATAAAAAGGAGCATGTTCATCCCATTTTCCAAAAAAATGGATCACTAGCTACATTTTCTGAAGAAGCAGTTATCATCGGAGGAGGAGATATCATCTCATTCAAGAGCGATATAACCCCCGAATATGAACGCGATTGGCACAGTCTCATCAGCCCTCATAGCGCTTGTTGGGCGATTCCTTCTATTCATCGGGCCAAAACTGCTTCCCTATTGTGGAATGCCCCCGGCGTCCCTTTTCCTTTTACCGAAGAACAGGCTATTTTGGTTCGCGCCCTTGCATCACAGACTGATTATCTATCAGTCAGAGATGAGATTTCAAAGATGCATCTTCAGCAAGCCGGCGTTATAGAAGAAATTCATATAGTTCCAGACACAGCCTTATTGCTGCCAAAGCATTTTAGCGCTGAAAGCTTAAAACCTATTGCTGAAAGGTTACTAGTTCCCTTCGGATTAACTTCAGGAGAATTTCTTGCTTTCCAACTTCAGCCCGGTTTAGAACAGCATATTTTCCAGATTACAGAACTATTGCATAAGCTCAGCGATAAATTAAAACGCAAAGTGCTACTTCTTCCTATCGGATATTGCCATAACGACCAACAAATTTTATCAAAAATTCACAAACAATCAAAAGGCCATTTCTATTTTATTTCAGAAAAATTGAATTGTAGCGAAACCGCAGCAATCATTGCGCATGCTGGTTGTTTTGTAGGAACCAGCCTACATGGCAACATCACTGCTTACGCTTATGGGATCCCTCATCTCATTTACAATGCCGTTGGTTTGAAAAAATTAGACGGATTTTCAATATTGATAGAAGAGCCTGAACGGCTTGTATTGGATTATAAAGAAATCTTCGAGAAAACCAGCCTACTCTCTCACTCCCCTTCCCGTACTATTTACCAAAAACTCATAGGTCAGATAGAGCTGCATTTTGATCGAATCTCTGATTACATCCTGCATCCTCCTGCGATTAGTGAGTCCCGCAAATCTAATCCTGACCTTTCAGAAGATTATCTCCGCTTGTTGCACGATCAACAAAAAACTCAAAAAAAGATACAAAGCTTGGAAAAGCAAATCCGCAGATACGAGTCCTTTTTTTTACTAAAGGAACTGGTTTTTTTCAGACAGTTCTGCCAAAAACTCAAACGCGTTACCTCTTCGTTCAAAACTCAACATTTCTGGGCCCTAAAAATTGGGATTTTCGTATTGAAATTCTCTCTTAGAAATTTTAGGAAGTTCTTCAAGCTTGTTTTTAAACATTCCTATATTTTACTAGAAAATTACCCGGTAAAAATCCTTCCTCTCAATCAATGGCATTTGACACTTCATTCAAGGAGAGCAGAACGCTCATTCCTTTATCAGATTCAAGAGGACCTCCATGCTTTTTCTCATAAACCTCTTATTAGCTTAATCCTCCCTGTTTACAATACAAATAAAGATTACATAAAAGAAACAATCGAATCTGTACGTGATCAGTATTATACAAATTGGGAACTCTGTATCGCTGCTAATGGCTTAAATAGTCCTGAAATCAAAGAATCATTAGAGGAATTTCAAAAATCCGATCCACGGATTAAAGTAGCCTGCTTCAACGGCAATAACTCCATATCTTCCTGTTGCAATTCAGCAATTGAACTCTCTTCCGGAAAATACCTCATTTTGCTTGAACCGAATGATACGCTCTCCCCTAATGCATTGTATGAGATAATTAGAAAGATCCATTTGTATCCGCAAGCTGATTTTATCTATTCGGATGAAGATCAGTTAACCCAAAACGGGTTCTATAACGAGCCACTTTATAAGCCTGATTGGTGTCCAGATAGCTTTCTATCTAGAAATTACATCCACCATTTTGCCCTGATCAGAAAAGAGCTAGTTTCCAGAGCAGGTGGTTTTCGAATTGATTTTGAAGATGCCCATTATTATGACCTTTTTTTGCGAGTTACTGAGTTAACAGATAGCATTTTTCACATTCCCAAAATCTTATATCATAGACGAGAAAGCGCGGTATCCCACAAAAAAATAACCAGAGATGAAGTCAGTCGACGAGCGCTTAATGAAGCCATCAACCGCAGAAATTGGAATGCCCGAGTAGAGTACAATTCAAACTGTTCTGGCTGTTTTACAGTTCGATATCAATCCAATCCTACTCACAAAGTAAGCATCATCATTCCAACTAAGAATCAATCCAATATGTTGAGCAAGTGTATTGATTCAATTTACTCTAAAACGAATTATAAAAATTTTGAGATAATTGTTGTAAGTAATAACAGCACAGAACAAAACCTTTTTTCACTTTTAGAAAATTACAAGAAAACATACGAGGACAAATTCCAATATTATGAAAACAATATACCTTTTAACTACTCTCGGTTAATGAATGAAGCTGTCATCAAAGCTTCTGGTGACTATTTACTTTTTCTAAATAATGACACAGAAGTCATCTCTCCCGAATGGATCGAAGAAATGGCAGGTCAAGCAGAAAGAACATCGATTGGAGCAGTTGGGTGCAAGCTTCTCTATTTTAACAATACCGTTCAGCATGCGGGAGTCGTGATGAGGGAAGGAGAAGGAATAGCCCATCATGTATTTATTGGAGAGGACCGAAATAGCCCAGGCTATTTTTATCGTTTAAATACTGTGAATAACTATTCAGCAGTGACAGCCGCCTGCTTGATGTGTAGGAAAAGTCTCTTTTATGAAGTAAATGGCTTTGATGAGGATCTGAAAGTTTCATATAACGACATCGATTTTTGCCTCAAATTGAAAGAACGGGGATATTATAACATCTACCTCCCCCACGTTGAATTGTATCATTATGAATCATTCACAAGAGGCTCTCCATCAACAACGAAAGAAGCCTATGAACAATTTTGTAACGAACGAGAAATTATGCGAACTCAATGGAAAAAATACATCGAGTACGATCCCTGCCATAGTGTGTATTTAAGTCGAACAGGAAGCTTACAGGAATAAGAGAGTGTTGTGAAAGCTAGCCTTAATCCCATACTATAGTATGAACATGCCATAATTGCGCTTTAGTAAAAGGAGTTACTCCGTGTTTTGGAGTAACCCCTTTTACTAAAGCGCAATTATGGCATGTTCATGTATAAATTGCCCCTTCTTCTGAAAAATCATCTTAGGCAGCGGTGCGGAACAATTAGTTGAAGATTTTATGCTGACCCGCTACGCCTGCTACTTGATCGCTCAAAACGGAGATCCTCGTAAAAAATCCATTACCTTTGCGAATTCCCTTTAGTACGGACTTTTTGCAGATCGGGAAAAGGTGGGCAAGAGATGATTGGGGGCGACTGGACGCATTCAGAACTTTTGATTGGGGTAAACTAATGGGAAATACGCCTCAGTCTTTCTTCAAAACTGGGTAAATCTAAGACTGTACCCCCTCTTCTGTGATAGGAAAATCGTAGAATAGATTCTGATTACGCTCGGGTAGATAATAAAAATGCCAAAACTCCGCTTCTAGCGGAACAAATCCCTCATCAAACATCACTCGTCTAAGCAAATCTCTATTATTTCGTTGAATATCAGTAAGCTGCTGATAAGAAAAAGAGGATCTAGGGTCAAAACAGAGATAGCCGACCCCCATATCCAGGCTTTCAGGATCCCAGATTCCCAAAAAATCTTCGGGCATTACCACCCACTCAGGTGAGAGCTCAAGAGGCACAAGAGTAACATCTACAGCCGTTCCTTTAGTGTGCGAACTAAGGCGACTGAGATAATCTAGATCATGAAAATTCCTCTTCTCTGTGCGCGGATAATGGTATTTCTTAACAAGCGGTGTATCAGACATCAGGGTCCATTTTATGAAATAATCAACGGTGCGCTGTGGCCGATAGCAATCATACACCTTAATTCCGAGCCCCAAAGGGCGCAATCTTGTTTGAATCCTCCCAAGAGCCTCAGCTAACTGCACTTCCGCTACACAACGTCCAGATTCATACCCAGGGAGGGCTGTTGGTACATTCTCATCTTCAGCAAAAATAGCGTAGCTCAAATCCCCGCGACACACCCAATTCCGAAACATAACGGGATCGAATTTAATAGAAGAATCTACTAAATCAAGATAAGTCCATTCAAACTCTTCAGCCCCAACGTGCCCACAGAGCAAAAACAAAAAGAAAATAGCACGAAACATCCAACTTTCCTTTAATTTTTTCAAAATAACTCCCAATCTACTGGACTTTTGACAAATCAGTGGGCTTTGCCCAATCAAAAAAATCTACCAACAGAAACATTATTTGAGATTTAAAATTGTCGCCCGTAACCTGTTAGTGACCAAAAAAACAGCAGGCGACAAGGTGAAGTTACCACATTCTCTCCAATTTTGCATAGACTCAGCACGAATATTTCAAAAAGAGCTACTTAACCTGTTTAGTAATAGAAGTTATGCTTCGCTACAGCTTGTGGAAGCATTGGCTCATGCACCAAAGCCCACAACCGTAGTCGAACTTTCTCAAGAAATACCATTCCAACGCTCCTACAGCACAATCAATAAGGTGTTGAATGCATTTGGAGCGGAAAGCCTGATAACCAAAACAGTCAATGCAGGAGGGACTACAAAAATAGCACAAAGTATCGATCCTGTTGTATTCTCCAAAATCACCAAACCGTTCTCCGATATGTTTGTTACAATGCTTCCACAAGAGGTAAATCGCAAGTTTCGTTTATATCTGGACTTTTGACAAATCAGTTCGCTGCGCTTAACTGGTTTTTCAAAAATTAAGCGAAAATACAGTTGAAATATAGCTCGATCAGGCTGCTTGTCGCTGTTCCTTGCGCTTTTTGACCACTTTTTTTCGCTCTCGCTTGGAAAAACATGCGCCAAATTCCCTTCCTCGTGATTTTTCGCGCTGTGTAGGCGGAGGAGAAGGTGAACCTAACACCGGAAAAATCCTTGTAGCGAATAAACGCTTCACTTCTCCCGGGCCAGTCGGTTTTGTTGCATCTTGCTTTTTGTGCCATGGTCTAGTAGGCCCCTGAGCGACATGGCGAACGTGATAAAGCAACCAATAAGCCATACAACAAAACCACCACCAACTGATTTGATGATCAGGTTCCGGTGTTTGATAGGCACAAAAGAGCAGCTTTTGTTTGATAAATCGAAAAAAATGCTCGATGTCAAAACGCCGCCGATAGCTTTGATATGCATCCAATCTCACCTTACGCAAAAGATGCAGACGAAGGAGCGGATCTTTTGCGTAAGGTGAGATCCAATGCTGTAATTTCTCCCCGTCGTTTACCGGACAGAATCAATAATAATGGGGAAAAGAGAACCTCTTGACAATCGTCTTGAGCAAAAATTTCAACTTTGACTACGTCCACAAGCTCAGAGTGTCCTTCAATATGAACACCATTCCAGCGATTGAGCAGTACATCAACTCGTCTCTGCTTTATCGCATCTTCAAACTCATACTCTTCATCACTTCCGCCTTCTATTCCAGGCGGTAGATCCTCAATAAATCGAATGATGCCTGGCTTGTATTTAGGTGGCCGCCCTTTCCCTCTATGAGCAATTTGATCATTTTTTGCAGGTCTTCGTCCTTGCCTATCTACTCTGCCTCGAGCAATCACAACCTGCTTCTCAGAATAAGATTTAAGGCGTCCGTAAGCGGTATCAGCCACAATCACGTTTAGCTGTGAATCGGCAGAGGTCAGTTCATCAAGTAATTGGAGTTGAGCTCTAGCAATTTCACAAGCAGTTGTATCCGTAGGGATCCTCTCCAAGGAGACGGGAAGCTGCCAGTTAGCTTCCCCTATGCGGAGATAGGTCAATACGCTAGCTTCTACACCTACCGTCACTGGCAGGCCGATTTGATTTGCTTGATGGACATAGCTGCGATCATCGAGGGTGTGTGCGTGAATGCGAGGATTGGATGTAGCATCTAGGGCATATAAACGAAACTTGCGATTTACCTCTTGTGGAAGCATTGTAACAAACATATCGGAGAACGGTTTGGTGATTTTGAAGAATACAACAGGATCGATACTTTGTGCTATTTTTGTAGTCCCTCCTGCATTGACTGTTTTGGTTATCAGGCTTTCCGCTCCAAATGCATTCAACACCTTATTGATTGTGCTGTAGGAGCGTTGGAATGGTATTTCTTGAGAAAGTTCGACTACGGTTGTGGGCTTTGGTGCATGAGCCAATGCTTCCACAAGCTGTAGCGAAGCATAACTTCTATTACTAAACAGGTTAAGTAGCTCTTTTTGAAATATTCGTGCTGAGTCTATGCAAAATTGGAGAGAATGTGGTAACTTCACCTTGTCGCCTGCTGTTTTTTTGGTCACTAACAGGTTACGGGCGACAATTTTAAATCTCAAATAATGTTTCTGTTGGTAGATTTTTTTGACTAGATCAGTTGGGCAAAGCCCACTGATTTGTCAAAAGTCCAGATTTAAATAAACCTGAAAAATTTCAGACCATCGTCATTTGTGCCATATTTTATTGAACTTGTCATGATCATAGAGAGTTTTTTCCCAGACCTCTAAACCTAAACATTTATCCTGGTTGCTCATTTCAAAGTGTGCCACGCTTGTTTTTCTAAACCAGTTTTATTGGCACATTTTTTAGGTGATTTTCATAGAGAATTTGGAAGCGACTGGACGCATTCAGAACTTTTGACTGGAAAAATTTGTCTTTCTAATTTATTGTTTGTTCAAACAAATTCACCTTAAAGGAAACTTATGTGGAATAGAGGAGTTAACTTGAACAACGATTTAAAAAAAGATTTATATGGCCGCTGCAGCAACTGTTAAACTTATTCCTTCACAGCCTGATAGCTTGCAACTTGCCTTTAATCCGCCTAGTGCTGAAATGCTAGAGTTTATCAATTTGTTCTACATGGTTATTTGGAAGAGCGATCCAGTGAGCTCCGGGGAAATACCGACACTTTATATATTAACAGACTGTCATTTTGACGATGCGGCATTAAAATGTAATGCGCAATTTATAAAAAAATTTGGAAATAGGAAAACAAAATTATTTATTGAAGGCGTGCCATCCGGAGTGTTAATAGCTCCTCAGGAACACCGTCTAACCAAGGCTATTGCAACTCCAATACAAATCACAGCAAGCGGGTGGGATATACCTTTGCAAGTGCAAGCAAGCGGGTGGGATATGCCTTATACACCTCCCGCCGGACAGTTTCAACCGGAAATTCTTACTATATGGGGCCAAATAAGTCGCGCTTTGCAGCAATTTGGACCTGCGGAGCTAGAAGCCGCAGAAAGACCTTACCGTAAAAGCTCTACACTTAAGCCAAAAAGAGTGTGCGATCAATCTATAATATGCCTATCCAAGATAGCCAATTTCCAGCCAACTACTTGTACAAGCCAAACAGATTGTTTAATTGATGCTATGCAAAAAACAGGGAGAAGATATTCAAGCCTGCTTGAATTGATGTATGCAGCAACAACTTGGGAAGGGTCTGCAGAAGGTGTATATGAGCGCAATCGCTCTTTACTCAACACGCTTGAAAAAGCTAATGTTGCTCTTGCTCCAAGCGGGGAGGTTCATTTTGCGGTGGGTGGTGCTGCTCATGTGATTTATACAATTCCAGAGCATCAGAAAGCTGTTAACTTAGTGCTTGATAAATTCAAACACTCAGGAAAAGTAGTCATCTTAGAACCAAAATCTGTTTACGAATTTAGAATGAATTTACCTCCTGCCATGCCGCGATGTAATAAGAGTTAGGCTACAAAGCCTGTACTGTACATCGTAGAAAAGTAATTTCCGCTTTCTATTTTCTTAATAACTACAACGAGATACTGGCCGTTGTCAGCAATTCCCGCTAGAAAAATCATAACCCATTGATTTTTCTAGCGCGAATTGCTGCTTTGTCGTGACTCATCCGACCTTCTAATAGATCTGAAAGACCTACTGCAGTTGCATACTGATTCTGAGCGATTAAGTAATCCGAATAGATATCGAGCATTTTGTTCATAACCTTTCTCCAAAGTTTGAACAAAAGTTTTACACCTATTCGACGTGTTTGATCAACTGATTTTTAGCGTGTTGTGCGTAAGGTGAGTTTTGATCTAGAATTTTTATATTGTTTCTTGTTGATGAAAACCTAAAATGGGTCTAGCCTTATCTCGGAAGGCGTACTAAAACCAGAAATCAACTGACATTTTAGTACCCCCTTTTGACATGAGCTCTACAAACCAGGGAATCCTTGGATTTGGTGGAGTTTTAGTGACAGCTAATCAAGAAATTGCGGAGGAGACAATGTTGAGAAATTACTATGGGAAAATATGTGGTCTATTTGTTCTGTGCTTGCCGATTCTTTCACAAGCGGGGTCGATTCTAGAAATTCTTCAGGTTGAACCGTCAGTCGAATCGCAAGATTTTGTCGATAACAAAAAACAATTCCAACTCCATACGCTTATTACGGAGCAAAGGCATCCTAAAACATGGGATTTGGGTCATAAAATCCAGACCAATACACTCGCTGGAATCGAAATGCTTTTGAGTGTCGATGAAGATGTTTCTGCAAAAATCCTCGAACTTTCCAAAAACACCACGTTCTTAGAACAGGCTGCAACCGCCGTGAAAGAAGCGATAGTAGAGAATCGCAAGATCTATTTCTATGGCTGTGGCGCAACGGGCAGGCTTGCTAAACAAATGGAGAGTTCTTTTTGGCGACCCTTTTGGAAAAAAATGCAGTCTCTTCCTCAATGGGCAACTCTGCAGAAGCATTTTCCCGATATTCACAATCGATTGATTGGGGAGATGACTGGAGCAGATCGTGCGTTAATTAGCTCACTAGAAGGATTCGAAGACTTGCAGTTGATTGGTAAGCTGCAACTGGCTGATCATCACATCGAGCAAGGGGATGTGATTTTTGCCGTCACAGAAGGAGGGGAAACTTCCTCTGTTATAGGGACTATCTTAGCTGGCGTAAGCCACTATGACATGCACGATCCTCAACAGGTCGCTGCAGCGCAAAAGCACCTATATTTTGTCTATAATAACCCCGATGATGTGCTTCTTCCTTTTGAGAGAAGTCGTACTGTTATTGAAAACAAGGCGATCACGAAAATTTGCCTTTTCACAGGACAGCAATCGATTACAGGGTCTACAAGAATGCAAGCGACAACGAGTGAAACTTTTATCTTGGGCGTTGTTCTAGAGCATGCTCTTTATCAACTACTCGAACCTCATCTTTCGAAAGCAGAATTGTATGCTCTCGGATTCTCTACAACCACAATACGTGAAAGACTCTTGAGTTTTTTGCCTGTTAGAGAAGCTGTTTACAAAGCACAAAACGCGATTAGTCAATTGACGGAGATGGAGGCGAACACATATGCTAATAAAAACACGTCAGTATATTTTGCACAAAAACCACTGATCACCGTATTCATTGATTCCACAGAACGTGCGCCTACCTTCCGGCTGTTTCCTCTGGATACTATAGAAGCTACGGCGAAAAAATCATGGATCCAAGTCTGGACACCAGCACGAGATAAACTCGATGCATGGGAAAAGTTTTTAGGGCGCCCTTTCTGTGGCCTTAACAAAGAAATGTACGAAGCTCCCTTTTCTGAAAATATCCAAGATCCTTACTTAAAAGCGGCGGCTATTAGGAGCTTAAAAAATGCTGGGGATGAGCAACAATTCCTTTATGATTTTTCCTATTCTCCAAAAAATGTAGACATGCGAGGGCTGCAGGAAAACGATTTAGGTGTTATGGTGCTTTTTGCAAACGAAATACCGCAGTTGCTGGACCCCTCCTCTTCCTTTCAAAGTTGGTTAAAAACCTTTGATGAGAAGAAAGCAAAAGTAGCCATTATTTTGGTACTTGCTGATGTTCTTACTGCTGAGAATCCGGTGATGAAAACGATAGCTTCTCTAGCGCCGCAGGCGCAAATTGTGCAGTTACCGTTTGATAACATAGGAGATCCTATCGAGTTGCGCCAACACATTGGATTAAAGATGTTGCTCAATGCCCATTCCACAGGAGTTATGGCAAAATTAGGAAGAGTGGTTGGCAACACGATGGCCTATGTAAATCCAGGTAATCTCAAATTGATTGGAAGAGCTACTTTTCTCATTCAAAGCCATGTGAATGATAAGCTCCCTATGACGGATAAGATTTCGTATCGTGAAGCAAATGCTATCCTTTTTGATGCGATGGAATATGCGAAAAAAACGCAAAAGGTAGGACAGAATACCGAGGTAGGGCTTTCGATTATTCGCATTTTAGAAAGTATGAAAAACAAAAAGGCTTTTTCTTGGGAGGGCGCAGAAGTCATTCTGCAAACCTACGGGTTAGAAGGGTATCTGCGAAATAATGAGATGAAAAATTAGCCTGAAAATTCATCTGAGAGGCTATTGATCAATAGCCTCTCGATCAGATAATACCCTTTTTGCAACCTGTCCTACGTTTTGACCCCTGCATTACAGCTATACAATTGATGGCTCCTCTAAATTTTTTGTCATCTTAAAGTCTACACAGCTAGAAATTATTATCTCTTCAGCGACAATCTCCTGGGTCTTTAGATCTACAGCAATATGTTCATTCCAAATGTGTTCCGTATTTTTTTCTACACTAGTTTTATTGACACATTTTTTAACCTACATTCCTAGACCTGCTGATAAAAAATTTTGGCGGTGCAATAACGGTTAGGATACAGTAAAGCTGACAGCTCCAAGTTTGTCTAAAAAACGCTCATAGACTTGCAAATTGTAGTGGTTTATGAAATAGCGTATGGCTCCTACGTGATTAACCATTTTTTTCGAAAAAGCAACGCTCTTCCTTACAAGACGTCCTACTCTTTGTCTCAAAATACAGTTTACTCCTTCGACAAGGCTGGTTTTTCCGGACTTTTTTTTACTGCAAAGTGTACTTCAGATGGTATAGCTCCTTTGTAAGCCTCCCACTCATCTGTGTAAACATCGCATCCAAATTTATAAGGATCAGGAATTTCCGCCCAAAAAAGTCTCGCATCTGCTTCAGAACGTCCACCAAAATGTACGGCTACAACCTGACGAGTTAAAGCATCCAACGCCAACCATATCCACACTTGGTTCTTCTTTTTACCAGCAAACGACCAAAGCTCATCCGCTTCCAGACGTTCAAGAATTAATCCCAATGAGTCCGGCGGAACCTGGATGCTCAAATTTCTGGGAGTGCGAACATACTCTTGCTCTATAAAATCCAGTAGCCATGTTAGACTGACTCCAGTCGCTCGACAAATCCCCCGCAATGACAGTTTTTCTAAGAGCAAATTTCGAACTATGTCCCTTGTCTCTTCTGAGATAATTTTATTCTGAGGGTCAAGGACAAACTGTCTTCTACAGTCTATACACCGATGGTTTTGGTCACCGTGTCTATTAAGACCATTTTTTACAAAAGCTAAAGAACCACAAGAAGGACAACTCGAACGCATAAGGAACCTTTTTTAGGTGCTAGTATGCCAGTTAAGTAACTATTATCCTACCCCTATTTACACCGCCAGAATTTCTTGTCAAAAAGATTCAAAATTTTTCATGCAAATTCCCTGGGTTTTGCAGACAAGAAAATTCTCCCGATTCCTTTTTCTCTTCAACATCTTTTAGTCTGATTTATTGCCATCAGAATTGATAATTAAACGGTTTATTGGATCACCAAAGGAACAAAAAAGTGGCCGTAAAACTAATGAAGAAAAGTATCTACTAGAGCATTATAAACAAATGCAATCATAGCAATATACAGAGGTAGTAGACAAAACTGGCGACTCTTTTTATATTCTCCTTGGGAATACCGAGACCAGACAAAATAAAAAGTAAAAGGTATTGATAATGGCACACAAAAGCATAAGAATATGATCGATAAACCGAAGGGTACTGACATACTCGGACTATCAAATATCATAATACTTGTAGCAGCAAACATAAAAAGAAATGGAAACAGGACAAGATAAATAATTGTTGCTGTCCATGCATATCTTTTTGTTTTTTTTCTATCGTCTTCAACATCAATGGAAATGTTCATAAGTATCTCTTAAACAAAAGATTCAACAAGCAATTTTTGAGAGTCCATCAATGCTATTCTAGTTGAGCTTTTTCTATATTTCTCAATCTTTTCAAGAACAATATTTTGATAACTTTCATTCTTGAAAGAGTGCTCCCACATACTTTCAGAATCAACAACGGTGACATTGCTAATTTTTTCGAATTCACTTCTATAAAACTTGCATCTTTCCTGAGCATACCTTTCATGAACATAAGGGTCTAAACAATCGAGTTCTTGAATTGCATCTCCAAAAGCTAAGCGTCGAATGATTTCATCATCGCTTAAACCTTCTTTTAAACCTTCGTATCTTCTAATGGCAAAATATTGAGAATTATAAGAACCCACTCGAGGTATTAAATCCCCAACGCTTGCATAATTACGAGAATCTGGATGAGCAGCATCTGAAGCGATAAAAAACCATTTTTGCGTAAGGTGAGCTCTAAAGTTTAGATTAGGTCCGGGCCACATTATTTCATTTCACTCACTAACGTCCTCGTCTCCCGGGCTGCCGCCCGAGGACTCAGTTGTTGCCAGCCCTGTGATAGTGACTCCTCCTCCGCTCCAACCTGGATATACCTAGCGGCTTGTCTCGGGGCGGGAGAAGCCACTATCTTCGGGCTGTTTTATACATCCACTACACAATGTGAGGTGAATCGGTTTTGTCTTACCTATTTCCAGTAAACGCTAGGCTGTTGAGTAAATTTTTTCAAACTTATCTCCAACCTGTCAGACGACAGTGTAAACTGAAAGGAGTATAGTTATGCCCTTGGGTAATATGCTGTTCGTCAGCTTACCAGTAAAGGCCTTCTATTCGGATTAGCTGCATGTAAGAGCTCTGCATATTTTTCAATGCTCGGCCTAGCTTGAGCTCTCTCATAACGAGCATAGGCATTAGGTGATTTCGATTTCAGTCTTTTCGAAACATCCCGAATGGTTAAACCACTTCTTAATCTTTGTCGTTTTAATCCCAATGCGAATAATAATTTCTCATCAGAAGCACCAAGCCCAATAACACCGTCTTCATAAAGATTGACAGTAAGTTGAAACTGCTTACCCAAAAGATCTTCATAAGAGTCTTTTAAAAGCTCATTTACAGCATCTTTGATCATCTCTAAAGCTTCTTTTCTTGTCTTTCCCTGTGTCATTACATCAAGAAAAGAAATTTCAACAAGCCACCATGAACTATCAGGATCTTTCCAAACTCTGCCTTCCA
>Ga0207073_1052_pt1 | contig 29314 bp, 25 predicted proteins | sample Alteio_BWMinHeat_65_FD_153575 | JGI IMG/M metagenome (GOLD analysis project Ga0207073, IMG submission 153575) | Enriched cells from forest soil in Barre Woods Harvard Forest LTER site, Petersham, Massachusetts, United States -... | ecosystem: Environmental > Terrestrial > Soil > Temperate forest >...
GCACTATTGCAAACCTACGCGATGCGTTCCTACCCGGAGCTACTCTCTTCTCTTGTAGATCGAGAACCTGTCGCAGAGGGGTATGCAAAACGCGATTTAGCGCTCGCTTCTTTAGTGGCTTTTCACCATTTTAATTTAGAACGGGCAGTCGGTGGGATGCTCTTGCAGCGTCGCCCGATTCGCTTTTCTTTAAGACCTGGGGAGTCGGCAGTTGATTTGATGCTTTTTCCGGGTCTTGCTGACTATCAGTTTGAAGCAGTCATTCAGTATGCCAAAAAAGAGAAGTGGCCCCTGACAAGTCAAGGGCTTTTTTTCGAAATTAAGCATTCAGCTTCGAGTGTGGATGGAACACTTCTTGAAGCCTTTTATTTAACAGAGGAGTTTCAATCTGTTTTCACACTCTTTAGTAGGCTCGGGATGCGCCTTGAAAAAGAGGAAGTTGTGAAGCTTCTTGTGGATGGCGATTTTGCAACCGTGCGTGATTTTACACAGCAGCAAAAATCGGCCCAAGACCTTTCCATGAACCGCGCCCGGGCCCTGCTGATCGATTATCTCAATCAGCGCTCATATAGAGCTGGCTCTATTCTATTAAAAAACGACCTCTCCTTTGCCTTAAAACGACTTAGCGATTCCCAGATTATTTTTATCTTAGACAACCTTTTAGAAAAAGCTCCACACCATGAGAAGTTTTGTCAAGAACTCCTTTTAAGCCCTAGATCTGATCTAATCTGGAAAAAAGCAGCAGCTAGACTCTATCTCTTTGCCGGGGAACCCCTTCCCGACGCCTTTGATCGCATCGCTGTTTTGCGCAAATTTGTCGCCGACATGCCCATCCCTCCTAAGCAACATAAAGATCCCGAACTGCCAAAGCCTAGTCCCAACCTCATCCGCCCCACTCAACGCCGTTCCCACCTGATTCAGGATGGGGACAACCTCTGGAAGATCGCGAAGAAATACCACGTCTCTGTCGAGGCTCTGCGCAAGCAGAACCAGCTCGAATCCGACCTTTTGCGTCCGGGAAGGAAGCTTGAGATTCCTGAGTCGCGTTAAGATGCAGGGCGGGTTTAGTGGAGCTTCTGGGCGTAGCGAAGGCGAAAGTCTTTAAAATATTTTTTTAATGCTTTGCCACCTGCTGTTTGTACAGCAATTCCCGCTTAAAAATATTGCGAGTATTTTTGGATCCATTGAAATTCAAAAGATCCGCTCCTTCGTCTGCATCTTTTGCGTAAGGTGAGTGTTAAGCTTCATCAATACCGCCGGGATGCCACGGGTGGCACTTACAGAGCCGCTTTATGGTCTGCCAGATCCCTCCGAGTATCCCCTTTTTTTTAATTGAATCGATGGCGTAGTCAGAGCAGCTCGGGTAAAACCGACAGCAGTTGCCAAGGAGGGGGGAGATGGTCCACTGATAGAGGCGAATGAATAGAATGGCGACGTGCTTCATATAAAGTGGAAGACGTCGCTGACAACAACCAGAAGAATTTCAATGAGGATTAAGAAAATAATTGTCACTTCAAGACGCGCTGTATGTTGATGGTTGAGCTCACTGCTTAAAATTTCAAAGAGTTCATGGACAACATTGAGCCTTTTGTTGAGCACTTCAACCCGTTTACCGACGTCCAGATAGTGGGCGGTTCTGCGATAGAATGGCTCAAGTTCGGGATGTTCCCAGAAAAATTCAGGGGTGTCGAGCATCTCGGTTCTTAGGTTAATAAAATTGCGCTCAATGAAGAGCTCTCCCATTTTTTTAGAAATCTCTTTACGCGAGAGGGAGATCTTCCCTTTTTTTGCTAGGTCATCGGGTAGGTGCTGGGAATTGTCAATTGTATTTTGAATGACGCCTTCAAAAGTACTCAGTTTTACCGATTGAGCGATTCCATAAGAGATAGAGAGCTTTGTTAACGTGCTCTTATTCTGTAGGATAATCTCATCTTCCTCGATTTTCATCGAGTCGCCATAGGAGAAGGTGAACTCATCGATTTCAGCTTTTGCAAGCGGTTGCTTTCCAAATTCTGCGATCGTTGCGAGGATGTCGCGCTCTTGCTCTTCTAGTAATCCCCAAAAGACGACAACGCCATAGGAGAAGTAGAAGATGTCGCTTTTGGTCGAGCGTTCATCTTTTGCTTGCTGATGGAGGACCTCTCGAAAAGTCTGCAAGGCACCCTGTGTTTGGATCCATTGGGCAAGGCGATTCATTTCAAAGGAAGCGGCGACGCAGTAACTAGCACAGCGCATATAGACTCATATTTCTTATTCTCTCAACACTCTACCTGAGAGATTTTCTTAAAGCGAGTGAAATTTTTCTTGCCCCAATTTCCCGTGTCGTCGTAAGATCCCTATTTTCTTTATCTCGACTTTGCAACTTTTTGGGACCGAAGGCCTCGAGATATTTGTTCTGGGCGCTGTTTTTAACCTCTTCCTTAGAAAATAAACAGCGAGTTTGGCCATAGGCCAAACGGCCAAGAGCAAATAGACGAGGCAGGCGGTCCCAAAAAGTTGCAAAATCGAGTTTATGCGAAAGTGGCGAAATTGGCAGACGCGCTACCTTGAGGTGGTAGTGAGGAAACTCACTGGGGGTTCGAGTCCCCCCTTTCGCAATTCCTGTGATTTTTTTGCACCGATAGCTCAATCGGATAGAGTACCCGGCTTCGAACCGGGTGGTTACAGGTTCAAGTCCTGTTCGGTGCATTTTTTGGTTTTCCATCTTGTTTTAATACAGCAATCAAAGTTAGGATGGGAAAAAATGGGGACTTTATGGAAAACGCCGAAAATTTTTTTGAAGAAGATCAAAATTATCGTATTGTGATTCAGGGCAGAAATTTTCTAGTTACTGAAGCAATGAGGAATTATGTCTTTAATAAATTTGAAAAAATTGAGCGTTTTGGGACGCATATCATCGATGTTCATGTTCTTTTAGAGATCCAGAGGATAGAGCAGTCGTGTACGATTGTTTTGCGTTTCAACCATTTCAAAGTTAAAGCTTCAGCTGTCAGTAGCGATATGTACGCCTCTATTGATAAGACAATTGATCGGTTGCAGAGGCTTTTAGTTCGCTGGAAAGATAAGATTGAAGATCATCATAAGAAAAATCACGTCTCAACGGCAATGAATGTTCGCATTGTCCAAAGAAATGAACTTGCTGAAATTAACGATGATATCGATGCAGAGACAGCAAAGCAAGAAGAAGAGATGTTACGGCCTCATCATGTGACAAAAGAAGAGACGCGTCTCCTTAAAATTTTATCTACAGAAGAAGCTGTGATGAAGATGGATCTTTCGGGGGATCATTTTATGATCTATTGCGATGAAGCTTCGCGTGCGCTGAAAGTGGTTTATCGTCGCGACGACGGCAATTATGGTATCATTGAGCCACAAACGTAAAATCTTTGATCCTCTTCGTAATCGTTTTGTAGCAGCCTCTCCTGAAGAGATCGTTCGTCAAACATTGATTCAGAGGATGTTACGAGATCTTGGCTACCCCAAAGAGAGGATTGTAGTTGAAAAGCGGCTCGATCAGATGCCTCATCTTTCAGGCTGTTTACCTGATAGACGAGCAGATATTGTTGTCTTTGCTCCAAACATTCACCCGAAATATCCCTTTTACCCACTTTTATTGATTGAATGTAAAGAAGAAAAAATCACGCAAAAAGCTATTGACCAAGTTCTTGGGTACAACTATTATCTAGGGGCTTTTTTTTGTGCTCTTGTAGCACAAACAGAGATGCTCTGCCTTTTAAGTGAAGGAAAGCATCTGCCCCACATACCCACTTACCAAGAGCTTCTGGCCCATGCGTCTGAATTTAGAAGGAATTGAACTACTTTATGTTTACGGACTCAAAGGGGATCCTCTTGTCGATACGTTTTTGGCACAAGATCCTCGCAATACGGTTGTTTTTCTAGAAGATACCTTAGAGAGCTTTGAAGGACTTTTTCAAGAGAACCCTCAAATCCACGTGAGGCTGATCCTTAGCGAAGAGTTGATCGATGAGTGTTGCACGACTTTTGCATCAGAAAAGGTCGAAGTCGTCACCTTTGATCCAACTAAAGCGGAAAAGATCGACGAGTTGCGCCTAAAAATTTTACGCAAAAGCGCCCTTTTTTATGCGCTTGTCTCCGAAGCGCTTCATTTGCCTTATCTGATTCACAACTGCTTAAGTAATTTTTTTCGACTCCATCACGCCTTTCCGGCGTGCGAATTAACGGGCAAGTTTTCCGGAATCCCAGCCATTATCTGTGGAGCGGGACCCTCTCTTGCGGCCTCATTTGAACCTCTTAAAGCATTGCGGGACAAGGCACTTGTTTTTGCTGGGGGCTCTGCCATCTCTGCGTTATGCCATGCGGGGATTATCCCAGACTTTGGAATGGCCGTCGACCCGAATCCCGAAGAGTACGACCGCTTTAAACATATTGCCCATCGAGCCTTTCCCCTTCTCTATGCCAATCGACTCTTTCCTGCTGTCTTTACTGCGTGTGATGGCCCTTGGGGGTATCTTTATACCGATAGAGCCTCCCCCTTTGAGATGTGGCTAGAAGAGGAGATTGGAATTAAAGGGGAACGGTTAGGCTCTGATGTCGATCAAGAAGCACTTTCTGTCACAACACTGCTTATCGCTTATGCGGTCCGCCTTGGCTGTCATCCGATCATCTTAACGGGGGTCGATCTTGCCTACACAGGGGGCAAACGGTATGCGCCAGGGATTGTTGAAGAAGAGCCCGAGGTAAAGGCAGCGAGGAAGGCCGGGGACTTGCTGCTTGAGCGCATAGGCCACTTGGGGCACACAATAACCACTCAGGTGAAGTGGGTGATGGAGGCGTCGGTGATTGCGGCGTTTGCCAAGAGTCACCCGTATATTGAAATGATGAATGCGACAGAAGATGGCTTACCGATTGAGGGATTAAAGAGGATCAAGCTTCAAGAGTTTGCTTGTGAAAAGGTCTTTGATTTTAAGAAAATGATTCAAGAAGCAATTGAGGCATTGCCAGCTGTCGTATCAAGTTCTGAACTGCTTTTTGAACCACTTGAGCGCCTGACACTAAGTCTTGAGAGGTGTCAGAAAATTTGTCAGGCGATGGTGGAAGAGCTTGAGGCAACGATTCCTTTCTATAAGACAGGTAAAATGGTTATTTTAGAGATGGACTTTGAAGAAGAGTTAGCTTTTAAGGTGATGTTGCAGAATCTAGCTCCTGCTTTTGAACGAAGTGTGGGACGAACTGTATTTGATGAAGGGGAGAGAGTTCTTGCGATATGGAAATTTTTGAAAAAAAGCATCCTTGATCTGCAACAATTGTTTCAGACTGGCTCTCTAAAGTGCCTTTCCTCACAGCTTGAATTTGTTGATTGAGCAGAATCCTTAAGTTCTCAATGCTTTAACTATAAGTATGTTGCTATATTTTTATTTTTTTTGTTGCAGTAAACGACTGTAATGATGTAACATTACACATGTTAAAACGCTCTAAGAGCGGTAGCACAACAACAAAATCAAAGGAGAACACAATGGTTGCTAAAACAAATTTTATAAGCTCACAAGATTATCAAACTGTTTATGACAATTTTCAGTCTGGGAAAGTAAAAACCCTCGACACTTTTTACCCACATCTATCTTTACATACACTTATACAGAAGATTCAGATCGCTCATCCAGAATTTAAGGATCCAGCACTCATGACCTGTACAACTCAATATGAACCTGGTAATTATGGTAGTGGATTAAAGTTTGAGATTTTGATTACAGAACCTGGGCTGAAGCGTCTTAAAGAGTACGCAGAGATAACACCTAAGCTCTGAGCCAAGGCACCCATACTATCGAGAGTTACTACCTCGATAGTGTGGATTTATCTTCGGGCCAGTTTATTGCGGAGCGTGCGGGTTGAAATGCCAAGAACCCGTGCCGCTTTTGTCTGGTTCTGCTGCTCTGCTTGCAGGGTTTCTGCAATCATTCTCTGTTCCATCTCCTCTAGAGAGAGGCCTGTGAATGCAGAGGGGAGCTTGCAGCTAATCGGATCAAGGGCTAGATGTTCTGGGAAAATTAAGTCAGAGAGGTCCATGACAACTGCTCTCTCAATTAGGTTGGCAAGTTCCCGAATATTGCCCGGAAAGTGATACTCCAGAAGTCTTTTTTGAGCCTCTACAGTCAGTTTTTTCTCTTTTTTATGATTTTCAAGGCAGAGACGCTTTAAAAAGTAGTTGGCAAGAGGCAGCATATCTTCCCGTCTTTCGCGTAGAGGCTTGATGTGAAGTGGAATGACATTAAGCCTATAGTAGAGATCTTCACGAAAGAGTTTATTTTCAATCGCCTCTTTCATCTTGCGATTAGATGTCGCAACCAGACGCACATCGATGCGAACTGGCTGCAGCCCGCCGACCCGCTCAACCTCTTGTTCCTGGATGACGCGCAAGAGTTTTGACTGCAGATGTATCGGGATCTCAGAAACTTCATCTAGGAGTAGTGTCCCTTTATGGGCAAGTTCGAATCTACCAAGGCGCCGGTTAAGAGCTCCTGTAAAAGCACCCTTTTCATGCCCAAAAAATTCTGATTCAATCAAGGTCTCTGGGATCGCCGCGCAGTTGACTTTGATGAAGGGAAGAGAGGCCCTTGTAGACTTCTGATGGATCATCTGGGCGATGACCTCTTTTCCTGTTCCTGACTCGCCACTAATAAAGACGCTTGAGTGACTTCTTGCGATTTTATCAAGATCTGCAACAAGCTGTTTCATGGAAGGGCTTTCGGCAATGATTTGGTGCATAGGACCTGAATGCTTTGTCTCAATGGTCTCTTGTAGTAGCTCTAAACGCGCCATCGCCTTCCCAAGAAGTTCTTCAATAACTTCTGTTGTGCAGGGGAGTGTAAGGTAGTGAAAAGCGCCCAGTTGCATCATCTTTACCGCTTCTTCAATTGACCCGCGCGCTGTGATGGCAATGGCAATTTTTGCGCCTTTAACTAGATCCGAAAAAGCAGCTTTTGTTAGGGGGAGTTCGGTAAACAAAAGATCGGAGTTTTCGTCATAAATGGCACCGACTTTGTTTGTCGTTACGACATGGAAATTTTTCTCTCTTAAGAGAGCTTCTAGAAAAAAACGTGTTTCGGTAGCTTCAGCAAGAATGAGTGCTTTCATATCCGACAAATAATTTATGAAGCATAAAAATGCAATTATTAATTAATATCTCGAGTATGTGCTGGATTTTGATTCTTTTTTCTCTCATCAGTTGCTCAGGCCTTGAACAGGGAGAGCAGGAGAAACTTCGACGTCTTAATGCTCAAGGGGAGTGCATCTACCGCAATCACGATGAGTTTCTCTATCCTGATATTGAAAACCCTAAACAGAAGCCACGAGGAGAATACCCTTGGGAAGTGAGTAAGAAATAGCTTGTTTTTAACCCAGCACCTTTTATAAACTCTCCTTTTTGCCGATGTGGTGAAATGGTAGACGCGGTAGACTCAAAATCTACTCCTAGCAATAGGGTGCTGGTTCAAGTCCGGTCATCGGCATTTCATCGAAGACATTGTCTGTGGAGGCAATTTCTTCGTTCTTTGTTACTTAAAGCGGACGATGTTGAAAAAGTGGTCAGAGAAGGTGATCCTTTTTTGTAGATATGCAAGGTACTCGTCCTTTTCTTTATGGTAATCCAAGAGTTTTCCTGAATCGTTATAAACTAGAGCCTCTTTTGTAGCGGCTTGTAGTTGGATGCCGAGACCTACGATAATATGGTCAAGAGCGCTGGGCTCTACAATACCATCGTATGCAATACGTGCTGAATATGCGTCGTCGTAGCGACCAATAAAACTACTCCAGGCGATGGGACTCGGAGCGTAGTAATTGGTTTCACGAAAATCTTGGCTGCCAGTAAATAGCGTGCGCAATTTTTCTATGTATTTATCTCCTCCGGATTGCTCAAAAGCATTCAGATCCCCTCCGATGACAAAGCGCTCCTCTGCCCGGCTCTCTTGAAAAAATTGGGTCGCAAATTCATGGATTTTAATGGCACTGCGCGCATAGATTTCATGTTGAATCTTATGATCTGTATGAGTGGTAAAGAGATTAAATACTTCATCTGTATGGCGGTTTAGCACTCTTACGCCCAGAATTTTGCGTACGCTGCCAGATTCTGTCGGTAGATCGCCAAGCTCCACTTTAAGAATCTCGAGATCACGGCTTAGTGCCATAGTTGAAGTGAACCCTGTTGATTCCCCCAGGATCTCCTCTTGTTGAGGATCGAGAGTCTCTCTTCTAGACATATTGTTAAATGAGATCCATTGAAGATCTCTATCTGCTAATCTCTTTTTCAAATCGCTCAATGCTTGTGGAGTCACTTCTTGTAGTGCTAGAAAATAAGGCATATTGGGGGATAGCAACGTCACCTTGTCAATCATCTGTTTAAACACGTGCGTGCGCATCTCCCAAGTGAGGGGAGGGTTGATCAAGTTAGTTGCGTTTCTTTCTAAGAGCTGCTTGAGGGCTTTTTCGGGATTATTTCTAATCGCTTCCATGTCACGATCCAGGCTTTGATGGACTTGATGTGCCGCTGCAAGGAGCTTTTCGATGAGAGTTTCAGCTCGTCCCTTCCACGCTGGAATCTTTTGTACAATCTCTTTATAGAGCTCGGCGCGTAAGAGAGTTTTTTGTTTGGCATCTTCTAAGGCATTGGCTAAAGATTGTCCTTCTGCAAGAGATTGATGGACGCGTGTGGCAAAATAATAATGAATTGTTCCTGTAGGAAATTGATCGAGGATATAAAAGGAGATGTCACTCAGATCCTCTGGAGATAGGGGAAAGGGGAGGGTTGAATCTATTGAGTAAGCTTCAATCCACTCACTCAATTTTTTTTGGCCAATTTGTTCTTTGTCCTGAGGGTAAAGAATATTTCCATAAATACCTAGGACTTGATCGGAGGCTGTTTCTAAAGGCAGTGGGGCGTCGATATGGTGTGCAAGGGGAGGTTGAATATAATCTCTGTGGGTAGAAGCGCTTGTTGCAGATTGAGTCGGGCTTGAAGTGAGAGTGATAGGCGAGACTAGTAGTGACAAAGCTAAAAGAATAGACAGTTTTTGATTTGACATAGACTCCTTTAACAAGTTATGCTGATACAGCATAATCTTGTATGTTATTAATTTCAATTGAAAATTATTTGTAGCAAGTGAAATTGGTTGCTGTTTTTCGCCATTTCGGTTAATCTCGACTTTGCAACTTTCAGAAAAATTTATTTCACCGGTATGAGATGGAAGATGATCGCGAGGGGTGGCAAGGGTTTCTAGATCTTTGCTCCAAGATGGATTCAGTTGAGCAGATGAAAAGCTCTTTTGAGCTCTTTTTTACTATTGAAGAGAGAGCGCAGATCGCATCGCGCTATTGCATCATCGCGGCCCTACTAGAGGGAAAATTAACCCAGAGAGAAATCGCCAAAAAATATCGTGTCAGTATTGCGCAAATCACACGCGGTTCTAATGCCTTAAAAATCATTGATCCCAAGCTTAAACGTTTTCTAGCCCGTGCATATGGGCTAGAATAGCAGACGCTTGCATTTCATAACCATCTGTTTATAAAAGTGTTATTTATTTTTCTTTTTTTTGAGTTGCATGTATTTATGTAATGATGTAACATTACACATGTAAGCGCATAAAAACCAGATAAAACAAAAGGAGATAAGACTATGTTAGGATTAGATATTCACGCTTTAGCAAGGCAACCTCTCTCAAGAGAAGATGTCACTACTGTACTCGAACGTCTTTTACCTGGGGAAGAGATACCAATTCGCCCAGATGATGGAAATGAAGAACTTAAATTTTGCCTGATAATAAGTAAAATTCAGAGGACTCTGCCGCTGGATGGAATGATTGAAAGACGTTCTATTCCTCATCCAAACGGTATTACTAACTACTACAAAGTTAGTCGAGATACTTTTGAAAAGATTAAAAATTTAAGGCTTTAATGCGCGGCAACAAGAAAATAGTGCTTTTATTCACAAATATTTTCTAAACTACACATTGTGTAGCTTTTTGGGTTCGATAGCCTTGAGATATTTGTTCTTGGCGCAGTTGTTTTCTGAGGAAAAAGTTCTTAACTTTTTTCTCAGAAAATTGACTTACGACCAAGAGACAATAGAGACAGTCGAATTGGAGTGATCTTTATGAAGCGATACCAGAGCCTTTCGAAGGCAGAAGAGGCGATTATTGAGGGTAAGAAGACGGAGCCTCCGAGTAGTGGAGAGTATAACCACTTTTCCCAGAAGGGGTTGTTTATTTGCCGGAGATGTGATGCGCCACTCTACTTGTCAGAAGACAAATTTTCTGCAGGTTGTGGTTGGCCAAGCTTTGATGATGCGCTGGAAAGTGCAGTCACACGCATAGCAGATGCTGACGGACAACGCACAGAGATTACCTGTAGTCGCTGTTTGGGGCATCTGGGACACGTTTTTTTAGGCGAGCGTCTGACTCCAAAAGATACGAGGCACTGCGTCAATTCTCTCTCCATTTTTTTTATTCCAGCCTATACAGAGAATGGATATGAGAGGGCGCTCTTTGCGGGCGGCTGTTTTTGGGGTGTCGAGCATCTTTTGAAGGATGCAGTAGGGGTGATACAGGTTCGTTCTGGTTATACGGGAGGTCACTGCGCCAATCCGAGCTATGAGGAGGTTTGTAGCGGCATAACAGGTCATAAAGAGGCAGTTGAACTGCTTTTTGATCCAGCCAAGACAAGTTACGAGACACTAGCCAAACTTTTTTTTGAAATCCACGACCCAACCCAAGAGACAGGTCAAGGTCCCGATATTGGGGAGCAGTACCGTTCGGCCATCTTTTATCTCACCAAAGAGCAAAAAACGATCGTAGAGAAGCTTATTGCCCATCTCAAAAAGAAGGGGATCCCCGTTGTAACAGAACTCCTTCCCGCCTCGCGCTTCTATCCAGCAGAGGCGTATCATCAGCAGTATTACCTAAAAAACGGCCACGCGCCGTACTGTCATCGGCGCCATTCTTTTCCTTGGTAAATTCAATTTATCTTTATGATAATTAATGATTTGAAGTTAACATATTTTATGTGTTATAATGGTTTATAAAAATAGGCAATAAAAAAATGGCACAACCTTCCGCAGTCAGGTCTTTGGATGAAGTAAAACATTTTGAATTTCAAGATGTGCCACATCTACCACCTGCATCGAATCGGGCCTGCAGCATTGCTATGCGCATTATAGCAGCCATTGTGCTTGCATCGGCTATTGGCGTCGCATTAGCTGGCTTTACGGTTGTCTGGTATGTTGTGGCAGCAGTAGCCGGGTTTTGGCTTCTTGCTGAGCTGATCAATCAAGTAGGCAGCTCCAAAGTTTTATCTGAAGAGTCGGTAACTAAACCAGAACTTCCTTCTGCTCGTCCAATTACCGATGAGGAGATAGCGCCAGCATTGCCGTACGTTCGGGGGATGTTATCACAGTTTCACCGGCAAGAAGAGGGGGTTACTCGATTTTATTCAGCACAAAATTTCATATTTAAAGTTAATTCAGTTCCAGGACTTGTTTTTAAAACCAGTAAGTTTAGAATTCGAAGCAAGTCAAGGAGTTTTGAAGTTGATTGTCAGGGGGTTAGAGATCGTTATAATGCTATGGTTGCAGTTCAAGAGCTTAAAAAACGGGATCGTCTGCTTGTCCCTGCTGTTCGGCTGATAAAAATAAACGTTGAGGACAATGTTATGCCTGTTGTCGTTGAAAGGGAGATTGAAGGGATTATAAGAGATGATAAGCAGCAAGAAAATTTATATAAAGAAGCTAAAGATGATGTTGAGTTAACAACACAACTCGCAACCGCAATTGTTGTCGCAAAGCTTGACGATGTTGAGCCCCGTAATTTCCCGATTGTTCAGTCACAAGGGGCAGATGGAAAGCTTATTCGGCAGATTGCGGTAATTGACACACAGATTTACCCGTATTATAGTTTTGATTCAGGCCGTGATACGGCACTAGGTTCTTATGCTGGCGGGTATGGAGGTTCTAGAGGACTTATTAGGTGCTTGTTTTCAGAGCGACAGATAGATGTAGCTATTAAAGTAGCTGTCGATGCAGGAAATGGTGCAAACCAAAAGCGGTCAAGAAGGGATGCGTTGCAAAGGCTGAAGGTTGATAGATTAGGGACATTACGCCATGGGTGAGTTTTTAACAGGTAATGAGGTGTTCAAATTGCAAAGGCTCGTTGCCTAAAGTCACATTGAGTTGCACACATACAGTATGCGCTAATAATTTCCTCCAAAATCGAGCGGCTTGATGCCATTTATCCCGTGCACGAACTTTTTCAATATGAAAGCGCTCGGAGAGTTGTCCTATTACAGTTTCTATCAGCCGACGGGTACTAACCAGCCATTGTGTAAATTTTCCAGGTCTGTCATTTTGCATGTTGTCACGTAGAGGAGTTTCTAAATAGACCCTTTGTGAGGCCAACTCTTCTTTCAAAATAGGGCGAATAAATCCCTTGCCCCCTAGCAATAGTCCCCTAATTTTTTCAGATAGCTCAGGACACACATCGCGTTCATCTACATTGGCCGCTGTAAACGTCGCACTTGTGATCACGCCTACAGAGTTAATGACTAAATGCCCACGGAATCCATAGTAGTGTTCTTTTTTTGTGGCACAGTAGCCATAAGCAGCAATGCCCTTAAACGACTTACTGAAATAAGCCCTGGCGAATTTACAGGCTGGGATGGGCAGCCCGTCGATCATATGCAAACAATCTCCAAAAGCTCCTAATCCACCTGCAAGATGTTCTTGCAAGAGTCTTTTAACAACATGGAGGTTAGCAGCTTGCTTTGAAAAATTTGATCGATCTGGTATTTGCGGAAAAAAATGCTTCCAGTGACTTTTGAAATATTCCCAGATGGCTTTATCACAATCTTTTCCTAAAAATTCCCCCACAATTTCCATTGTCAACACTTCGCTATCTAGAAGAGCCGGTAGTGGGCCTCTTTGTCGAAGTTTTCTCCCATTGAGCAATTTTTCTAGGTTGTCATCTATCAAACAAAATACAGTTATGATAAAATCGGCGATTAACATTCCCTACCTCTCTTGTGGTTTTGTTTAGTCGCACAACAGAGTGAGGTAGGGCGTGTTATTTATTCAATTTTTTTAAAAAAAACTCGCCCATGGCGTGACATTAGGAAAAATATCAATCTAAATCTTTATCCGCGTACAATCAGTGGATGAGTCTCATTCTTCAGCCTATCGCCAAAGACATACCCCTCTTTTTTTAGTTGATGGGTGTGCGGATCATCCATCTCTAAAATATAGACGCTACTAGGTAAACAGTAGACAATCAAAAGTAGGGACTGATCTTGGATCTGAAAAAACGGGTCAAAGGTAATAGGAAGGTCGGGTGTGAAAAAGGTCATGTCTCCCTTTTTTTCCGGATAAGGAGAGAAAAAGTCTGCAGCTTTAGCCACAGGGCCGTCTGTTAATCGAATAACTAGACCACACACCACACCCTGGATGCAGCTCACCTTTTGGAGCGTTGTCGGTGTTTTCAGTGGAGATTTTCCGGTTGTTTTTTGCGTGCGAAACGCTTGAGTGTACCCGATGCGCACAGTTTTTTCATCAAAGAGTGCCCCTGCAATGCGCGCTAAGGGCTTATTTAGAGCAAGCTTCTCAATCGCCGCCTCTTTACGCCAGAGGTCGCGCCCCAGTAAGAAGAGCTCGTCTGGTCTCTTGTCAACAAAATACTCTTTTGGATTCTTAATCTCTTTTTTTAATGCCGCATCTGTTGCGACGCTTGCAGCAGTGAGCTCCTCTTCAGAGAAGAGAGGCTCAAGCTCTAGGTAGCCTTTGCGCGAAAGAAAGGTCTTTTGCTCTGCAACAATGGTAAACTTCATGCAGGAGATGCCGCGACATCCGCTTCAATTGTCGCATGGGAGATCAGAAAGTCTTGCGCCTTTTCTAAAATCAGACGAGAGAGAGTCTCTGCTCGTTGCACCTGATTTTGCGGGCGTGGACGTTGTGGTGCAAGGAACATTTCAAGCATGGATTGATTAGCTTGAGGCACATCTTCTAGAGAGACGGGGATTTTTTCTTTTTCCAGGATATGGCGACAGGTGTAAAAGAGGGAGACAGCTTTTGTTGATTGAGCTGTAATCATCTCCAAGTTCTTTTTTTTCTCTTCAAGTGGAAGGCCTTTCCAGTACGGTTCAAATTCGGGATCTTGAAAGAGCTGCTGCATGCGGAAATTGACCTCTTTTTCAATCAAGGTGCGTGGTAGATCGATCCGGACTTCTGTTAATAAGTACTGGTTGATTTGGTTGCGTAAGGCTTCTTGTACGTGCTTCTCTGCTTGAGATTTCAGCAATACGCTGATATTTTCGCGCATCTGTGCAACTGTTGTACAGCCGAGTTTTTCTGCAAAGGCGTCATCCAAAGGGGGGAGTGCTGCCGTTTCAATAGCGACTAGATGAACCATCACCCTCTTTGGTTGAAACGTTGCTTTCTCTTCATCGCTTGCTGTTTCTTCTGCGACGCTCAAACCCTCAATACTCTCACCAGATGGGAGACCGATGACAAGTTTTCGCATCCATGTTGCCATAGATTTTTCTGTGATTTCAAAACGAGTCTTTGAGAAGATGTTAGAGAGGCCGTGCTCTTCAACTGTATCGACATCGAGCAAGACAAAGTCACCCTCTTGAGCTGGACGGTCCGTGATTTGCGTCCATTCAGCAAAGAAAAAACGGGACTGCCGAATCATCTCATCAATTTTTTCCTCATCAACCAAGGCTGGTTTTATCTCTTTTAGAGTGATTGCCTTCGGGTCAATTTCCGGAATCAGAGGTTCTGTTTCAAAGGTAAGCTGAATGTGGCCGCCTTTTTCTACATCGCAGCTTTTACAGTTAAAGGAAATTTTGGTATCGGCTTCAAGGCGTGGGATGTCGGCAAGTTTTTCACTTTCGTTGAATGCAAGAGTAGCAAGCTCCTGTTCCCACTGCTTTTCGACTTCTTTAGAAAAATTTTTAAGAATCAGAAGATCTGGAGCTCGTCCTTTACGGAATCCTGGTAGCGTCACCTCTTTAGAAACCGCACGTACAGCCTTTGCGCGCGCTTTTTTGGTTAAGTCTGGTGATGTTTTGACATCAAACTCAATAAGGGAAGAGGGTTTTCGATAAACCGCTACTTGTACTGCGTCGTTCTCTAATTCCTTTAATGCCACTGCGTCTTTTTTCATGATCTCATTCCGATATGATATTACGATTAGAAATAGCGGGTGATGAGATTCGAACTCACGACCCTCACGTTGGCAACGTGATGCTCTACCACTGAGCTACACCCGCATGAGCAAAGAGTCTACCTAAACCTCTTTTTTTTGAGCAACGGAAAAAAATAGAAATTTTTTGTTGCTTCGACGGTTGAAAAGAGGTAAAAGCAATTGATTCTGGTTTTTGTAAAGGAGATAGACCGTTATGTTGAATTTTCGAAAGCTTAAGCAAGACTTTGCCTCTGCAGTCGTTAAAGAGGGACGTGATCTCCATGATAATCAGCGGGTTGTGTCGGCGAAAATCTTGTACCTTGATGATAAGACCATGCGCATTGGTGGTAAAATCTTAGGGCAATACGAGAACCACTATGAGAGCAATATTGAGATCGATCGCGTGGAGTGTGAGGCCGTTGACTCCGATTGTGACTGCCCCTACAACTATGATTGTCAGCATTTAGCAGCCCTTCTTTTTTATTTAGAGGCGCACCTAGATGAAATTCTCGTTACCTATTCTAAAGAGGCAGACTTTGCTCAAAACAGCGATGCGTTAGATGAAGGGGCGCGCAGTGAGCTGCTTGAAAAATTTAAAGAGGCAGAGGATAAAGAGGTTCAGCGGCATGGAGAGCTCTATCAGAAACAGCTTCTGCAAGAGTATGTGACAGCTTCTGGCTTGCTTGCGACATCTCCCTTTTTTCGCAAAGAGGAGAAGATTACAGTCGACAAAGCAGAATGTGCTCTTGTTTTTGTTTTACCAGAGAATGACTCTAAACCCGTTGAGTTTCAGCTTGCGCTGCGGCTTCCCAATCGCTCAAAACCGTTGAATGTACCGCAGATGCGTGAATTTCTTGATGCTTTGCGTTATGAAGATCCCATTTTTTTAAGTGGCAAACGGTATTACTTGTCGGTGAATTCTTTTACAGGTATCCACCAAGAGGTGATGCGAACCTTGCGCGATATGGCACGCCCCCTTGAAGCGACAACAGAAAAGGCGCAGAGGATAGGCTTGCTTGACCTAGAGACATTTGGAGCTATTTTAGCCCTCTCTTATGAGGCAGCGCTGATTCCGTTTCACGGCACGGGGTTTAAAGCTCACGAAGAGGAGATGCCGCAACTCTCTGGCTTTTATGAGGGGAGTTTAGAGACTCCGCTCCGTTTTTCACCGGTTTCGGCCGGAATCTGCTTTAATGTGGAGTATTTAGGGGCGCCGCTCTCCAAAATTTTACTCAAACCGATGCTTCAGGTGAATCAAGAGCTGATCGAACTCTCCTCTGCAAGGCTCCTCTCTTGTGCGCGCCCAGGGATGCTCTATCGCAACTGCTACTTTCATTTCCAGCCGGCTATCCGGCGCTACCATCTAAAAAATCTGCCGCAGATTTCAGAAATGACGATTCCTGAGAATTTATTTGGAACGTTTGTTGAAAATTCTCTGCCGCAGCTATCGCGTTGCGCCTCTGTGATGCATGAAGAGAGCATTGAATCGATTGTCACTCTCCCTTATGTGGGAGAGGTTAAAGCTGTGTGCGATCTTGTTTATTTAGATCGCGAACTTGAGGCGACGCTACACTTCATCTATGATGGCAACCTTATTCCGGCAGCTCCCTCTAAACTTAATTTTCAAGAGATCTCAAGTTTTGTGACAAGGTCTGGTATTTTGGCGCGTAATCTAGTAGAGGAGAGGAAGATTATTGACGATCTGTTCCAAGATTTTCAGTACATGGCAGACGAGGGAATTTATATCGTTAAATCCGATAAGAAGATTGTTGAGTTCATGACCGATGTCATCCCGCGCAATCAGTCGCTTGTCTCCTTTAATTGTCCGCAGAATCTCTTAGATCAGTTTATCTACGACCAGACAACTTTTACTCTCCACATGCGTCCCAATAGTTCAATTGATCAATATGAAATTGAAATTCAAGTGGAAGGGGCTCTCAAGGGGGCAAAAATTGATCTGCTCTGGGAGTGTATGGCGTCTAAACGCGCATTTATTGAGCTTGATGCTCTACGTGCTAAAGGGAAAAAGATTGAGACAGGAAAGTTGTCGAAGATCCTAGTTTTAGATTTAGAAAAGGCGTCCCATCTTGTGCAGGTCTTTGATGAGCTTGGCATCGCACTTTTAGACGACCATACGATCAAATGTCCTCTCTGGAGTCTGGCGAATGTCGATGCATCTCATTTCGAAGGACTTCCGATTGTTTTTTCTATGGATGAGAAGTTGCTTGAGATCCGCAAACAGATGATTGGAGAAAAACAGCTTCTCTTCTCTGCTGTTCCTCAAGAGATTCAAGCAACACTGCGCTCCTACCAGGTCGATGGTGTCCATTGGCTAGAGAGATTGCGCTTGATGTTCTTAAATGGAATTTTGGCAGATGACATGGGGCTTGGGAAGACTCTCCAAGCAATTGTTGCCATTACCCAGATTAAAAAGGGGCAGACCTTGATTGTTTGTCCAACTTCACTGCTCTATAACTGGAAAGAAGAGCTTTCGAAATTCAACCCGCAGCTCAAGACGGCGATTGTTGATGGGTTGCCACAGCAGAGAAAGAAATTGATAGAAGAGATGGCTTCCTTTGATGTTTTAATCACCTCCTATACGCTTTTACAAAAAGACATCGAACAGTATAAACAGCATCCCTTATCTTACCTCATTTTAGATGAGGCGCAGCATATTAAAAATCGCGGTACGCGCAATGCTAAATCGGTTAAAATGATGCAGGCAGAACATCGCTTGATTTTATCGGGGACACCCATTGAAAATTCTCTTGATGAGCTCTGGAGTCTGTTTGACTTTTTAATGCCAGGATTTTTGAGTACATACGAGCGTTTTGTAGAGAAATATGTGAGACCTCAAGGAGCGGAGCTGACAAAAAATTTAGCCTATTTGCGTAAAAAAATTGCCCCCTTTATTTTACGCCGCATGAAAAATGATGTGCTCGATGATTTGCCGCAAGTAGCCGAGATCGTCTACCATTGTCAGCTGAGCGAGGTTCAGCAGGCGCTTTATAAATCTTACGTCGCCTCAGCCCGTGATGAACTTGTGAAACTTGTCGCGCGTGACGGTTTTGATCGGGTACAGATTCACGTTTTGGCAACACTCACACGTCTAAAACAGATCTGTTGCCACCCGGCGATCTTTGCCAAAGAGAGTGCGGAAGAGGGCGATTCTGCAAAATATGAGATGATGCGTGATCTTCTCTCTAATTTAATTGAGAACCGTCATAAGACTGTGATCTTTAGCCAGTATACGCGGATGTTGCAGATTATGCGATCAGACTTTGAAAAGCTTGGAATTCGCTTCCTCTACTTAGACGGATCGAGTAAAAACCGGTTAGAGATTGTCAAACAGTTTAACGAAGATGCGGAAATTTCAGTTTTTCTTGTCTCATTAAAAGCTGGAGGTACAGGGCTGAATCTGGTTGGTGCCGATACGGTTATTCATTATGACATGTGGTGGAACCCAGCTGTAGAAAATCAGGCGACAGACCGGGTCCATCGCATTGGACAGAAGCGTTCTGTCTCCTCTTATAAATTGATCACACTGGGAACAATCGAAGAAAAGATTGCAGAGATGCAAAAACGTAAAAAAGGATTAGTCAAGAAAGTTGTGAGCTGCGATGATGAGGCAATTGCCAAATTGACTTGGGAAGATGTATTAGAACTTTTGAAGACTTGAAATAAATTATGGCCACAAAACAACAAAACCCGCTCTTAAATAATGCCCGGTCGCTTCTTTATAAACTGGCGAAATTTGCAGGCCTTGTCTCCAATGACATTGGGATAGACCTTGGAACAGCAAATACCCTTGTTTATGTCCGCGGCAAGGGGATTGTCCTCGCAGAGCCGTCTGTTGTTGCAGTGGATGCAGTGACAGGTGAGGTGCTTGCAGTCGGCCATAAAGCAAAAGCGATGCTCGGAAAGACGCCGCGAAAAATCCTCGCTGTGCGCCCGATGAAAGATGGGGTGATTGCTGACTTTGAGATTGCAGAAGGGATGATCCGTGCACTCCTCAAGCGGGTAACGCCGGCCCGAACTCTATTTCGTCCAAAAATTCTGATTGCGGTTCCCTCTGGAATAACAGGTGTTGAAAAACGGGCTGTTGAAGATTCGGCACTCCGGGCCGGAGCTCAAGAGGTTATTTTGATTGAAGAGCCGATGGCGGCAGCCATTGGTGTTGACTTGCCCGTTCATGAGCCGTTTGCCAATATGATTATCGATGTCGGTGGAGGCACTACCGAGATTGCGATTATCTCTCTTGGGGGAATTGTGGAATCGCGCTCGCTCCGTATTGCTGGAGATGAGTTTGACGAGTGTGTTGTTAACTATATGCGCAGAACCTATAATTTAATGATTGGGCCTAGGACCGCCGAAGAGATCAAGATGAGTATCGGCTCGGCGTATCCTCTTGGAGACAACGAGCTTGAGATGGAGGTTCGCGGGCGAGATCAAGTGACTGGTCTGCCGATTACAAAACGGATCAACTCTGTTGAGATTCGCGAATGTCTTGCAGAACCGATTTTGCAAATTATTGAGAGTGTCAAATTGACACTGGAGAAGTGTCCAGCTGAACTTGCAGCAGATCTTGTTGAGCGCGGCATGGTGCTCGCTGGTGGTGGCGCACTGATCCGAGGTTTGGATAAGGCACTTATTAAAGAGACAGGTCTTCCAGTGACGGTGGCGCCAGCCCCTCTTCTTGCTGTCTGTTTGGGGACGGGAAAAGCTCTGGAATATCTCGATACATTTAAAAAGCGGAAAGTATTGTAACTCGACTTTGTACATGTTTGGAGTCGAGTTTTGCAAGATTTTGACTTTGAGTGGGTTGAAAATTTTGCAAAGTGGCTTAAAAAGCCATGAGCAAAATTTTCAACCCACTCAAAGTCAAAAAATTGTGAAAATCGGCCCAAAAAATGTACAAAGTCGAGTTGTAATGCACTCCTGGGTACAAGAAATTGTTGCCCTCTGTCAACCCGAACGAGTTCACGAGTGTGATGGATCAGATGCTGAATACGACAAGCTTGCAGAAATCCTTGTTCAATCTGGCTGTGCGCGAAACTTAAATCCTAAAAAACGCCCTCATTCACTCTGGTGTCACTCTCACCCCGAAGATGTTGCTCGGGTGGAAAAAGACACCTATATCTGTTCGCGTAAAAAAGAGGATGCAGGGCCTACCAATAACTGGGAGGATCCCATACAGATGAAGGCTCGCCTGAACAAGCTCTTTTCGGGCTGTATGCGTGGGCGGACCCTTTACGTCATTCCCTTTAGTATGGGCCCTGTCGATTCTCCGCTTTCTCAGGTTGCTGTTCAAATTACTGATTCTCCCTATGTTGTGTGCAATATGCATATTATGGCGCGTGTTGGAGTGAAAATCAGAGGTCCCTTTATTAAATGCCTTCACTCCGTTGGTGTGCCTTTAAAACCTGGAGAGGTTGACTCTTTTTGGCCGTGCCGTCTCGATAGTCGTTATATTGTTCATTTCCCAGAAGAAGAGAGCGTCATCTCTTTTGGCAGTAGTTATGGAGGTAATGCTTTACTTGGGAAAAAAAGTGTCGCCCTGCGTATTGCCTCTGCCATGGGACGTAATAAAGGATTTTTAGCAGAACATATGTTAATCCTCGGGCTGGAAAATCCTCAAGGTGAGAAAAAGTATATTGCAGCGGCTTTTCCTAGTATGTGTGGCAAGACAAATTTGGCTATGCTGCGTTCAACACTTCCTGGCTGGAGAGTGACTTGTCTTGGCGATGATATTGCCTGGATGCATGTGGGTAAAGATGGGAGCTTGCGTGCGATTAATCCAGAGACGGGATTTTTTGGCGTCGCTCCCGGAACCTCCTTTAAGACAAATCCGTACGCGATGGAGACGATTACCAAAAATACAATTTTTACAAATACTGCCTATACATCCGATGGCGATGTCTTTTGGGAAGGGGATGGAGATCCACCCTCTCATGCAACCTCCTGGCTCAATGAGCCCTGGGATCCTTCCATGAAGACGCCAGCCGCCCATCCCAATGCACGCTTTACAACTCCAACACATCAGTGCCCAATTCTAGATTCGGCATGGAATGATCCTGAGGGGGTGCCCATTAGTGCCATTATCTTTGGGGGGCGCAGGGCGACGACAGTGCCCCTTATTGTTGAGGCGTTTTCCTGGCAGCACGGCGTCTTTTACGGAGCTAGTATCTCATCGGAGACGACAGCTGCGGCAGCAGGTATTGTCGGCACCGTGCGTCACGACCCCTTTGCTATGCTTCCGTTTTGCGGCTACAACATGGGCGACTATTTTGCCCATTGGCTCTCTATGGAAAAATCCATTCATAAGAAGTTTTTACCGCGCATCTATCAAGTTAACTGGTTTAGGAAGTCCGCTTCAGGGGCCTATTTATGGCCAGGGTTTTGCGAGAATGTACGCATTCTCAAATGGGTCTTTGAGCGGTGTAACCACGATGCAGAAGCTATTCCATCCCCAATCGGTTATCTGCCACAAGAGCTGGATCTTTCGAGTCTCCACCTTGAATCTGATAGTCTGCGTGAGCTCTTTTTTATTGATAAGATGAAGCTAAAAGAGGATCTGTTAGGTGTCGAGCAGTACCTCTCAATCTTTGAAGAGAAGCTCCCGCAAGGGTTACGTGAAGAGATGCAACTCCTAAAAGAGCGTCTTAATGATACTCACCCCATGAACTAAATTGCTTATGGAGATGAAGCTGCTGCCGCACCCCCACTCTGGGGTAGTGGTGTTGGGACTTGCTCAATGAACCCATCAATTTTAATGAGTGGATTTTCTCCTCGAATGAGAGCTACCGTTCTTATTATTTCATTAAAATGACAACAAGGACAGGTGCGCAAGACTTGATTCCAGTCAATAGAGTCAGCGGATCCATGAACTTGTGTATCACGCCAATTCATAAGAGAATGGGGAGAGGATGGATCGGGTCTATAGACTTGTGTGTAGTGGGAATTTAAAACTCTTATTTCGGGAGACCCGGTCCATAGATTAGAAATCTCAGAATGGTCTGTTGCTATGAATAATGAGACAATCGTATGGAGGGGTGCTACCCCTTTTGGATCTTTTTCGACGCATCTAAAGCTAAGTCCCACGTTGAAGGGCAATTCCCATACATCTATAGCCTGCCACAATCTTAGCAAAAAGTGTTCATTTTGCGAAATGAAAATTTACTCTGGGATGTGCAACAGAACTGGCAGCAAGAATAGATTGAAAGAGCATGAGTAGCTTGTTTTTGACAAATCTTCCAAGAAAAAGAGATTTTGGGATTCCATTAATCCTGGGAACTTGGTAAAATGAGCTTATAACTAAGGAGGATACTATGGGAGCTGAGCAGCATCATAACAAAGCAAAAGTCACGATTGATTGTACTGTCAATGAAAGAGCATACATTAAAATGTTGGCAGCAAGGGCTCACATGAATTTAAGTGAGTTTATTCTTTCCTATCTTAGAAAGGATTTTCCTCAAGAGAAGAAGCCTAATAAAGTCACTCTTGATGCCATGCGAAAAAGTAAAGAAGGAAAGAACATAGAGTGTGATTCTATTGAGGATTTCTGGGAAAAAATGGGAATGAATCCAGATGCTTAAACTAAATCCAACGCACCGCTTTAAAAAAGATTTGAAAAAATATGAGTATCACAAATCAGTAAAAAAAGAACTAGAAACGGTGTTGGATTTTCTCTTGAAAAAAGAGAAATTGCCTGAGAAATATTTAGATCATGCACTAACAGGAAGCTGTGTTGGTTTCAGGGAATGCCATGTTAAGCCAGACACTTTGCTAATCTATTGGCTGGATGATGAGTATGTTCATCTGACTCGTATTGGCTCTCATTCAGATCTGTTCTAAGCTGTGAGTTTTTGGTACTGAGTTTTGAATGTAAAGTATTTTTTTTATTTCTCTCGTTAAATTAATGTTTGCGTTGAATTGAAAATTGTTTTTATTTTATAATATTAACAAATCACTTTAAAATGAGAGGACTCAATGCCAACAATAGAAACTAAAACATTCGATGCAGCTCTAGACCATTTAAATAGATTAGATTTTATACCTGTTGTTTCTACTTTCTCTGGGGCACTGCGTATCATTGTGGGTGTTATTGAAATAGTTGTTGCAGTCATCTTTACACTTATCTCACTTGCTTCCCCCTGCTGTGGCGGATGGGAAAATCTTGATAAAAATCTGCTTGCTATACTTCATGGACTTGGGGAAATAGGCAAAGGTGCTATTTTTGCCATACCTATTGCTGGCAATTTAGCAGCTGGATGTGTTCATATTGCATTGCCTGCTACTTATCTAGCGGTAGAACATGCTCCAGGTGCAGTAAACGTCGCCGGCAGTGCACTCAGAGGATTCTATAGCCGCTGGTAGAATTTTATTTTAAGGAGGCGGGTCCCACTTGAAGAGCTGGCCCTCTAAGAACTTTGTCCTGTAGACCCAAGGCTCTTCGTTTTCACGCAATAGACGATCGCAGCCCATCAAATAACCTTTGAGGAAGCCGTGCTGTTCAATGGCTTGGAGCATATAGTTGGAGCTTGAGGGGCGGTAGTGGCTTCTGGGGCCGTCGACGGGAGAGATGACGTTCTGGTGAAAGTGGATGATTTTTTTGGCGCAGAGGCCAAGAACGGAAAGTTTAGGCGGCGTCTCGACTCTTTGGACATGGAGCATATCGGCGTCTTTTCCCCACGGCTCAAAGTAGCCGGGCTGTGCGTAAAGAAAGCAAGGAAGTAAGAGAAGTAGTTTAAAACGCATGTTTGAGGGTAAAGATCGGAAAGAGGTGTTCATGATTCATTGCAGGCCCAAGTTTGCATTCATAGAGCCTCTCATTATAGAATTTTGCCTCTTCTCCTGCACCATAAATTCCACCAAAGTACCAGCCACACTCAAAACTTGCAAAAATGGCACCAGCAGCAGCGTTGTGATGAGTGAAGCAGAGAGCAGAGGCCGTAATGAATAGGCCGTTGAGAAGGAAGGCTGTGATGGCCGATTGGGTTTGCCCGAGATAGAGGTAGCCGGCGCCAGGAAGAAGGGCGTTGTACGTTTTGGCTTTTGAGACAGATTTTCTTTCATTTTCATAGCTTGTCAGAAGCGCTTCAAAAGAGGAGTTTGTGGGGGCAAGGGCTTTTGCATCGTCGATATTGCCGTGGGCTAGGTTGTAGGAGAGGGTGAGCGTCTTTGCGGTTTCTGGGTGATGCTGCTCGATGAGTTGCAGAATTTGGTTTGCTGCCTGTGGGTTGTTTTGAGCCTGGTAGGCGTCATATAAGATGACAAGCAGGTCATTATAGGCGATAAAATCGGGTGTCGCCTGGCGCAAGTGACTTGTTTCAAAAGTCTCCAGTACCGCATCGTATTTTTTTGCCAGATAATAACAGAAGAGAACTTCATACTCGATTTCGATATGGCGTGGATTTTTTTCGGGAATTAAGATGAGAGCGCGCTTAAAGGCAGTGATTGCTTGGTAGAGATCGAGCATTTTTGAAAAGCCCAGGCCTATCTGATACTCATGGCCCCAGCCTTCAGTGAGCTCAGCTCTTGATAGGGGAGCAAATGCCGGAGGGAGTCTTTTGAGGTATGCCTCTTGCACTGAGTATTCGATTTTCGGGTCAATTCGGTCGGAAACGCGGTAGCAAGAGGTGAGGAGGAGGGCAGTTGTGGAGAGAAGCAGAAGCTTACTCATCGTCTTCTTGTTTGACAAAGTCTAAGCCCATGTCAAACTCCTCTTTGAGGATTTTAAGAGATGCGGCTTCGCGGAATAGATCCTCTTGGTGCTCTGTCTCTTGTTTAAACTCTTCTTCATTATCGATAATATGAGGGCGCAAAAAGATGATAATGTTATTTTTAGAATCTAGCCGCTGATTCTCACTGAAGGCAAGACCAATTACAGGCAAACCTCCAAGACACGGGATTCCTGATTTATAATGTGTTTTTGTGTCCTTGATAAGGCCACTTAAGACAACAAAGTGGTTATTTGGAACTGTCACTTTTGTGCTCATATTCGTATGGCTTGTTGTGATCCCACTTACACTTGACGTGCTAATGGGAGTGCTGCTTGTGATTTCAGAGAGGTCTGTATTAATGGTGAGGGAGATCATGTCGCCATCGCCAAGGACCGGGGTAATACTCAGGTTGATTCCGACGTCGCGATACTCAAGGCTTGTTGTAGTGGCAGCTGAAGCTCCACCGCCTGTTGTCTGAACAAGAGAGCCGACGTACGGCTGGTTTGTCCCCACAAAAATCGTTGAGTTGTTGTTGTCTTGAGCAATGATCTTGGGATTTAAAACAATTGTACTATCAGCATCGGTTTGAAGTGCGGTAACTAAAGCGCCAAGAGAAATAAAAGACTTTCCTTTATGCATAATAATATCGCCGATGACGCCCAAATCAAAACCTTGGGGGATACCTGGACCTTGGGAAAAAGGAATGGAATTGCCATTGGGTGTTGTTGTCGCATTGACAGCTGCCAAATTATTTGGAAAGTTGGGATTTGGACTGTCGGGGATATTAGGATTTGTAGTGAGGAAGTTTCCCATGCCGCCGGCTACCTTATTCAAGTAGCTAGATTTTGAGCCCCACTGGACACCAAAATCTTGGTTGTTGCTCAAAAGAGTGTCAATAATCAGCACTTCAATAAAAACTTGTTTTAGGGGGATATCGATGTTCTGAATTAAATCACGTAACTTCTCCAGAACTTGAGGCTGACCTGTTGTCAGAAGAGAGTTTGTCATTTTAATCCACTGGAGCGAGTTGACAGCATCAGCAAGACCTTGATTGGAGTGGGGATTTGTCTTGGCAAGATCAGTAATGACTTGTTTTAAGGCGCCTTTAATCTCTTCCCCTTGATGGTACTGGAGTTTGTAGATTAAAAAGCTCACGTTGTCGAGGGATGCGACATTTGGTAGGGCGCCACTTGAGATGTCAAATTGTTGCAGCAAATCAAGCGTCTTTGCAATGGCATCGGGAGTTCCGGTGACAAGAATGCGATTTGTTTTTTCAATCCACTTGAGGTGTTGGGCTGTTTCATATAGCCCAACATTATCAACACCTGAATTTTTCAAACTTGTGACAAATTCTTGTATTGTCTGAATCAGAGCGGTTCCCGTTCCAAACTTTACTGTATAGAGCTGGTATGCTTCGGCGACCCTCTCATGCGGTAATATTGCCTGTGTGATAGATGGTGGAACAAAAGTGATGTCAACTGTTAGAAGAAGGGCTGTCACGCGATCAAGGGCCGCTTGCGTTCCTGTAAAGAGTAGGGAGTTTGTCGATTTGATGTATTGAGATCCGGAAAGCGTGGAGATTAAATTGGGGTCAACAAGTCCAGAGCCTTGCAGATCATGAACAATCTCTTTAAAGGCCTCTTGCAGATCTCCGGCTGTTCGATTTTTTGGTTCATAGAGCAAGAAGGAAGTTTTTTCTGTAAGAAGGGTCGGCAAAGCACCCACAATATCCACTTCGCTGATCATCTTTTTAATCCGCTCGATCACAGCTTGAGGGCCTGTTAAGAGAAGAGAATTGCTCTCTTTAATCCACTTGATCTTCGTGATGGCTGTGATAAGAGGGGATCCTGCGATCTCTGAGGAGTCTTTTAAGTTTTTTGCTACTTGATCGAGGTAATTCTGAATAAAATTGCCTTGTGCATAGAGTAGCTTGTAGAGAAAAAAGGATTGAGGTCCTGCATTTGTAATGTCGAGCATTGAGAGAATCTCTTTTACTTTGGGCATGGTCTCTATATCTGCTAGAAAAAAGAGCGATTCTGACTCCTGGATGACAGTCGCGCTTTTGAGTGCCTCGATGAGGCTAATGGGTGCTGAGTTGTTCAGTTGCATCTCTTCTGCTGTTTTTCTCAGACTGTTTTGTAGATCTTCGGGTGATTTACTGATTGTCTTGTAGATGAAGATATTTTCTGTTCCTTGAGGAGAGATCTTACTTTGAGCTGGCACATCGAGATCTTCGAGGACGCCAGCTGCTCGTTCCAAGAGATGGGGCGCTGAGATGATAAAGATCATATTGCTATTTGGCTGAGGGACAAAAACAAGGGGAAAGCCTTCGGAAAAAGGGGCTAAAATCTGCGTTGCGACTTTGATCAGATCTGTTGATGCGAGATTTTTTGCGGTGTACGTATCCATCTCCACGTTGGAGTGGGGGGTGTCAATCATGGAGATCAGACTTGCGATCTTATCGACGTTTGTGACGATATCGGTGATGATGATCTGACGCGTTTCGATAGAGGCCTCAAGTAAGGCCGATGCTGAAACCATGGGACGGATAATACCTGCGATGGTGACTGGATTTGCTTGTTTAATCCGAAAAACGCGCGTGACAATTGGAGAGGGACAATTTGGTCCTTTTTCCGTTACAAGAGTTGAGATTTGAGCGACCTCTTTGCTTGTTGTGATGAGTAGGCTATTTTCTTGTTCAAGGAGGGTCAGACCATGGATCCTCAGGATCTGCATCAGTGTGGAGAGGATGTTTTTTGTGCTGATCGGCTCTTCAGAGACAACTGTGACGTTAAAATTCAGATCCGTCTGATTAAAAATAAAGTTGAGCTTTGTGATTTTACTCACAAAACGGATGTACTCTCCAATAGAGACATTATTGAAATTGATGGTATAGCCATCTTTTGTCTTACACTCTTGTGCTAAAGGTGGGCCTCCTTCACGCGCTTGTTGCTGGGGAGGGGTGGGGTCTTTAGCATCAGCCGTCATAGGAGTGAGGAGAGCCCAGCCCAGACTCAAAGCAAAGAGATGAAGGATAAATCTCTGTTTTTCACGTCTCATAAAGCCCTGTATACTCATTTGCCTATTTATACACAACGCACTTCAAAAAAAAGAGAGCATGTCAATTTTAACTTGCAATAAAGTTGAAGTTTTTCGCAAACGGCTTGTTTTAAGCAGTTTGTGCGTTTATTGTGTTTTTAATATTAGTGCATCAAATTAATTTCTTGCGTTATAAAAAATAATTTGTTAATGTAAACATAGAAAGAGTTTTGTTTACTTTACTTTCTAAAGTTCAATGTCTAAGAAGAGGAGAAAATATGGCTGGATTATATCTAGACTTGGCTCAACGAATGGATCATTTACGCGACATAACAGCACCGTCTCCCGTCAAAGCTGAAGAAAAAGCTGAAGTCCCAAGCTCTTGGATCGGTAAGATATTTAAGGCTATTGGTAAGTTTTTTTCAGATATTTTTCATGCAGCTCTAGATAAAATCACAAGCAAATTAAGAGAAAAAGCGGTGAACGCACTGCCTGAGTTGATTGTCTCCGATGATAATGTGCCAAAAGCGCTTGGAAAAGTCATTGAAGTAGCAGATGTTGTAGAGCGACAAACTGGCCAACTAGGAAAGATGTTAAACGGGTCAGAGGCTCCGTCTCAACCGGTTGCCAGGACAGTAGGGAAAGGTATGGCGGCAGGAGCTGGAGCTGCAGCTGGAAGTGCATTTCTAGCGGCAAGTATAGGCTTGTCTGCACCAGTTGTTATACCAATCGCACTTACCGCTGCTGCAGTAACCACTGCAGGTTATATTGTTGCTGAGGGAGCTGCTGGACTTGCTGACAATGTCCTGAATGCGCTTGATGTACAAAAGAGTCCAGACTCTCTTGCAGATAAAGTAGAAGAGGCAGCCGTAGCTTCTGTAAAAGAAAGTAAGTTAACGACAGGTCTACTTCTTGTGGGCAGTGTCGCTGCGGGGGTGTTGATTGGACCAGGTCTTATTGCGGGCGGATTTGCGTTCGGAGCTGTAGGTCACTTAGGCTATAGAGCAGCGCGTGGAGCAGGTGAGGCTTTAGTAGATCATGCTCAAAATAAGCTTAAAAGAGCTGTAACGAAACAGACAAAAAAAGATGTTGAATATGTCGCTAATCAAACTCTTAAAAGATCTGGTGTTGCGGCTTTAAGCTCAGTGACTCAACATTCTGTTAAAGGGGCTGCGAAATCCACGACTGCAAGAGGTCTTTTCAATATTGCCTTGAGTGGTGTGGAGCACAACGTTCGCCAAGCAACAACAGCTGCTGGTAATGCAGTCCGCGGTTTTCTTGCAGAAGTTGTTAACCCCTAAGCTCGACTTTGTACCTTTTTGAGCCCGAAGGCCTCGAGCTAAGCAATTCTTTCAA